>Ga0187893_10014764_pt1 | contig 10583 bp, 7 predicted proteins | sample MA1701074metaG_FD_139574 | JGI IMG/M metagenome (GOLD analysis project Ga0187893, IMG submission 139574) | White microbial mat communities from a basaltic lava cave in the Kipuka Kanohina Cave System on the Island of Hawaii, USA - MA170107-4 metaG ...
GGATTGTTCGCCAACAACTCCTTCACAAGCTCGTCGATCTGTACAACAGGTGCCGAATCCCCCTCCCGCGCGGCCGCTTGCGGCTCACCCAAGACAGGGAAGCCAACAGTAGCGACGAGCGAGAGAAGCATGCTTGGCCGCAACAATGCGCGCATACACTTCCTCCAATGATTCTGTTTTCTGACACGGAGCTAGCGCGCGGAAACGCACGCCTAAAGAGCGAGAAGTGCTCGATCAGATCAGAAGAGGAAGGGAGATCGGGCTGTGGTTACCGGGAGGAGAATGTAAAACGCTTTCAAGGAGGGGCGATTGTGACGGATTCAGGGCTGGTGTTGAGAAGGCCACTTCGACTGGCCCGAATGATTGGGCGTCAGCCAGTGCCGGCACGGAGGTCCGTTTCTCAGCTTCAACAAAATGCTTCGTCGAAGCAGAGCTACTCGACGCACAGCAGGGGTCAGCATTTGCTGAGGGGCTGCACTTTCCCTTGTTGCAACAATCGTGGGCCTGTTTATCCGCAAAAAGCAAAGGTACGCAGTCCCCACCGCGGAGCACAAGGATAACGGCGGCGAGCAGCATTGGGATGAGTTTGCCGTTAACCATATCTTGACTGTACGGGTCCTTTATCTGGATGTCAACAGGGCATGTTGCGCCTAAACCTTAGGGCGAGCACCTTAGACTGCGGTCCCTGATAGACAATATGATGCAGCAGGCGGTTGCTATTCCCAGAGAAATGGCCCCGCCGCAAATTCTGACAACCTGATTCGGTAGATGTTCAAGCTTATCCCTTAGTTCAGAGGTCTGGGCGAGGGCATGATCTGATTCTCGCCCTGAAGGCTCATCTGCATTTGGCTCCGTCGAATCCGCACCGCCGCTTCAAACCGCACCACGGCGCCATCCCGCTCATGCCGCCCGATAGCCGGCAATTGCCTCGCCGCATTGCGACTCCAGTCGCAAGTGATTGTGCGTACAATGCGATACAGTTGAAGTTAATGCGCCGATTAGTGCAGTCCATCGTCGCCTTCACCGTCGCAGCGACCTGCCCACTGTGGGCGCAGAACACCCTTTCTGAGATCTCTGGCACAGTCACCAGCCAAGACCGCATGGCCCTGCCTGGAGTTTCGGTGACCATCGTGAATACACGCACTGGTCAGGAGCGTCGCGTGACCACCGATTTGCAGGGCAACTATAGCGCTCCCTCGTTACCCGTGGGTGAGTACCTCATCCGCGCAGAATTGATGGATTTCCGGGCGGCGGTGCGGGAGGGCGTTGTCCTGCGGGTGGCGGAACCGGCACGTGTCGATTTCGTCCTCGAACTCGGCGACATCCGTCAGTCCATCACGATCATGGAAACTTTACCGCTGCTGCGAACGAACAGCGCTGAGATGGGCGAGGTGGTCAGTAATCAGCGCGTGGTCAACCTGCCGCTCAACGGACGTCGCTTTACGGACCTGATGATGTTGAGCGACAACGTGGTCGCCGAGCCTCGCGGGACGCGGGGCGCAGCGCTGAGTCAGACCGGCCCGACCGTGGCGATCGCCGGCCAGCGTGGCGGCCACAACATGTACTTCCTGGACGGCGTTTCGATCACCGACCAATACTTCAATAACTTAGGGTTTTCTCCCACGATTGATGCGATCCAAGAGTTCAACATTCAGAAGGCGATCTATCCAGCGGAGTATGGCGGCAAGGCGTCGGCGGCGATCAGCGCAGCGATGCGATCGGGCGGCAACGCTTGGCACGGGTCGATGTACGAGTTCTTCCGTAATTCGGCGCTGGATGCGCGCAACTACTTTAACGGGCCGGTGAAGCCGCCGCTGCGACAGAATCAGTTCGGAGGAACCGTTGGAGGCCCGTTGCTTAAAGACCGCACGTTTTTCTTCTTAAGCTCAGAAACCTTGCGTGAGAGGCGGTCCCTCACCGGAACCTTTTCGTTGCCGCCGGCTGCGGTTCGCAACGGTGATTTTTCGGGTTTTCCGGCAATTTACGACCCGTTGAGTGGCGATTCGTCTACAGGGCGTCGCACAGCATTCGCGGGCAATCAGATTCCCTTGACTCGTATCGATCCTATTGCGCGGACGTTCCTTGAGAAGGTTTCTCTGCCGAATCACCCGGGGAACGTTCAGAACTTCACGGCGACTCCCGTGTCGAGCAACGACAACACGCAGTTCAGCGGCCGACTCGATCAGAACTTCGGCTCCAAGGACAGTCTGTATGGGCGCTTCACGTTCTCGGATTCAGAAACGTTCCGACCCTTTGGCAGCTCGGATTTGAATGAGACACTGGCTCCGGGTTTCGGCACTTTCATCACGACCTATACACGCAACCTGGCATTGGGCCACACTCATGTCTTCGGAACGAAGGTAATTCACCAGCTGCGTTTCGGCTGGTTGAACGTTTCTGGTGGACAAAGACTGGAGAACCAAGGGGTTGATTTCGCGCGGACCGCTGGTTTGCAGGGCGTGACCACGGATCCGGCCAAGATGGGCTTTCCGGCGATGAACTTTGGCGGCGCCTACAGCAGCCTGGGCGATCCGGCCCGCGCGGTGAGCCGCAATAACACCAGCTTCGATCTGTTCAGCAATACGTCTTGGGTGCGGGGCCCACATAACATCAAGTTCGGCGGGTACTTCTTTCGTCTGCATTTCCGGCCGCAGGATTCGCCCAACGCGCGCGGAGCGTTTGGTTTCACGCCGCGCTATACATCCTCGGCGGCTGGGCTGTCCGACGGCAACGCGTTCGCAGATTTCCTGCTGGGTTATCCCTCCCAGGCTCAGGCGGGCATTGGACGAGGTTCCGAGGATGGCCGGGCCAATTGGATTCACTCCTACATACAAGATGATTGGCGCGCCACGCGCAACTTAACCTTCAACATCGGACTGCGTTATGAGTTTAACGGTCACATGACCGACACTGGCAATCGTTTGTCGAACCTCCAAACCGATCGCTTGGTCATCGCGAGCGACGACCAGGGCCGCATTAATCCGGATGCGCAGGCGCTGTTGCCGCTGATCCCCGTTCCTTACGTAACTTCGAAAGAGGCTGGCTACACCAGGTCGTTGATCCGGCCCGGGTTGGTCCGCTTGGCGCCGCGTTTCGGGTTCGCGTGGTCCCCAGGCGGATCGAACAAGACTGTGATCCGAGCCGGCTTCGGACTCTTCTTCAACCAGTGGGCATACAGCGTGCAAACTCTGCTGATGCAGAACCTGCCGTTCTACTTCAATAAGAACGTGACAACGGGGGCGGACCAACTGCAACCCACGCTTTCCATGAGCAATATTTTGCAAGCGCCGGCTACGGGGACCATTGGCGGCGGCGGCATGGATCAGAACTATCGCAGCGAATACGCAGAATCGTGGAATTTTAGCATTCAGCGGCTGGTTGCGGCCGACTGGGTAGTGGAAGCAAGCTACTTCGGATCGAAGATTGTCGGTGCGGACGATTCCACGTTCTATAACATCCCACGGCCCGGCCCAGGACCGATTGCCGCACGCCGGCCGAATCCGAGCCTGAGCGGATTTCAAGTGATTCATTGGGGCGGCTATTCCAATTATCATGCGCTTAATCTAAAGGTCGAAAAGCGGCTGTCTGCGGGGATCGCTGTGAATGCGAACTATACGTGGTCCAAGGCGACGGACGCAGCATCGAGCCCCGGTCCCACGTTCTCAGAAACGAATTTCCCGCAGGACGTCGATTTCCGCAAGGCGGAGGAGGCGCTCTCGAGCTTCGACCATCGCCATCGGTTGGCCTTGAGCTTCACCTGGGAGTTACCAGGAGGCTTCGCGCTGCAGGGCTTCGGCACGTTTCAGACCGGTGCCCCGTTCACGGTCAACATTCCATCGGACAACGCCAATATTGGCGCTGGTCCGGCGCAACGGCCCGACGTGCTGCGCGATCCGAACATTGAGACGAAGACCCCGGAGCAGTGGTTCGACACGACAGCGTTTGCGATGCCAAAACAGTTCACGTTCGGCAACGCGGGCCGCAATCTCGTGTTCGGCGACGGACTCACCAATATGGATCTCTCGTTACAGAAGCAGTTCAGGGTGCGCGAAAAGGTGACACTACAGCTCCGCAGCGAGGTCTTCAACGCGTTCAACAATACCAACTTTGCTGATGCGCCGGGACGCACGGCCTTCACGCCGAGCTTCGGACGCTATTTCGCAGCGGAAAATCCACGGCAAGTGCAGATCGCGCTGAAGCTGCTATTCTAGGCCCCCCAGCTGAGCGGCTGAATACTTGTTGTTCAGAAAAGTGGCTCCGGCGCAAATTCGGACAACCCGATTGGACCGTCGTTGGTCTAGAATCAAAGATGATGAACCGGGCAGTTCCATTCATCCTGGCGCTGGCTATGGCGGGCGTCCTCGCCGCTGGTGCAGTGGCATGTCCGATGTGGATGTCCGCTTTCAATGCCCATAGCGATCCCTGTTCCGAAGAAAGCAAGGTTCCGGGTCCCTGTCCGCCATCAATTTGTGCGGCTGCATCCCCGTACATCGCTGCTCAGATTCGTGCCGACGATTTGCCTCCCTTGCATGAGCTTCCCGCCGAGGCTCCCGACGCGGCGATCCTCGAGAGGGGGCCAGCAGCAACCGTCTTGAGTCCGCAAGACGACTGGAAACCGCCTGGATCCCACGGTCCTTTGTATCTGCGCATTCACGTCCTTTTGATCTAGACGCTCTTTGCACTCGCAGTTCTGCTGCCCGCTCGTCACAGGGAAACGCTTCTCCAGCGGTGAGCATCGACAGCTGAAACGGGTTGCCGTGACCTTGTGGTCCGATCGGTCACGGTAAGAGGAACTTCAACTGACAGCACTTCGTGCTTAAGAGAAATGACGAAAGGATAATCCATGAAAAATACTTGCAGTCAGCATCCTGCCAGTCCTCGTCGCCGTACTTGCTTACGGGGCCGAGCAAACCTGGACAGGCGAAATCAGTGACGACATGTGCGGCAACAATCACGGCAAAATGGGCGCCATGGGCAAAAACGCGAAGGACTGCACGGCAGCGTGCGTGAAGGCCGGCGCAAAGCACGTGCTCGTCAGCAATGGCAAGGTCTACAAGATCGAGAATCAGAATCTCAAGGATCTTGCCATGCACGCCGGGATGCCTATGAAGATCACCGGCGAACTGTCAAAAGACGGGCAAAGCGTAAGGGTATCGAAGATCGAACCTACGTCCATGAAGAAGTAGCTACCCTGATGATCCACCCAGCGTGGGAGCCGGTACCGGAAGCTCTAAGGAGAATTCGGGCCGCTCCCACCTCGTGGCTTAAATCTGTGCCAACGTGAGTGTTCACGTTAGTTCATAAACCTTGTTGTGTTCACGTTTGTTTTGGACCTACGGAACTCACATGTCTGCCTGAGGACCAGCGGCTTAAGATGCTGCGTTGGCCACATACGTGCAATTCTTCTGACCGATATGCAAATGTGAATAGAGAGTGAAGCTCCGCACCAATGCGCCCAGTGGGCATTGGATGCATCGGATGCTAGTAGGGCAGGAGGACAACCATGACATCCCAGCGAGGCATCGTCTTGGTCACGGGCTCTAGCGGACTGATTGGCCAAGCCGTGATGCAGCGTTTTACGGGCCGATTCAACGATGTTGTCGGCTTCGACCGCAAAGCGGAAAAACCGCCGCCGCCCGGCTGCGTGTACGTACCGGTCGAAATCACGTCGGATGAGAGCGTGCGGGAAGGTCTCCGCACCGTTCGCGAACACCATGGCCAGCATGTCGTCTCGGTAATCCATCTGGCCGCCTACTACGATTTCTCTGGCGAGCCGAGCCCGAAGTATGAGGAGATCACCGTGCGTGGGACGGGACGCCTGCTGCAAGCCCTGCGGGAGGCTGGCTTGGAAATAGCACAGTTCGTCTTCTCCAGCACCATGCTTGTGCACCAGCCGGCCGAGCCGGGTCAGTTTATCAATGAAGACTGGCCGTTGAAACCGACCTGGGCATACCCGGAGTCGAAGCTCCGCGCCGAGCAATTCATCTTGGCAGAGCGAGGCAACATCCCTGTGGTCCTGTTGCGAATCGCTGGCGTTTACGACGACTTCTGTCACTCGATTCCGCTGGCGCACCAGATCCAGCGGATTTACGAGCGTCAGCTCACAAGCCGCCTCTATTCCGGCGAGATCGCGCACGGTCAAGCCTTCCTGCATATGAATGACCTAGTGGACGCTGTAGAGCGGGTTGTGGAGCGTCGCGCCCAACTGCCGCCGGAGCTGCCGCTGCTCGTTGGGGAACCCGAGACGCTGAGTTATGACGAGCTGCAGCACACGCTGGCCCGATTGATCCACGGGGAGTCGTGGGAGACACACGAGGTTCCCGCGCCACTGGCGAAGGTGGGCGCCTGGGTTCAGGAACAGCTCCCCGGACCGGAGCCGTTCATCAAACCTTGGATGATCGACCGGGCGAACGACCATTATGCACTGGACATCGCGCGTGCCCGTGACCTGCTTAACTGGGAGCCTAGGCATTCGCTGCGCACGACAGTGCCGATTATGGTGGCCGCGCTAAAGGCCGACCCTGCCGGCTGGTACCGTGAGAACGAACTCGAGCCCCCGCCGGAGTTGCGGAAGGGCGGCGCCGGATCACAGGAGGAGCGGGTTCCATGAGCCCTTGAGCTGCCGATATCGCTGGCTAAGGTAAGGGTTCACAGCTCGCAGAAATCGTGAACCAGATTTCCTTCCAAAAAGGCGCTACGTGTGACTGCCAGGAGGTGTCCCATGGACCATCACGGTACAGAATCTCAGAAGCCTCACACCGACTCGGCTGCCATGGCAAGGCGCGGCGGGGGCATGGTTATGGATCACGACCGAATGATGCGCGAGGAGCACGAGCGTACGCTTTGGACGCACTTTTCGAACATGACGCTCGGGGCATGGCTCATCGCAAGCCCGGTCAGTTTCGGATACCAGAGCACTGCCGTTGGCAGGAGCGACATCGTCACCGGCGGGTTGATTGTGATTTTGTCGGCGCTCTCTATTTCGCCCGAAAGAGGCTGGCCGCGCTGGGCGAACTGTTTTGCGGGGATTTGGCTGCTGTTCGCACCTCTCGTATTCTGGGCTCCCACCGCTGCAGCCTACACGAATGACACGCTGATCGGCGCTCTCGTGATCGCCTTTGCCATTCTGGTCCCTGGCATGCCCGGCATGAGCATGGAAGCGATGATGTCCGGTCCGGACGTACCGCCGGGATGGACTTACAATCCGTCTTCCTGGCTCCAGCGCGCGCCGTTGATCGGCTTGGCCATCGTCAGCTTCCTGCTCTCGCGTTATCTCACCGCTCACCAGTTGGGCTACATTCAGCAAGCTTGGGATCCATTCTTCGGCGACGGAACACGGCGTGTGTTGAACTCCGAAGTATCGCGTGCCTGGCCTATCTCTGACGCTGGCCTTGGCGCCCTGACCTATGTGCTGGAAGCGCTGTCCGGATTCATGGGTGATAGACGGCGCTGGCGCACGATGCCGTGGATGGTGCTTATGTTCTTCGTGCTCGTTGTACCGCTTGGGATCACGAGCATCGTTTTGGTAATGCTGCAGCCTGTGGCCGTGGGCACATGGTGCACCATTTGCCTGGCCACCGCGGCGCTGATGCTAATCATGATCCCGCTGGCGGTTGATGAAGTGGTAGCGATGGGTCAATTCCTCGCGCAAATTCGCCGTGAAGGAAAACCGCTCTGGACGACTTTCTGGCGAGGCGGAACCCTGGAGGGGAACGAGGGCGATCTGAGGACGCCGGATTTTCATGCGCCTCTCGGCCAAACAGTACCCGCGACAGCCTGGGGGGTGACAGCACCGTGGACGCTGCTCGTAAGCGCGGCATTGGGTATCTGGATGCTCGTCGCACCAGCCGTGCTGCAAATACAAGGTGCGGCTGCAAACAGCAGCTACATTGCGGGCGCTCTGATCACGACGTTTGCCGTGCTTGCGATGGCGGAAGTGACGCGGGCCGCACGATTTCTCAACTTACTGGTCGCGCTCTGGGTTTTGGCGTCGCCTTGGATCCTCGCTGGAGCCACCGCAGAGGGGCGATGGAACGGCGTGGCGGTTGGAATCCTGCTGGTTATCGCGAGTCTGCCACGGGGCAAAGTGAAGGAACGATATGGCCATTGGGACGCTTGGGTTGTATAACTCCGACGGCGCGATCGGGAGGTGAACGATGGACTGGGGAACACTGCTATCCGTAGCGGTTTTTATTCTGCTCTGTATCGTGATGATGCGTGGGTGCGGCGGGATGATGGGCGGTGGCGGTTGCGGCATGGGAAAAGATTCACGCCATGGCGATCAAAAGCGAGGCGAGCCAGAGAACCGGCATCGGCCGAAATAAGGCGAAATGAGGAGGCATGAAGCAAGATGAAACGTTCAACTCAAGTTGCGACCTGGAGTCGGCTGCTGCTGGTTCTGGCCTTTCTGCTCCCGCTAGCCGCCCTCTTTCTGCTGCCGGGTGTTGGCTTGTTGGCGGGGGCTCACTGGTTCTGGGGGGTGTTGCTGCTGTGCTTTTTCGTGATCCTACTCACGGCGGGCGGACCGGCGGAGCCGGCGACAGAGCCGCCGGCGACTCGGCGGCGCATGCTGCCGCTGGAAGAACAGCCCCAGGAAGTACGTGAACTGATGGATGTCGAGATAGCCACTGAGGAGCCGACTGGAGTTCAAGTGTTCCGGGGCCGACTGCGCGCGTCCGCCGCGGCTGTCTACGACCGGCTGAAGCACATCTTCTCAGCGCGAACCGTGCCTCTGATTCAGGAAGACGAGCAGGGCAGCGGGGCGGCCATCATACTGATGCCGAAGCCTGTCGAGCAGGCAGTGTTGGAGCAGCCCGTGCGCCTTTGGGTCCACTTGCTCCTATTCGGCCTCACGGTCATTACGACGACCTGGGCCGGGGCGGCGCACCAGGGAGTTAACTTGTTGCGCCAGCCTGAGCGATTCACTGTCGGTCTGCCCTATGCCCTCGGGCTGCTGACGATCCTCGGCGTGCATGAGTTGGGCCATTACTTCACGGCGCGCCGACACCAGATGAAGGTGACGCCACCTTACTTTATTCCGGTGCCATTCGCGCTCGGCACTTTCGGAGCGTTCATCCAGATGAAATCCCCACCTGAGAATCGGCGGGCGCTGTTCGATGTGGCTGTTGCTGGACCGCTGGCGGGTCTGATCGTCGCCATCCCGGCACTGCTCATCGGATTGCGGTCGTCGGTGGTCATACCAGCCGGAGTGGCACCGCCGGATGTCGATATGAGTGGGACCTCGGTTGGTTCCTCTTTTCTCTTCGCCCTTCTGGCAAAACTCACTCTCGGCGAGAAGCTTGAATACGGTCACATGGTACAGCTCAGCCCGCTCGCCTTTGCGGGCTGGTTAGGCCTGTTCATCACCGCACTGAACCTTCTTCCTGTCGGCCAGTTGGATGGCGGTCATATCTCGCGCGCACTCTTTGGTCGCAGGATCGCAACGACGATCGGCAGCGTGGCGATGTGGACGCTCCTCCTTCTTGCACTCTTTGTGTGGCCGGGGCTCATGATGTGGGCCATTATCGTGTTCTTCCTCGCGGGCACATCTGCGACCCCGCTGAACGATCTCACGCCTCTCACGCCGGGCAGGCGATGGCTCGGCTATGCCGCGTTCCTCCTGCTCGGACTCATCCTGGCGCCACTGCCGCATGCGTTGTGGGACAACGCCGGCATCCACTGCCCGTATCTGTAATGGTCTCGAATGACTCGGGACAAACGTAAGGAGCAGCTAACTTCCCAGAGAACGGCAGTAACCTGATATACAAACCTTGTAGGACGGAACCATGAATACAACGCCTAAAGTACGGCCGGCCGTTTACATCGGCAGACTTCTGATCGCGCTAGCCTTTCTCGCGCTTCTGGGCGCGTGGATCACGCAACTGACCGGCGGGACGCTTTTGGGGATGAGCCAGCAGCATCTCTTCAGCGATGCCATCGCGCTCGCCCTGCTCGGCATCGCGGTCTTTCTCGATGCGTTCTGGCACGCGCGCAACCTATGATGAAGGTCACTCAGACGCCGCCGGGTATGCCGAACACCGTACAAGATCCGGTGTGCGGCATGGACGTGGTGCCGGAGACGGCGGCTGGGTCTTTCGAGCACCAGGGCAAGATTTACTACTTCTGCAGCGCGTCCTGTCTGGCCAAGTTCCGCGCTCATCCGGAACAGTACGCGGATAAGAGTAGCCCGAGCGTGCCGGCCACCGCGCGACCTTCGGCTCGCGAGTACACCTGTCCGATGCATCCCGAAGTGCGCAAGGATGGCCCTGGAACTTGCCCCAAGTGCGGCATGGCGCTCGAGCCCCGGACTGCGGTTGGAGTCGAGGACGAGGAGAACCCCGAACTGGCGTACATGCGACGCCGCTTCTGGACCAGCTCCGTTCTAGCGGTGCCGTTGCTGCTGGTCGCAATGGGCGAGACGGTCTTCGGCCGACCGCTTGTCGAACTCGGCGCTTGGACGAACTGGGTGCAGCTTGCCTTGGCCACACCCGTTGTGCTCTGGGGTGGCTGGCCCTTTTTCGAACGCGGCTGGGCATCGATTACAAACCGCAGCGCGAATATGTTCACTTTGATCGCGATCGGCA
>Ga0187893_10014765_pt1 | contig 10582 bp, 11 predicted proteins | sample MA1701074metaG_FD_139574 | JGI IMG/M metagenome (GOLD analysis project Ga0187893, IMG submission 139574) | White microbial mat communities from a basaltic lava cave in the Kipuka Kanohina Cave System on the Island of Hawaii, USA - MA170107-4 metaG ...
GTCAGCGCTTACACCACTTATTCTCGACTATGCCGCTCAATCTCAACTAAGCCACTACCGCTTACCCTTTTCAGCGCTCACAATTCATCCTCGCTAACGACGGAGCCGCTTGCAGTGTTTCCAAAATAGCTTTGCAATAAGGAATGCCTGACTGAATCGATGATGAAACACTAGTCGGTCAATATGTTTCGTGGTTTTTGGTGTTATTAGGGGGTCTCTTGTCTTTTGAAGCGTCACACGCTCCACTAAATAAACACGAAAACGCACGAATGGAAACTGTCCAGTCAATTGAGAGACGATATCCAGCAACGTCCTTGATGATTAAGCGTTGACGGAAGGTGAAGGTTACTTATAACCTCGCTGGCTCGTGATTACGAATCCGACCATCAACACCCAGAAACCTGGGATCATTTCCACAGCCAGATAACCTACAACTGGATCATGACTACACACGTCGCTGAAGTAGATAGCAACATTAACACAGCCCCGGAAGCGCGATCCGGACTCGATCCCTGGAAAATCGGCGAGCTGCCACCTGCACCAAGACCACGAGGTCTCGGATGGTTCAGTGCCATCGGACCCGGAGTGATAGTTCTGGGCGTATCAATCGGCAGCGGCGAGTTTCTGCTTGGGCCCGCGGCGTTCGTGAAGCACGGACTCTCATTACTATGGATCGTTACCGTCGGCGCTCTGCTCCAGACGCTGCTTAATGTGGAGCTGATGCGCTACACGCTGGCCACAGGCGAGCCCATCATTACGGGCTTCATGCGGACGCGGCCAAGCTCGACATTTTGGGCGTGGTTTTATTCCATACTTTACTTTCTCCAGATGGGGTGGCCGGGTTGGGCAGGCGCCGCCGCCGGCGCAGTCTTTTTTCTCCTTGCGAAGCGGCTGCCCGGTCAGGAGGATGCCGAAATGGTTTATGCCATTGGCGCGGGGCTCTTCCTGATCTGCGGAATGATCCTGCTGGTCGGGAGGCGCATCGAGCGGACTCTCGAATATTTGAACTGGATCCTCCTGGCACTGATCCTTGGCGGGCTCGGGTTTCTCGCACTTCTTTTCGTTCCTTTGTCGACGTGGGGAGCGGCCGCCCTTGGCTTCATTGGTTGGGATGCAAGGACCGGGTCTTTCCAATTCGTTCCCGAAGGCGCAGATTTTTTCCTGATTAGTGCTTTCGCCGCTTATGTAGGCGGCGGCGGCGTTTCTAATCTCACGTTGACCAACTGGGCTCGTGACAAGGGCTACGGAATGAGCAGCACGGTCGGTTATATTCCCGCGGCCGTCGGCGGCCATAAAGTGGCGCTGGCACACTCTGGGGTCACGTTCCAGCCCACGGCGTCGGCGCTCGAACAGTGGAAAGGTTGGTGGCGCATCGTGCGAGTCGATCAATGGGGCGTGTACTTTTTGGGCGCGATCCTCGGCATGACACTGCCGGCGTTACTGTACGTTACGTTTGTTCCTGCGGGGAGTGAGATTCGAGGTCTGGGAATTGCGGCTGCGCTGGCGCAAGCCGTCGCCACCCAAAAGGGCGCGATCTTCGGGGGCGCTATCGCTATTCTCGGTGTTTGGATTCTGTTTAAGACACAACTCGATATCCTGGAAGGCATGACCCGGTCAATCACAGACATCCTGTGGACCGGCAGCAAACGCATCCGCGCCTGGCGAGGCGGCGACGTTCGTGTGATCTACTATACGGTGCTCGCTGCAGTTTCACTCTGGGGGATCGCCGCGCTGCGGTTGACTCAGCCGATAGTGCTCCTGTTGCTTGGCGCCAATATGGCCGGCATTGTCCTCATCATCGCGTCGGTACATCTGCTTTACGTGAACACGCGTCTGCTGCCAGTTGAGCTGCGGCCCCCAATGTGGCGGCGGCTGGCTCTCGTTGCGCTCGCCCTCTTCTATGGTTTTTTCTTAACGTTATGGGTCACGAGCCTTTTGGGTAGAGCGCTCGGGAGCTGATATTAGTGGATATCAATCATTGACGGGTTGAGATAGCTCCTTAAGAATTTGATTGTCACGGTCTAAATGAACACGTAGAGGCGCCGCGATCAGACGCACGTCTTTAACCGTTTCCTTGCTGACGGGCCGGAGGATTACGCGCCGAGTTCCGCGCGCGGTGACGACATCGATTGTCATCGGGTTCGGGAAAAAGGGTTCCGGTTGGAGTTGTTTCAAGTGCAGCCTGACAACCCGCCTGTTTCTGCGCCATTGCCATGAGAGCTCGTACCGGGGATGTCCCGCTCCATAAACCCAACTTCTAAAGAAGGGCCTAAGGTCGACCCGAGATGCCCTCTCCAAAGCAACCCGCAAGTCCTCGCTGCCGGCCGTGGAGTTTTGGTGCTTGTGGTAATAGGCGCGTACGCCTTGAAAGAACGCTCGGTCACCCAGAGTCGAGCGCAACATGTGCAGCACCCAGGCGCCTTTCTGATAGTTATTAGCATTCAACAACTGGTTCAAGTTTTCTGTTTCCGTGTCGAAGATTGGCTTCCGATTGTTACGCGAATAACGTAGATAGGTTTCCGCCGTCTGCTTCATGTAGTCCTGAAATTCTTTTTCACCTTCGAACTCTTGAATGAACAGGCCCGCGAAATATGTCGCGAAACCCTCGCTCAACCATAAGTCGGCCCACGTTACGCCCGTCACGGAATCACCAAACCACTGGTGAGCGATTTCGTGGGCAATGAGATTGACCGTGCGTCTCGGAATATTGAATAGCTGGCTGGCGGGTTGCCCATTTCTTCCTGCGAACAAATTGCTGGTGAAGACGATGGCGCTGGAGTTCTCCATGCCTCCAAAGCGAGTTGCGCCGACAATCAGGGCCAACTTGTCATATGGATAGGGGGCCACGGTCTGGGAAAAAAACTTGAGAGAGGGAATTGCCGGGGCAAACCCCTGCATCGCGAAATCTCGATCAGAGTGCGGCACGTAATACGACAGCGGGGTCACCGAGGGTGTTGCAGGCTCGATTTTCGCAAACTGGCCAACTGCAATGATCATGCAGTAAGGAGGTATGGGATCGCTTTCCGTATAGACCCACGTCCGGGTTGCGTTCGAGCCTGTTTGTACCCGCTCAAGCCGGCCATTAGCAACAACCAGATTGCGATCAGGCGCCGTCACCGAAAAACTAACCGAGGCCTTGGCAGAAGGATGATCCAGGCACGGAATCCAATGATGAAGTCGATTCGGCCAGTTGTCTCCGACGGCAGAAGGCTTTCGATCTTTGTCGAATGTAAGTATCAACCCGTCTTTTGGTTTGCCATGGTAAACCACCGAGACGACGACGCGCGACCCTGCGGCGAACGTCCGTGCCAGTTGTACGTTGAGCTTGGCGGAAGCTTGTTGAAAGTCGGTGGCATTCCCGTTAACGCTCACCGAGGAAACCGTAAGATCGCCAAAATCCAAATCGATCACGGTTACTGAACGTTTCAGAATCAAGATAGTAATTTCAGCGCGAGCGTTGGTGATCGCCGTCAGGTTATCGTCGAAAGCAAGGCTGACGGAATAATGTAGCGGGCGCCATCCATCAATCAGCCGCTCTTTGCGCGCGGCCAGCGACCAAACGGCCGGCCAGAGCAAGAGAAAAGCAAAGAGTGATGCGCGAATTGTAGCTTTAAGGTGTTTCATGTTGTCGAGAAACCAACCGTTAACGCGATCGTCTGTCACCGAATACCAAGCATCAAGAGCGCCGAACGGTCTGAGACGGCTCTTTCTTCTGATTCAAGCCACTGATGATAAGAGACCATCTCTGCCTCCTTGACTGGGCGGTTGCCAAGCAGCGCCGCCGGCGTGCGCTCGAAAGCCCTGTCGGTCAGAGCCATGTGAGCCTTTCTGACAGAAAGGGAATCCGGTTGGGCGAGCGCAGCTTCAGCGGCCTCTACGCTGGGGAAAAACTCTTCGTAGGCCAGCAAATGCCAGACGGTTTGCGGGCCTTCACCCTCGACCGCCAACACTCGCAGTAATCCAAAACCGCTTTCAAGTTGAAAGACGAGATCGTCACCGGGGCTGAATTGTGCCATTGCGATTAGCTCGACTCCATTAAGGTTAAGAGTAGCACAGGCTGAAATTGCCGCGGATTAACGCGGATGAAACGGATCCGCAAAAAAGGCTTTTCTCGGGGGTTGTCGGTAATATTCTGCCAACAAAAATTTCAAAATGTCGCCTTCCGATTCCAAACTCGACTGCTAGTTCTTCCTCAATATCATTCACCTGAGCCGTCGCTGAACAGTCCGCCGGTATATGCTGATCCCGCAGCCCTACAAATGGTAATTGCAAATCCTAAACTGCAAAACTAGAATCGAGCAGCCGCCGCGATGAAGCCACCCGAGTCAAGAAAAGACTATTATGCGATCCTCGGCGCCCATGAGGGTGCGTCGCGGGCCGATCTCGAGAGGCTTTACAAACGCATGGCCGCCCGCCGCCATCCGGATCGCGGCGGCAGCGAAGAGGAGATGAAGTTACTTAATGAGGCCTATTCAATACTAAAAGATGAGACTACTCGAAAAGCCTACGACGCGCAGCGTCGCCCAGCTTCTCGCCCGACTTTCCGGCCAGTTTCCGCTCCGGCGGCTCAGGACATTGGAATACTTGGTCACGGCTTGAGCGCCTTTTTGTGTTTGTTGCTGGGTTTGTTCCTGCTATTTCTGGTAAGGATTCATTGGTTCTGGTTTTTGTGGCCGCTGGCAATCCTTTCGGTTTTTGTGATTTTTTTCGGGATTATGATGGCTCGTAGTGCCATGGTGGCGGTTAACACGTCTTTGTCGATTACCAATCCGATTCGGCGTCACCGGCTGGTACAAGAGGCAATGTTTTGGAGCATCATCGCCGGCGGTGCGTACGGTGTCTACCTTCTTCTCACGAGCGTATCGTAGCCGAAGGGGCTTATGAATATCACGGGACTGGATCTACTATTTCTTGAGGTAAACAATTTGGACGATTCGCTCGCATTTTATAACGGGGAGCTCGGCTTCGAAATCGAATCACACAGTCCCACCAACGAACCACCAATGGCCACCTTACGCGCGGGTAGACTGAAACTTACGCTGGCTCAGAATCTCGAAACCATGTTGCGGCGCGGGCGTGGAGCTCACTTTTTCCTGGGTGTCGATGACGTTGACGCCTACTATCACCTACTAAAGGCGCGTGGTCAGGAAGTTGATCCGCCCATTGATGAAGGGTGGGGCGGCCGGTTTATTACCTTGCAGGACCCTGATAAGTACAGATTCTTTTTTGTCACTTGGGCCAACGGAACCCGGTGACTTCAATAAAGCTCCAATCAAAACAGTGAAGCTGCGAGGTCTAGACTTTGGGAAGCCAACATACTGAAAACCTGGTTAGACGTTACAAGGGAGAGGTTGTTATTCTCAAAACTATCTCTGGTGGTCTTTACGAAGGGCGCGTTGACGAGATCACCAATGATTACGTGTCCCTGATTGAACATGGGGATAACGAGAAGCCGCCAACGTTCGTATTCTTTGCCGCAATCGAATCATTGGTTGTAACCAAGGCCGCCTCCTGAACTTGCAGCGTGAGTCAATGACAGCCACTGGCAGAGGTTTTGCACCTCGCCAGACTTTCGCACATCTGATAGACTCTGTTGCATCCCTGGCACAGGTTTGCGCCCATGCACTTCGTTCAAAATCCTCCAAATCCATGGCTGACTCATTCAGTGGAATGGCTGGGCGAGCCGCCGGAGGCGCGACTCGAAGTCTTTGAGGAGACTGAGACCCGGAACATTATCACGCATAACGACAGTCCTGACGTGGGTTTTGACTACACCGTCAATTGCTATCGTGGCTGCATTCATGGGTGCACCTACTGCTTCAGCCGCCCGACACATGAATACCTGGGCTATGGGGCAGGCACTGACTTTGATCGCAAGATTATAGTCAAGGTCAAAGCGCCTGAATTATTGCGAAAGGAATTGATGAAGCCCTCCTGGAAAGGCGACGAGATAGTGTTCTCGTTCACGTCCGATCCTTACATTCCACTCGAAAGCCACTACCGGCTTACTCGCCAGTGCCTCGAGATTTGCGCGGAGTTTGGCAACCCAGTCGGCGTCGTCACTAAATCGGCGCTGATTCGGCGCGACATCGACGTGCTTCAGAAACTTACGCGCGAAGCTCGAGTGGGAGTTTTCTTCACTATTCCATTCATTGATCGGGAAGCCGCCCGCGCCGTAGAGCCTTACGCTCCGCTGCCGCAGGCGCGCTTTCACGCAATGTCCGACCTGGCTGCTGCCGGGATCAAGGTGGGCATTGGGATCGCACCGGTAATTCCCGGCTTAACGACCGATATTCCTGAGTTGTTGAAGCGAGCCAAGGAAGCGGGGGCGACTCACGCTTTTATCAACATGCTTCGCTTACCGGGAAGCGTGGCGCCGTATTTCCAGGAGCGTCTCCGAGAAAAACTGCCCACGAAAGCTGATCGCATTTTGAATCGAATCAGGGAAGCGCGCGATGGCAAACTAAACTCAGCCGTGTTTGGCGAGCGCATGCGCGGCAAAGGGCAATATTGGGAGGCAATCGAACGTTTGTTCCGAATTCATTGCGCCAGACTGGGCTTCAACAAAAAGATTCCGGGTGAGGCGCAGGCCGGCACGACGTTTCGCAGACCGACAACTCAAGCGCGTCTGTTTTAGCTTCGCAGATAAATTGCACACTCGACTGGACGAATCGCTGTTTTTCACTAGAGACATCCGAACCCGCTTTCTTATAATATACGCACTCAAGCACACTACAGAGTCGGAGGCGTCATGTTGTTGATACGCGATGTCATTCGCAACCGGGAACCTTATTCAATGAAACCTACGGCCACGGTTCAGGATGCCGCCGAGTTCATGGCCGCCCGAAATATCGGCGCTGTCTGTGTGGTTGACGATGCCGGAAAACTGCTGGGGGTGTTTTCCGAACGAGATGTCGTTCACCGAGTAGTGCTGCAAAAACGCGATCCTGTCTCGCTCCAGGTGGGTGAAGTAACCAGCGAGCTTCGGGCTGTGATCCGGTGTGACGAGACACCACATCAGGCGCTCGAAAGAATGGAGTTGATCGGAACACGCCATCTGCCCGTCGTTGATGGCGATCGGTGGGTCGGAATGCTTTCGATGCGCGATCTAATGCGAGTTGAGCTAAGCGAGCAGGGCGATGAGATCAAGTTGTTGCACGAGTATATTCAACACTGAGGAGTGATCGTAAGAGATTTCCGAGCTCGTCAGGAGAGATCCGCAGATTTGACAGATTCCGCAGATGGATTAGACAGTTTCCGCACATCCATCAGAAAAACTCTCACCCATTAGTTAACCTAACGATGAAAACATGAAACGCCCAGTTTTTGCTGCATTGTGTGTAATTTCGCTGCTGGCGTGGTCCTGTAGTCAACCGCCGCCAGGGCGGGGAGCCGGCGAAATCGAAACAACTTCGTTGGCCGAAACCGAAGCGCAGGGGCAAGCCAAAGTGAGTTTCCGCGTCGAGACGGTGGTTAGTGGCCTGGAAGTTCCCTGGTCCATTGTTTGGGCGCCGGATGGCCGGATGTTTTTCACCGAGAGGCCCGGGCGTGTTCGCCTATTCGCCAACGGGCAATTGCGTACGTTATTCACCGTTCCTGATGTCGAACCTTCAGGCGAAAGCGGCCTCATGAGCCTGACGTTGCATCCCGAGTTTGCGTCGAATCATTTCCTGTACTTTGCGTACACATACACTGGCCAGGATCAGCTCGTGCGAGTAGTTCGTTTTCGGGAAGCCGACAGTGGCCTCACTGATCGAAAAGTGATAATCGAGAATATACCAGCCGCTAAGTTTCATGCGGGTTGCAGGATCCGTTTCGGAACGGACGGCAAGCTTTATGTCACCACCGGGGACGCCACGGATCGCGCGCTTGCGCAGAAGCTCGATTCACTTGCCGGCAAGACCTTGCGATTGAATGACGACGGAAGCGTGCCCGAAGACAACCCGTTTATTGGCCAATCCAATGCGAGGCCGGAAATCTGGTCGTACGGCCACCGCAATGCGCAGGGATTGGATTGGCAGCCGGAAACGAGTCTGATGTTCCAAACCGAGCACGGTCCCTCGGGCTTTGACGGTCCTGGAGGCGGTGATGAAGTGAATATCGTCGAACGCGGCAAGAATTACGGCTGGCCCTTGATTCATCACAGAGAGACACGTTCCGGTCTCGAGTCGCCCCTGCTGGAATACACGCCGGCGGTTGCGCCCGCGAGTGCGATGTTCTATCGCGGTTCGGCTTTTCCGCAGTTTCGCGGCAACTTGTTCTTTGGTTGCTTGCGCGGTGAGCGGATCATTCGGGTTGTGCTTGACGGACGGCGCGTAACTAGTCAGGAAAATTTGTTGCAGGGTCAGTATGGCCGTATCCGTGAGGTTGCCGAGGGTCCGGACGGTGCAATCTACTTTTCGACTTCCAACCGCGATGGCCGCGGCCGTCCAGCTCGAGACGATGATCGGATTATTCGCCTGTCGCCGGTGAAGTGATCCGCGGATTACGCAGATTACAAAGGCATAAGCAGCAAGTACAGTTAGAGCAGGAAGACAGTAAAAACGGATTGTTGATCGGGAAGTGTTCATTTCCCGCTCGTTGGTTGCTGCTCTGTCCCGATTTCACTTCTTGATCGGTGTAATCGGTGGATTAAGTTTTCTGGGCCAGGATGGCGGATTTGCTCCAGCCGATGATCTCGTGCGGAGCAAAACGATAGTGGTGGACGACTCGAAAGTGGCGCAAGGTGTTTCGATGTACCTCTCTCGGCGAATAAGACTTGAACCGGAAAAGGATTTCCAGAAATGTGCTGATCGGCGACGGCCGGCAGGGAAGGTGTAAGAGGTGCCCATTCGGCGCGATGACCCGGGCAAGCTCCTTCAAACCTTCTTCCAGGGGAACGTACTCGAGCGCGCCGCTGGTCACCACGAGATCGAATGAATCGTCAGAGAAGGGGAGTGACAGAACATTTCCCTGCGCAAAGCCTATTGCGCGTTTACGGCTACCGTTTTGAGACGTAGCCTTTTTTGCTTCGGCGATTGAAGTAGCGGAGAGGTCGAGAGCAATGATGCTCACCGGGAACCGGAGGGCTCGCAGCAGAGCAAGTGTTAGCAAGCCTGTGCCACAACCGGCGTCAAGGATACGGGCTCCCCGGGTGACCGGCAGTGGATAACGCGCAAAGTACTGATCCAGCGAGCGTCCGTAACCATTGAGCTTAAAAGTCAAATCATAGACGCGCGCAATCCTGTCGTAATAAGACCCGGCCGGCGCCTCTGTCTTTGTCGCAGTTAGTGCATACTCCATCAAACTTTCCTCGCAGTCGCTGGATCTGATACTACACAGTCTGATACTACACAAAAGTTATTTCGCTTATGTGGGACAAGTCGCCCGATATTGTAACTTCGTCTCCTTCTTTACTCAATATCCCAGTAACAGATATTGACCTGGCCAGAGGATGCCGCTGGTGATTAGAGTTCCGGATCGGCTCATAAGGATAGCTGCAAGAACAAGGCAGCGCAGGCGTTCAACCACTGGTCAGAGCGGAGATTTCTCGTGAAACGGGGTCAAAACATGAAAACCTTCGTAAAACTTTTTAGCGCCGGCTTGTGCGTAATCGCTGCCGGCGTTTTTTTGCTTTCGCCAGGTCGGAGCCAGGTTGCAGGGCTGCAGAATACAGTTTTTTCCGCGTCCTTTGAGCAGCAGAAGCCCATAGTCGCGGAATATCCATTCGGAGTTGATATCCTTGTCAACGGCCGCCCACTCGAGGAATATCGCGCGCGTGGGAGGTCTTATGTCGAAGCAGTCGCCGGCGCTGAATATGAGGTCAGAATCCATAACCCGCTGCCATACCGGGTGGCCGTGGCCCTTTCGGTAGATGGGCTCAACTCGATAGATGCGCGTCGAACATCGGCATGGAATGCCAGTAAATGGGTAATCGAGCCGTATGGCACGATTCATGTCGGCGGCTGGCAAATGAGCTCGGAGCGTGCCCGCCGCTTCTACTTCACGACCGAACGTGATTCTTATGCAGCCAAGCTCGGCCAAACTTCAAATCTCGGGGTTATCTCAGCGGTATTCTTCCGGGAGCAGCGGGTAATTCCTGCACCCATTACTCCATCGCCGAAAGTGAAGCCTCGTTACGAAGACGACAGAATCCGTGCGGACAGATCCGAGAGGAAATCCGAAAGGCCGAGGCCGTCTGGCGAAGCTCAAAGTGCTGCGAAGGATCGGGGAACAATCGCTCCCGTGCCGAACGACGAATACGCTGCCACCGGCTTAGGACGCTCGGTAAGAAACGATGTGCGCTGGGTACATATGGATCTTGATTCGCGCCCAGCCGCGGAAGTGACGATTCGATATGAGTATTATGAAGCTTTGGTTCGACTGGGCATCATGCCACGGCCCTATTATCATCCCGATCCTTTGAGGCGGCGCGAAGGCGCAACCGGGTTTGAAGATCGACGGTTTAGTCCGGAACCCTAGCTAATGTCCGACAAACTTCAGTTTGTCGCCGCTGCTGCGGCCGCAACTTTCGATGAAAGGCGCCAAACTAAGTCAGCTTTCGCAGCCGCGATGGGCCGCAACTTTCGATGAAAGGCGCCAA
>Ga0187893_10014766_pt1 | contig 10581 bp, 12 predicted proteins | sample MA1701074metaG_FD_139574 | JGI IMG/M metagenome (GOLD analysis project Ga0187893, IMG submission 139574) | White microbial mat communities from a basaltic lava cave in the Kipuka Kanohina Cave System on the Island of Hawaii, USA - MA170107-4 metaG ...
CGTCTTCCGGGGCCAGCATCCCACGCTTGCGGGCCTCTTCCAGCAGATCCGTCACGGGATGTACCCCCTCTTTCTCAGTTCCGCCTCGATCTCCGCCTCGCTTGCCTTGGACCAATCCTTGTCCGGCTGTGCCGCACCAGGGCCATGGACGATTTGGAGATAGATGTCATTGACCCGCTGCAGGTTCTCCTTGAGTTGCTTTTTGGACTGCGACTGCTCCAGGCTACCAAGGGCAGACTCCAGTTTCTTGTTCTCCAGGTCCGACACGGGGCCGAGAGCGCCGCCGGTCGGAGACGCCGCGCGCATGGCCTGCAGCTTGTCGAAGCTGACATTGGCGCGGAGGCTGGTCATCAATTGCCGGAGATCATGGGCGGGCGTGGCGGGGATCCACGACAGATACGAGCCGATCCCGGTGACGGGGATCGTCGCCTCGTCGATGATCTTGTTCGCGCGATCGATGTCCCGAATCACGATGTCGGCGGTCTGCTCCCGCTCTTTCTGAGTTGCAGCCTGTGCCGTCGCGACCGGCCCCTTATCAATGGCCTCCATATAGATGCCGCCCTTGTCGTCTTTGCGCAGCACCCAGCCTGGAGGTATGCTGCCAACCTGATAATCAGGGCCAGACTTGACGCTGACGTTTGTTGCCTGCGCCCGCCGAAGCCGCTCTTGCACGTCGAGCGGCAGATCCGCCGCGCGGCCCTCCGCTTCGCTCTCCGATATCCAGACCATGCTTTTCGTTGCCGGGTCATAGACCTGTTTCAAGTCTTGTTCAGGCGGCGCCCATTCGATCATCCGGGGCAACATCTGCATCCCCGATTGAATCGCCTCGGGGCTGCCGGTGTTCAGCATGGCCTGCAGGACCGGCCCATACGGGTTGCCCTGCGGCAGTTGCCCTGAAATCTGCTGCGCCGCCTGCGCCATCGCCTGGGCCTGCTTCTGCCGCCCCATCTGCTCCTGTTGGTACGCCTGCATCTGCGCTATCGCAGGCATGGTCTGCGCCAGCCCCCGCGCCGCTCCGCCGAGAGGGGACGACCACCCGCCGCCCCGCTGCCCACCCATGCCGCCCGCCATGCCGGCCATCATCATGGCCAGCATCATGCGCTTGTTGGGATCGTCGCCGTACAGTCCGAAAGGCATGATCGTCTCCTAGACTCCAAACATCTTAGGGAGTGCCATCCCCATCATCGCGGCAGAGCCGAAGTCGCCCCATGGATTCGAGGCGTAGGGATCGGGGCCTGTCGTTGTCGTCGTGCCCCCGTAATCCGCCCCGCCGATGAGCTGCATGTACTGCTGCAGTTTCTGCAGTTCGCGATTTTGGTTGAACTGGTATTCGGCCATGCGCGCCTGCAGTTCCTCCGCCGATTTCGATTCGTAGGCGGCGCCGACCTGACCGAGTTTCGCGATGTCCTGAAATCCCAGGTCATAGATCGACGGCGCCATGCCAGCTGCCTGCAATCGCCGGTTCTGGTCCGCATCGTAGGCCCCGCCGTACATTTGCGTTGCGAGGCTGGTCATGGGGTCGGTGTACTGCTGTTTCTGTGCCAGTTGAAGGCTCTGCAGCATCGACGGGTTCATGGGCGAACCGCCCAGGCCCTCGTAGTACGCTTCGATCTGCGGGTTGACGTTCATGCGGAAATTCTGCGCCAGGTTCCCCGCCGCCTGGTTGAACATGGCATCGAGATTCGGATTCTGCCCGCCGCCCATCATCTGCATGACGGTGTTCGCCGCTCCCTGTGCCACCGGAGAACCGGCCTGCGCCATGGCCTGTTGCTGCTGCAGGGCGGCCTGTGTCTGTCCGCTGAAGGGGATAGTCGTCGGGAAATTGTAGTATTGAGGATTGGCGCTGTTGAACCATTCCTGCGCCGATTGGAACCCCTCCTGCAGGTAGGGCTTCTGCTCTTTCCACGGCTCGCTCTGCTGTACCGTGGTAGACGTGCCGGGTGAACCACCCATATCACTAATCTCCTAGTTGCTTGCTCAGCACGACGCCGAGCTCGCGCCAGCCGTCCAGTTTCCGCATCCAGCCCTTACGGGCCACGACATCGATCCCTGAACAACCTTCGCCCCGCGCCCAGGTCACAAGGTCGGGCTCGAACTTGAGCCAGCTATCCATATCGGTGCCGCTGATGCCGATCACGTTCGCCGATTTGCAGTTCGGGTAGACACGGATCACCGTGACCCCGACCATCAGGATCTTCCGGCCTCTCTTGACCAGCCAGAGCTGCATCCGCCGGCTGAGCAGTTCCAGATAGAGGTCGTCGGCGCTGATCCGGTCCATATTCAGGGTCAGTATCTCCTTGATCTGATCCTGTATCTCGTCCCACACGAGAGGAACGCGAAACGATGGGATTGGCTCGAGCTCCAGCCGGCCCTGTCCGCTCAGCCGCTTCTGCGGTTCCTCCGACAGTTTCAGCGTCATGCCGCCACCGTCGCGCCGGTATCGCAGGCGATCCAGTTGGTGCCATCGTAGAAGACCACCACGCCGGTTCCGCTCCCGGCTCCCTCGCCGGCCTTGCGCCCATTCGTGGCGAATCCCTGCTCCCCAGGCTGCACTTGCGAGGCGTCGTCCAGCGCCGCCAGGGCGGACAGCTCGGCGACGGTGTAGCTCGGCAGCACCGGCCGGTTGAGCCGACGCACCGACGTGTTGACGACGGTGACGAGCTGGCGATGATCCTGGGAATCGACCGGCAGCTGAGGAAAGTCTGCCATCAGGCCACCCCGCCCGCCGCCATCTCAGTGATCGCCACGCCATCCGCCTTGCGCCATTCCGTTCCCGCCTCGACCGCAATGCGGAACCGATGAAACCGCGCATCGGAACGCGGGTTGGCCTCGCCCAGGTCGTTGACCGTATCGCTCTCGCCGATCGTCACGGATGCGCTCAGGAGATCGCGTTCCAGGGCCGTGACGGTCACGCCTGACGTAGTGTCGATCATCGGCATCAGCCCCTCCACGAAGGCCCGTCCCATGGGATTCAGACGCCGTTCGCCCGTATCGATCTCCGCCGCCCTGTTCGCCCCGGTGAGGAAGTTCACCCGGTGCGAGGTATCGAAGAACGCCAAGAGCAGGTTACCACCGACGTTCGCGACATCATCCACAAACCCGGGAACGTCCGTGGAGGTAAGGATCGAGTCCACCGCGTCCGTCGTCAGCGGCAGAGAAGAATAGAGGGGGCACAGGAACTCATTCTCGAATTCGTCAAAGGTGAACTGTCCGATGTTCGGGTTGTAGATCAGCACCTTGTTGGGGATGCCGCCAACCGCTCCCGCGCCTGGATAAATCCAGAAGATATTCCTGCTCCGGTCCGCACCCGCAATCACGTTGTGCGGATAGGCGCTCTGGAAATCGTCGGCGAACGTCTGATCGACAATGTCCCGCCCGATCGGCGCGGACTGCGACCCGTCGAAGGCATAGAAGCCATCGGCTGAATGGTAATAGGTGATCCTTCCAACCTTGACCGCGGACCACGGCGTGTCCGTCCCCTGGGACGCCTCGATCTCATCGAACTGAAACACGCCCGGGGGGCCGACATAGGACGCCCTGGCTATCGACCGCTCCCGAAGGATCGTCCCGTAGTCGCCGCCGATGATCCGCTGGATTCCGCCGCCCTCGCCCACGAGGTCACGGAAGGAACATTGCCTTGCCAGGTCGGGCGTCCAATATGCCGCATCGTTAAACCCACTCCACCACGCCCGTTGCGCCCTGGCCCCATCAATGGTGTCCAGCGTATTGCCGAGCATGACAAAGGATCCGATGACCCCGATATGCCTCGCCCTCGGAGGAGAACCGGCGAGATCGGCGAAGCTCGCAGCGCCGAGGGTGATCGACTGAGGGGCGTCCGATTGACCGTCCACGCCGATAAGAGTCTCGCCGAACTGAATAAACTCCCACCTGTCCCGTTCCGTCAGGGCATAGTCGCCGCCCGCAAGCCGCGTGACATCTCCCCACCCCAGGGTGGAATTCATGCTGTAAAGTTTCGTCGCCGTGCCGACGATGTTGAACACCACACTGTCCAGGCTTCGGATCGCCCCCACCCCGCCCCGCACCGCCGAATCGACGGCCGAGCTGAAGACCGCCGGCTGTCTCAAGGGGACGTAGAATCCCTTTCGCGCGATCACGCCCTTGGCGCGGATCGCCCCGGTGTTTCTCCATTCCGGCTGATCCGGCGCCCACACCCCGAAGGGGAGCAGCACGGGTTTGTCGAGACGGCTCATGTCGGTTTGCGCTCCCCGGTCTCATACTTCTCGCGGCCGTCCATGCTGTTATGCACGATGACCATGCCGTCGTCTTCGACCCGCGGCCGGCACCAGCATCTATCGTTGTCTTCGATATGCTCGCGCAGATCGTCGATTGGGACGACATGAATCGGGACCAGAGGCCTCATGGATTGAGATCCCGGTTGCTGACGGTGATCGACCACATCTCGCGATCGATGTAGATGCGGGTCAGGCCGTGCTCGACCACCAGCCAGCGCACCCGCCGGCCGCCAGGGAACTTGAGCCCGACACGGTGGAAGACGCGGGCGGCGCCGAACGGCACCGGCTCGACCCGCACATTGGCCTCCGGGCAGTCGGCGCGCAGGGTGCCGTCCTCCTCCTTGCTCAGCAGCCATTCACCTGGCTCCAGTTTCAGCATAGCCTGGAAGATGTCGCCCACGTAGCCGCCATCCGCCATGATCAGATCTCGTCGTATAAAAAGGTGACCGTCTCCGGGGTCAGGGCGCCGATGGTGGCGGTGTTGACCACCTCCATCGACAGCACAACATGACTGCCGACGAAGGTGCTGGTGCCGCTGAAGGGGCCGCCGGCCAGTGCCAGAGCACCACCCGCCGTGTAGGTGAAGGCGTTGGTCAGGCCGGTCGAGGTGGTGATTTCGGCCGGGCTGGAGAAGGCGGCGGCCGAGCGCGCCCACACCAGGATGCCGGTGCCGAAGCCGTTGGTGCCGTCGGTGTAGAAGCGGATGTTGGAAATGTTGTCGGCCGGGCGGGTGGCGCCGATCCGCAGACATAGCCACTTCTCGAAGCTGAAGTCGGAAACGGCGCCGGCCGGGATGACCAGCGGGTTGTTGCTGTCGACGTTGCTGTCGTCGGCGTTCTTGAAGCGGACGGTTCCGCTATCCTTGGCGGTCGACGAGCCGATGACGCCAGAGCCGTTCCTTTCGAAGATATTGACGGTAGCAGCCATGAATATGCTCCTATGCTTGCGGGGTTGCCGGCGCCCAGCTGGACGACGTCGGTGCAGACTTGAGCCAAAGGCCGGTCAGGATGGCGTCGATCTCGGCCTGCAGCGTGATTTCCGCGGCTCGGTCGAGCAGGGCGTCGAGCGCCGCGGCCCGGCTCAAGGTGTTCAGCAGCGCGGCGCCGATCTGCGCCGTCTTCGTTGACGAGCCCAGGAGCGCCGCTTCGAGACCGGCGGTCAGGGTCAGCGCCTTCTGCAGCACCGCCGCCAGTTGTGCCGTCTTCGTCACCTCGCCGCGCAGCACGGCGTCGATCGAGAAGCTGCGGGCCAGCGCCTTCTGCAGCTTGGCGTCGAGACCGAGCTGCAGGCTCAGCTCGTGCAGCAGCTTGGCGTCGAGCGAGCCGCCGACGGTCAATCCCTTCTGCAGCAGCGCATGGATCGAGGCGGTCAGCGTCGCCGAGACCTCGTAGAGAGCGAAGTATAGTTGGGCGATGTCGACGGCCTCGGTCGACGGGTCGTAGATATCGCCGGTCCCGGTCAGGATACGGTAGGCGTAACGCACTCGCTGCTGATTGCCGGCAACAGTGCCGGTGCCCTGCTCGTTGCCGGTGTAGTTGGCCATCTCGGCGAAGCTTGCGCCGACCGACTCTTCCGCCCCCATCGCCGCCAGGAACATATATTCACGGGTCGCAAGGCCGCTGATCGTCGCCGCGCCAAGGCTGCCGGTATCATCGTTTGAGCGGTTGATGACGGCAGCGATGCTGATCTCGCCGATGCCGGCATAGTTGCCCTTGAAGCTCTGCAGCTGGATGCGTCGCCCCTGCGGCACCATCTTGACCACGCACAGAGTCGACAAGGTCATGTCGCTGGCCGTCGGCCGGGCCAGGAAGGCCGCAACCATGGCCCCGGTGTTGGTGGCGGCGTTGCCGTTGGTCCACTCGCCGAGCTTGACCCAGGTTACCCCGCCGCCGGAGATTTCCGTGGCGATGCCGCTCGACACGTCGCCGGTCACCTGATTGAGCGAGGCAACGACGGCGACAACGAAACCGCTGTTGGCGGTCACCGCCTGCTGCGCCGTCCAGGTCAAGGCGCTGGCGGTTGCGGCGACAGCCGCGTTGCCATAGTTGCCGGCAACCGTGAACGACATCAGCCGTTCCCCGTCGCCGATGCCGGGGTCCAGGACGTGATCACGGCATCAAGACCCTGCGCCCAGCTGTGCTTCAGCACCGCATCGAGACTGGCGGTCAGGGTGCGGGTGCCGAAGTCGCCGGCCAGGACCACGGCATCGATCGACGCCGTGCGCCGGCCAACCAGCTCGGCGTCGAGCCGGCAGGTCCTGGTCAACGCCCCCTGCAGCCGGGCATCGGTGCCCGCGGTCTTGGTGAGCGCCTTCTTCAGGACGGCGTCGGTGCCGGCTGTCTTGGTCAGCGCCTTCTTCAGGACGGCGTCGATCGAGGCCAGCTTCTGGGTCGCTCCGGTGGCGGTGATCACCGCATGCAAGGTCGTGGTAATCGTCTGCGTCTTCTGCAGGATGGCACCGATGTTACTGACCTTGGTGCCGGCGTCGCGGGTGATCGAGGCATCGAGACTGGCGGTCTTGGTGAGCGCCTTCTTCAGCTTGGCGTCGAGGCCACAGGAGACGTTTCCGGTAGACAAGTCGAGCACGAAGATGAAGCTCTGGGCGAAGCCGGTAGTCTGCGTCGCCCCGTTCCAGAACTGCGTGCGCCACTGATGCGTCGCTTGATTGACGGCGTTCTTGTCGAAAGTGAAGAACGGCACCTGATAGCCGGCCCCGGCCGTGTGCATGACCTCCTGCTGCACCGAAATGTCGGCGCCGTCCTGCTCCAGGTCGCAATGCACCGGCTGGGCCACCGACAGCGAGTCGATGATGCCGCCGCCGAAGACAAGGTGCTCGCCGGCCTGGGTCACGGTCGAGACCAACGACTTTATGGCTGGGTTCGCCGTGGCATTGGTCGTGCGCAGCCGGTTCACGTCCTCGTACACGTTCTCGAAGTTGTCGAGATTGAGCGCGAAGATGCGGCTCTTGCGGATTGAAACCGATGTCCCGCTTTCGGCGGCGAATTGGATCTCCACCGTGGTCGAGCCGGCGAGCCCACTGAGACGGAAAGCCGTCGCCCACGCGCGGAACTCGGTCAGCGCCGGCTCAACCTCCTGCCTGATCTGGCAGGTGCCATAGGCAACGCCGGTTTCGAGCGCCCGAACACCGACCCCGTTTCCGGGATGTCCCTGCACCTCAGCAAAGCATAGAAAGAGATAGTCCCCGTTCAGCACCTGCGTCAGCGTCAACACGGTGCTGAAGCCTGGCGACGGCGTGGTGCTCGTGGTGTCGTCGGAGACGTAGTGGTCGCCAGCCAGCTTCTGCAGCGCCAGAATGCGGCAGTCGTCGGCGCCGACGATCGAGTTGCCCTGGCAGGCGATGTCCAGGTCGATGTTCTGCTGGGGCGGGGCAGCACCATAGACCTGCTCGGCGCCCCACATGGCCGTCAACTTGTTGCCAGCGGCAGTAACTCCGAATTCGATCGAGCCATAAGTGGTCACCGTCGGCGTCTGCTTGCGCAGGCGGACCTTGCCGCTGAGCGCCGTGTCAACCGACGAGTTGTCGAGGGTGACGACGGCGAAGTACCAGTAGGTCGCCCCATCGATCGGGTTGTGGGTCAGCCGCAGGATGTTCGAGAACGCCGTGTTGTTGTTGATCGTCTGCCGGGTAAGGTTCTCGACGATCAGCGTCTGCCGGGCCCCGACGCCGACGCCGCAGTGGCCAAGGCCGACGAGGTCCGGCGGGGTCGGAGTCGGCGAGGTCAGTGCACCGACGGTGATGTTGTCAGTGATGACGATACTGGCGGCCAGACTCGCTGCCGAGCGGACGAAGGAACCGGAGAGCGAGTAGGCGCGGTTACCGGAGATGGTCAGGAAGCCGCCGGTCCCGCTTTCCACATCCAGACAGCGCTCGCCGGCCCCGCGCTGAATGTTGTTGAAATGGTTGTCTGTGAAATTCTGGTTGCTGATCGTCTCATTGCCCTGCCACAGGGCGACCGCCTGCATGATGCCGAAGGGCTGCCCGAAGTTGCTGAAGCGGTTCTTCTGATAGAGCAGGCCGTCGCAGACGAAGGACAGGTAGCCGAGATTCGAGATGTTTCCGCCGGTCAGCGACGTGACGCCCGTGCCATCGAAGTCGTTACCCTCCACGGTGACGTCGTGGCAAGCCTGATAGCGTCCGGGGATGCCGCTGCCGGCGGTGTGCGACACCGCCCCGTTCAGGACCACGCCCCGGGCGCAGACCCGAAAAATATTCCCTTTGATCAGGGTCTGCGTTGCCCCGAGCGTTGCCGATCCGGGGTTCGGCTCGGCATCGTAGCCAGCGCGCGGCAGCGTCCCCGTCGTCGCCGTTCCCGGGGCGATGAAGCCGCAGGCGCTGAAGACGTTGTCGATGATCTGGATGTTGTCGCCGTTGATCTCCGAGATGCCGTTGCGAAAGGCCGGGCCGATGTTGCACTCGAAGAAGAGGCCGTCCTGCGGATGTCGGGTGCGGTCGGCGCCGCTGGTGTCGCCCGACATCAGGCGCACGCAGTCGTTGCCTCCGTTCAGGAAGTGAACCCGGAGGAGGCTGAAGCGTTTGCAGTCGTTGATCCTGATGGTATCGTTGTTGGCCACCTCCTGCAGCACCCGCTCACGGCCATTGGCGTCGATCTTCAGGCCGTCGATCACCCAATCGTCGCAGTTGAAGATCGCGACCGTGTTGGAGATGCCGACGGCGCTGTGCATGAAGATGCGCGCACCGTTGCCGTTGATCTGCCAGAAGTTGCGGTTGTTGATCGATAGCGCGGCGCTGATCGTGTAGATCGCCGACTGCGAGAAATTGAGAATCTGGACACCCCCCCCGAGCGCGTTGAAGGCGTCCTGCACGGTGGGGAATGAGCCGACGTCGGCCTCGCTGCCGCTGATGGCGACCGGGCAGAGCAGGGGGCGGTTGAAGGCCACCGACTCACCACGCCGCCCGTACCCGGGCGGGAGCGCGCGCCATGGCGTTTTCCTTCTGCAAGTCAGCCAGGGCGTCCTTCTCGGCAGCCGCGAACTTCATAGCCTCCCCAACATCCCGAATGACATGCGTGTAAAGCTCGCGCTTGGCCCGGCAGCGGATCAGCACCTCGGCTTCGTTGGTCCAGGCGTTCTCGTCGCTCGACGCCGACAACGTCCCCAACTCACGGAAGAAGTGCAACTCGGCGGTGAAGGCAGCGTTCGGCACCGGTAGAAACCAAATCTGTCCGACCGTGGCACGGTTGAAGGTGATCGCCGTTTTCTGCAGGTAGTCGATGAAGTAGTGGTCGGGATAGCCCGGGGTATTGGTATCGTTCTCCATCGCCTCTTCGCGGGTGTACTCATCGAGCGGCTTGTCGTAGTTGGCGGCGCCGGGTGACAGCAGGCGGATCGAGCGCATCTTCTTGAAGACGCCGATCTCGCCAGGATTGGGATCGGCCGGAAGTCCATAAATCTTTGTCCCCGCAGTCAAGCTCAGGGTGCCCCGCTGCTGGTTGAACCACAGCGGGCGCGCCTCGTAAGCCTGGATCGCGGTCTGAATGCACTCCTGTATTTCCGTCGTCAGATTGGCGCGTTTGATCTCTCGCGCAATACGCGATTGCATCTGGCCGTAGGTAGCCATGGATCAACGCCTTGGTTAACCGCGCTTCTTGCCACGGCGGTGAAGCTGTGAGCTGCCCTTGCCGTAGGAAAGCCCGGCCTGGGTATCGCGGATCATGCCGCGCGAAGTCTTGGCGTAGCCGCTACCGGACGACATAGGGCGGCCCGAGCCCTGCTTCTTCGGCGTCGTCTTCGACCCTGTTTTCCCGTATGGCATAGCAATCTCCTCTTTGGTTCAGGCGTGTGCGATATCGCGCTGGAGTAGATTCCCGATCGTCTTCCCGCCGTCTCTGTGCAGCATGAATTCACGGACCCGTTTGACGTGGACGGACTGCCCCATCAGGGCATCCCAGATAGCGATCGAGCCCATCTGCTGGATTTCGTCCACATACTCCTTAGTGTACTCGCAGCCCGTCGTTTCCGGGAAGATTGGCACGCCCGCGGTGAAGTGCACCATCTTCGCATCGGTCCGCGGAGCATCGTAGAGCACCGTATGGCACCACTCGCGCGGCAGTTCGCCGATCAGATCGTCCGAAAGCCATTCGATCGTATGCAGGCGCTGCGCGTTCTCGACGTAGTCCGGGGTCAGGATCGCATTGGCCGGATGCGAGCAATTGAACAGCATCATCGCCGCCCACTCGAACCGCGCCGGCACCTTGACCACGTGGACAGCCTTGGATTCGTCCAGGTGCCGGAAGAGCTCGCAGATGTCGCCGAGGCAAAGCATGTCGGAGTCGCAGAACAGCGCCCA
>Ga0187893_10014767_pt1 | contig 10581 bp, 6 predicted proteins | sample MA1701074metaG_FD_139574 | JGI IMG/M metagenome (GOLD analysis project Ga0187893, IMG submission 139574) | White microbial mat communities from a basaltic lava cave in the Kipuka Kanohina Cave System on the Island of Hawaii, USA - MA170107-4 metaG ...
AGCGGGAGGTGGGACGCTCGGTGATGGGGAGGAGGTGGCCGTAGTTGAACGGAACGGTGCCCGCGTTGTGATTCATGTGAGCGCTCCCGAGAACCCGCGTTGGTGGAATCTTACCCCCGACGAATGGGGAATGGGTGGGGAATTCCAGCGCACGCTCAGCGTGTGGCTCAGCCGCCGCAGCGCGCCTCCTTCGCCGTCCTCGGCCGACGGAACCCCTGGCACGGCGCCGGAGGGCAGGCCGCCGGCAGAGGGTTCGACTCCCTCCGCGCCGACCACTACGGGCTTGCCGGATCGGATATGCTGAGTTCGGATGCGGCACGCCTGTTTGCCACTGTTTCTCGCATGCGGCTGCGCGCTGCCGGAGCGACCGGCGTGGCCCGTCGGTGCCACGTACATCGCGGAGGCGCATTGCGATGGAGCCGCGGTGCTGCTTCGGTGCGGAGCCGCGGACGGACTGCGGATGCACGGATTCGACAAGGTTGTCATTGCTACCGTGCCGCTCGGCACTGATGAGCAGATCGCGGCTGCGCTGAAGCCTCCCGCGGCCGACGTCACCGTCACTGTCGGTAGCCGGCGCGTCAGCGTGATGCGGAACAGGATCTACTCCCGTTCGCGCGGAGAAGACGCGGAGACGTTTTCGCGCGAAGTCGAAGCGCTCTTCCGACGGCTCGGAGCGAACGCGTCGAGATGGAAAACCTGGATGGTCGGCTACATGTCCGATCTGCCGGATACGGTTGAGCTCTTCCGGACGCTGGGTGTCCGCACCGTCGTGGCGGACTACGCGCCGGAGGGTCGCTGGCAGGAGCGCGAAATCGCGCTTGAGAACGTCTTGCGCGATCGTCCCATCTCGTTTCGTGCGGAAATGGACGGCCGCGACCTCACATGCCATCCACGTTCGGGAAGCAGCGTGCAAGCGTGGCTGGAGACGGGCGACCTCCGAGAGTTCCTGCGACTGGCAGCTGCGGAGCGGCGGCAGAGGCGGCGATGACCGACCGCGACGACGCCATGGGCCGCCTCGCCATCGAGCGCGGACTCGTGTCGCGCGGCGACTTCATGACCGCCCGCTCGGCGCACCCGGACGAACCGACGCACCGCCTGCTGCTGGCGCTCGGCGTCACCGATGCCGACCTCGCCGCGCTCGAGGAAGAGACCCGCTCGGCGCAGGCCGCCACGATGATCAACTCGGCGCCGGTGCCGCGCGCCGAGCCCAAGCCGGCAGCCCGCGTCGGCAAGTACACGCTGATGGAGAAGCTGGGCAAGGGCGGCATGGGCGTCGTCTACAAGGCGTTCGATCCGGATCGCAACGCCCACGTCGCGATCAAGTGCATGATCGCTTCGGACGACGCCACGGACGTGAAGCGGTTCCTGCGCGAGGCTTCCACCGCCACGGCTCTATCGCATCCCAACATCTGCGCCGTCTACGACATCGACGAGCACGAGGGCACCCCGTACATCGTGATGGAGTTCATCAGCGGGCAGCCGTTCTCCCGCCATCTGAACCCGCGTTCGTCGGCGGGCCAGCGCATGCCGGTGCGCTCGGCGCTCGCCGTCGTGCGGGACGTGGCGCGCGCTCTTCACTACGCCCACGGGCGCGGGATCGTCCACCGCGACATCAAGCCGGAAAACGTCATGGTGGACGACGCGGGGGCCCCTCACCTCATGGACTTCGGGCTCGCGCGGGAGATCCAGCATGGGGCCACCCTGACGACGACAGGCCACGTCCTGGGCACCCCCTACTACATGAGCCCGGAGCAGGCATCCGGTCGGCGCGACCTGATCGACCGCCGGGTCGACATCTGGGCGCTCGGCATCATGCTCTACGAGATTGCGGCGCGCCGGCTGCCCATCGTCGCCGAGACACCCGCCGAGGTCCTGCACCGCATCGTCCATGAGGACCTGCCTGCGCCCCGCCGCATCGACACGAACATTCCCCGGCCGCTCGAGACGATCATCCTCAAGTGCCTGGAGTACGAGCCGGAGCGTCGTTACGCGACGGCCGGCGCGCTCGCGGACGATCTCGATCGATACCTCGACGGTCGCCCCGTGACGGCGCGGCCAGCCAGCCTTGTCGTGCGGCTGCGGCGTCGGCTGCGTCGCCGCAAGGGGCTCGTGGTGGCCGCGGCGGTCGGTCTGGTCGCGGTGGTGACGCTCGCGGCGTTTCTGGTTCCGAAGCTCGGGAGCGCGCAGCGCGCGGCCGATGACTCCCGCCGCGCGGCCCTGGCGCAGCTCAGGCGGACGTCCGAGACGGCGCTGTCGGCCGCGCTGGGATTCAGAAGGATGGGCCGGCTCCGCGACATGGGGCAGTATCTGCGCCAGACCGAGGAGGCATGCCGCAAGGCCGTGGCCGATCTTCCGGGGGAAGCCGAGCCGCACTACCTCCTCGGGCGGATGTACCGGGCTCAGATGAAGTTCGACGACGCGCTTCGCGAGCAGGAGGCCGGCCTGCGGCTGAGTCCCGACGAGCCGGGATGCCGCTACGAGCGGGCCCTTCTGCTTCTCCGGCAGTACGAGTCAACCATGGAGCAGAGACGCCTGGCATGGCTCCGGAAGATGGGAGAGCGCCTGTTCGCTCAAGGCGGCGGACGGGTCAACGCGTCGGTCGAGTTGCGCGAGCCGAAGCGCGAGGAGATCGAGGACGAGAAGGCCCGCGAATTGCGCGAAGCGGCAGGACGCGACTTTCGCTTCGCCTCGGAGCACTCCGCGCGGCTGCCGGAGGGGCAGGGAGCCTGCGGGATGGGGTTGTATGCGGTGGTGGAGGGAAGGGTCGAGGAGGCCCGCCGTCTCCTCGAGGACGTCGTACGCAAGGCGCCGGACTTGGAGGAGGCCTGGCAGGCGCTCGGCCACCTGGCGCGTTCGGCCGGCGACATCGAAGCGGCCGTGTCCTGGTTCAGTCGGGGGCTTGAGCAGGACCAGGGGTACGTTCCTCATCTCGTGTCCAGGGCGCAGACGTGGGAGCAGGACGCGAAGGTGAAGTACTACACCGGCAAGAAGAGCGGAGACTCCTACGCGGCCGCCATCGCCGATTACGGGAAGGCTCTCGAACTCGATCCCGGCCTTGTTCTCGTCTACCACAAGCGCGGCAGCGCGCGCCTCAACTGCGGTCTCACAAGGACGCAGGAGGGAGGCGACGGGCGGCCACTCGTCGAGGCCTCCATCGAGGACTTCGAGCGCGCGCTGGAGTCCTCGTCCGATCGCGTCGAGATCTGGATCAGCCGCGGACTGGCGTACAGCAATCTCGCCGTGGACATGCGGGACGCGGCGGACGGTCCGGCCGGGCACTTCGGCAAGTCGATCGACGACTTCACGCGGGCCATCGAGCAGGCTCCGGCGAAGGATGAGGCCTGGCGCGGCCGCGGCAACGCGCGCTTCAACTGGGGCACGTACGAGCAGAGGGAGGGGCGGGATCCGGGCGAGCTCTACGGCGGCGCGCTCGAGGATCTCGGCCGGAGTCTGAAGCTCGAGCCCACGCACGAGGGGTCGTGGATCAATCGCGGCCTCCTGCACCTGAACTGGGGTTTCCACAAGCAGAGCCGGGGGGCGAATCCCAGCGAGGACTACGCGCAAGCCGTCGAGGACTTCACGCAGGCGCTCAAGCTCACGCCGTGGCAGGACCAGCCGCGCGCGATGCGGGGCGACGTCCGCATGAAGTGGGCCGTGTACCGCGAGGGAGCGGGTGAGGACCCGGGGGAACTCTACGCCCGTGCGCTGGAGGACTTCGAGCATGTGGTGACCGTCAGCCCTCTTGTCGAGCCGTCGCTGCGGGCGATGATGAACCGCTGCAAGGCGTATCTGAAGTCGCGGAAGGACCGCTGACTCCGGTGGAGTTTCCGCCGCTCCCGGCGGCGGGATACCGCTTGAGCGTTGACATCCATTGTGATGACAATTGACCCGCTCCGCCGTCAGGCGCGACGTGCTGGCGCTTGTCTTCTCCAATCCGGAACGCTCCTACTACCAGCGCCAGCTTGAGAAACTGCTCGCTCATCCGATCGCGCTGATCAGTTGCGAGCTGACATAGGAGGTACGCCCTGTGGGTCTGGATGTGTTCGTAATGCCCCTGTGGCGATACTTCGCAGGCCGATTTCAAGGACCCGCGGAGTCCTTCGGAACAGTGCGCGTTGGTGCTCCCAATAGCGCGGCAATCTGGGGCGTGCATCGTCGAGCACGGAGCGTTGCCAGCGCGTCCGCGGCGCGGGCACGCACCTCCGAATCCTCGTCGCGCAGCATCTGGGCGACTGATTCGGGCGAGCCGATGAGGGCGAGAACGTGGAGGACCTTGACTCTCACGCATACGTCGCGACCGCGCAGCAGTTTCGCAACCTCGTCGGCGAGGTGGCGGCCGCATACGCAGGAGAATCTCACGCGCCGCGCTCCGCGTGCCGGCGTCAGCGTGCTTGAGCAGCTCAACTACGTCAGGCAGGCATTCTGTCGCTCCGATTTCCCAGAACGCCTCCATACCACATAGCCCCCCGAATCCTTGGGCGTCTCGGACGACGCGGAGAACGTCCCCGGCAAATCGCCTGTAGCCTGACGCGCGGAGATTCCCGGCGGCGGACGCACGGACGCCCTCTTCCGGATGGTCGAGACAAGTCGCGTAAAGCTCGACGAGCGGGCGCACGTTGCCGGTCCAGATCAGATCTTGGATGTCGTCGAACTCAAAGCGAGTGCCGGAGCGCCGTGCCAATGCGGCGAGCGTGCTCAACTCGTCGGCGCTCAGCTTGTCGGCCCGCCGCTGCCTGGCCGATTCGCGCAGCTGGCGCAGGATATCGCCGGATTGAGCGCGGTGGACCGCGGAGTCGAAGTCGGGGAGAGCGGTGACGAGTCTCCTGCCCATCTTCCGCCGCGACTCGATACGGCGGAGCGCCTCCTGCGCCCGAGCCGCGACTTCCGCGTCCGTGGCAGTCCGAGCGTCCGTGAGCTTCGCCAGATCGCGCTCGCTCCAGTCCGGCCTCGCTCCAGGACATCCTGGAACGCCGCCTGCCTCGATCCGGGCTCGCCGGACGACCAGCGTTCGACCAGCGTGCCCATGTCGGCTTGGAGACGAGAGCCGCCAGCAGCAACTCCACCACAGAATAGTAGCCCGTGCGCTGCCGTTGAGTCTCACGCGTCCGCCCGCTAGTATGCGGCTCCGAGAGGGGGAGACCGCGATGCCGACCGCAAACCCGCACAGCCTCGCCCATCGCTTCTCCAGCAACTTCGCCGCCGACGTGCGGGCGCGCGGCGCGCCGTATGCCGCCGACGACAGCGTGACCATCGTGCGCTCGACGCACGACTCGCTGTCGGCGACCGTGCACGGATCCTACCTCTACTCCGTCGACGTGTCGCTGGCGGGCGGCCGCGCCTGCGCCGCATGCACGTGCCCGTACTACGCCGACGTCAGCTTCTGCAAACACATCTGGGCCGCCTTCCTGGTCGCGGACGCTCGGAAACTCCTCCCCGCGCTCCTCACGGCGCCGGCTCAGCTCGCACACCCCGAGGACGCAAAGGTGGACGCGGCCGTCAGCAAGGCGCGCGAGCTCGTAGACGATTGGCTTGACGAGGACGATGAGGACATCGACGAACCCGTGGCGCCGCCGCCGAAGACGACGTGGCGCCAACTCCTGAGCCGCGTGCGCGACGACCGCACGGACATCACGAGAGCCGCCGTGAAGGACCGCCAGATCGTCTACGTGATCGACGCCGACGCCTACGACCGGTCCGGTCATGTAGAACTGCTGCTCTACACACGACGCCGCCTGCGGTCCGACGCCTGGGGCGTGGAGCAACCGTTCCTGCTGTACATCGCGGACATCGACGGTCTCCCCGACGAGCGGGATCGCCGAATCCTCCAGATCCTCGCGGGTGGCACCAGCCAATACGGCACGGCTCGCTCGTTCAAACTCAGCGCCGGACTCTGCGACGCGGTCTTTCCCCTGCTGTGCGGCACAGGACGATTCCTCCTGCGCAAGAGCGGAGCATCCACTCCGCTCGCGTGGGACGACGGCGAACCCTGGCACCTGCGACTGGGCCTCCGCTCGCGCGGCGACCGCGGCCCGCTCCTGCTCACCGCTCGCCTCGATCGCGCCACCGAGACGATGGAGCTCGCCGAAGCCGTGCTTCTCCCCGACGGTTTCCTGTTCGCGCGCGGCAGGGCAGCGCGGTTCCGCTTCGGTGGCGATCACGCGTGGATCCACGAGTTGCGTCGCGCGCGCGACGTCGAGGTGCCGCGCGGGGACCTCGACCGATTCGTCGAAGAGGTCTACGACCTTCCCGGTTCGTTCGCGATCGACCTGCCCGACGGAGCGGGGCCCGCCGAAGTCCGCGGTACGCCGCGCCCCTTCCTTCAGGTCACCGTCGACAAGCACGTCGAGGGACGTTTGAACGCCTGCTTCTCGTTCGAGTATGACGACGCGATCGTCGCCGCCTCGGATGTCCGCGACCGCATTTACAAACGCAAGCCCAGGCGCCTGATCGTGCGCGACCGCGAGGCTGAGCGGACCGCGCAGGACCTGCTGCTCCCGCTCGGCTTCAAGTCCGTTCATCTCCGGGACGAGGACATCGACTACCAGATCGCCGTCTCCAAGCTGCCGCGGGCGGTCGCGGAACTGCTGGCGCGCGACTGGCACATCGAAGCCGAAGGCGCGCTCTATCGGCGGGCCGGCGGCTACCGGCTGTCGGTCTCCTCCGGCATCGACTGGTTCGACCTGGAAGGAGGCGTCGAGTACGGCGACCACGTCGTTCCGTTCCCGCGGCTGCTGGAGGCGCTGCGGCGCGGCCAGAACTGGGTGAAGCTCGGCAACGGCGCGATCGGTCTGCTGCCCGAAGAGTGGCTCAAGCGCCAGGGGTTGATGCTCTGCACGGCCGAGACGCACGGCGACGCGCTGCGCTTCCGGCCGGGTCAGGCTCTGCTCCTCGACGCATTGCTGGCCGCCGAGAAAACGGCGACATGCGACGACACCTTCCGCCGGGTGCGCGACGAGCTGGCGAGCTTCGAAGGCGTCGAGCCGCGCGACGCGCCGCCGGGATTCCGGGGCGCGCTGCGTCCGTACCAGCGGCTCGGACTCGGATGGACGGAGTTCCTCCGTCGCTTCCGCCTGGGCGGATGTCTGGCGGACGACATGGGGCTGGGCAAGACGGTCACGGTGCTCGCGCTCCTTGAGGCGCGCCGCCTGGAGAAGGCGGGGTGCTCGCTGGTCGTCGTCCCGCGTTCGCTCATCTTCAACTGGAAGGCGGAGGCGGCGCGCTTCGCGCCGTCGTTACGCGTGCGGGACTTCAGCGGCAAGGGTCGCGATGTGAACGTGATGGACAACGCGGACGTGGTGCTGATGACGTACGGGACGCTCCGTCGCGATGTCCCTCTGCTCAAGGATCGCTCCTTCGACTACGTCATCCTGGACGAGGCGCAGGCGATCAAGAATGCCGCCGGCGTCACGGCGAAGGCGGCACGGCTCCTCAGGGGAGAGCACCGGCTCGCGCTGTCCGGCACGCCGATCGAAAACCACCTCGGGGAGCTGTGGAGTCTCATGGAGTTCCTGAACCCGGGTCTGCTCGGTTCGTCGGCCGTGTTCAAGAGCGCCGTCGGCACGGGGCGCGACATGGACGAGGCGGCGCGTTCCCTTCTCGCTCGCGCCTTGCGTCCCTTCGTCCTGCGCCGAACCAAGGCGCAGGTCGCGCCGGAGCTGCCGCCGAAGGTCGAACAGACGCTGGCCGTCGAGTTGGAGCCGTGGGAACGCAAGCGGTACGACGAGTTGCGCGAGCACTACCGTCAGGCGCTGCTGAACGGGACGGGCGACTGGGCGCGCGCCAAGTTCAACGTGCTGGAGGCGCTGTTGCGGTTGCGGCAGGCGGCGTGCCACGCGGGGCTTCTGGACCGGTCGCAGCGCGGGGAGTCGAGCTCCAAGCTCGACATGCTCGTTGAGCGGATCCGCGAGGTCGTGGACGAGGGGCACAAGGCGCTCGTCTTTTCGCAGTTCACGAGCTTCCTCGGCATCGTGCGACGGCGGCTGGATCGCGAGAAGATCGCCTACGCGTATCTCGACGGGGAGACGAGGGACCGCGCCGCCCGGGTGGACCAGTTCCAGAACGATCCCGCCTGCGCGCTGTTTCTCATCAGTCTCAAGGCCGGCGGGCTGGGACTCAACCTCACCTCCGCCGAATATGTCTTCCTGCTCGACCCGTGGTGGAATCCGGCCGTGGAGGTGCAAGCGATCGATCGCACGCACCGGATCGGTCAATCGCGGAACGTCTTCGCGTACCGGTTGGTGGCACGCGACACCGTGGAGGAGAAGGTTCTGGAGTTGCAAAAGTCGAAACGCGCGCTCGCGGACGCGATCCTGCTCGAGGACCGCAGCTTCCTGCGCGATCTGACGCGGGAGGACCTGTCGCTGCTGCTATCGTGAGTCGAGCATCCGCCGGATTTGCTCCTCAAGAGCGGCGCGCGCTTCGGGCGTCAGCTTGTTGTTCCTGGCGCACTGTTGGTAGGCGCGGGCGGCGTCGTGCAGCTTGCCTTGCGCCTTCAAGATGTCGCCCGTCGCCAGGTGGATCGTCCACGGTTCCGAGCCGCGGACCCGCGCCGAATGGAAATCCGCGAGCGCCCGCTCGTAGCTGGGGCCGGGATCGACGCCCATCGCGGCCTCGACGTCGCCCCTCAACTTGTGCGCGCCCCCGCGCACTTCGTACGCCGTCACGAGATCGGGGTCCAGGCCGAGCGCGTCTCCGCCATCCGAGATCGCCTTGAGCAATTCCGGAAGCGGATTGCGTCCCTCGGGCGCGATGCGCTGCGCGACATACATGCGCATTCGCGCACGATAGACGAAGGCGCACGCATCTCCTCGCGATCTGGCGATGCACTCATCGAAATCCCGAATGGCCGCCCGCCAGGTCTCGAGAGGATCGACGCCGCGCAATGCCTGTGCGCGCGCCTTGAACCCGTGGACGGTCGCGCGCCACCCGTAGATCGCGGGCCGGTCGGGATCCAGGCGAGTGGCCTCGCTGAAGTCGGCGATCGCGCGGTCAAAGGATGGGATGGAGTCCTCCTCGCGCGGCTCACGCGCGAGTCCATCGACCTGGTGCGCCATCGCCCGGTTTGCGTACATCTCCGCCGTAGCGCATCCCCTCCGGATCGCCTCGTCGTAGTCGGCGATGGCGCGCCGGCAGTCATCGAGCGCCTCCTGCCGCAGCACGGTCTTTCGCTCCGCGATCACATGGTACGCGTCGGCGCGACGGCCGTACGCCGGCGCGCACGAGGGATCGATGCGCAGGGCGGACTCGGCGTCCGCGATCGCGCGGGCGCAACTGGGGAGCGGATCCTTGCCGTGGTCGGTTTCGCACTGCCCCCGCCGCGACCACGCGCAGGAGCGATCGACGCGCGCCTCGACGTTCCCGGGTTCGGATCGGAGCACATCGTCGAACGCCGCTATCGCCTGGTCCCAGCGCTCGACTGTATCGCGCTGCATGTCCGCGTCGGCCTGTGCGCGACGCAGGAGAGCCGTCGCCCGGCCGCGTAGTGCGTGCGGATCCGCCGGTTCGGCACGCAGCGCCTCCTCATACGCTTCGATCGCGCGCTCGAAGCTCCGCGCCGGATCGATCCCATGCTTCAGTTCGTCGCCGGCCATCGCGAGCGCGGCTTCAGCGGCTTGAATGCGGTCGTTCGTCACGGCGTTCATTAAAGCGAATCCTCAAAGCTGCGTCTCTGATCCCGAAGATGCGCAAGCCGCTGGACGGGATCGGCTCCGGCTGTCTCAGCGGAAGAACGCCTGCCGCGCCGATCCAATGGACTCCCGGCGGTACGAATCGACCGGTGGACGTACGCTTCGTGCTCCTGGTCTCCGGCTTCACGAAGGTCGGCAGGGAAACGACGACGAACGCGTTCATCGCCCTGGTGCGCAAGCCTCGCGTCGACAACGAGATCGTGCGGTACCTGGATCGCAACGAGGAGGAACGGCTTCTGTCGTTCGCGCCTGAGCCGCTACGCTCGGCGATCATCGTCTCAATCTACAGCGGGCTGCGTGAAGGCGAACTCCTGGCGTTGACCTTGGGCGGACGTTCGGCTCTCAGAGCGATCGCTCGTGGTAGGCAGGAGCAAGAATCACACTCTATCGGGCGCTCGAGCGAGTCCGCGAAAGGCGAGCCCACTTTCGTTCGTGTTCGCGAATGCGGACACCGGTGGACCCTACGGCCGGTTCAATAACACCGTGCGGCGGGCCGTGATGAGCGTGCGGGTATCAGGAGTTTCCGCCGGCACGACCTGCGTCACACGTTGGGCTCCCGGCTGGCGCAAGCGGCGAGCCACTTCTGGCGATAAAGGAACTGATGGGCCGCAAGTCCATCACGGTCACGATGCGTCACGCACGCCTGCGACTGCTCCCCGTAGTGCTCCCGCGGCGGAAAGTGCGCGGGAAGCGCCAAATATGTAATATCTTGGCCGCCAATCATATGGGCCCGTAGCTCAACGGTCAGAGCAGGGGACTCATAATCCCTTGGTTCCGAGTTCGAATCTCGGCGGGCCCACCATTGAGAACCGCGATCCGGCGAAGTGGCCACGGAGGCCACTTTCGCCAGTGCGGAGAACGGTTCCCAGAGGTTCGAAACTGCCCGGTGGTCCGA
>Ga0187893_10014769_pt1 | contig 10580 bp, 7 predicted proteins | sample MA1701074metaG_FD_139574 | JGI IMG/M metagenome (GOLD analysis project Ga0187893, IMG submission 139574) | White microbial mat communities from a basaltic lava cave in the Kipuka Kanohina Cave System on the Island of Hawaii, USA - MA170107-4 metaG ...
AGGGCCAAAGGGATGATCAATGGGTTTGCCGCCGATATCAGGATAATCTTTGCTATAATCTTTTGCTGGTCGCGGTTGCGAATTGACAAAAGCAGCTACATCCCATGCTTCGACATCAGTGAGTGGTTCGCTGTTGTAAGGCGCATCAAAAGGCATATTGTCTCTTACATATCCTGCAAAACGACTGAGCCGGTGCAACCCCGCACCGACATTATAGCTATTGCTGCCCCACAGCGGCGGATAAATATATTTTGTTCCATCATCACTCTTTAATCCGCTTCCGTCAGTGGCATGACAACGCTGACATTTTTGGGTATACACTTTTCTTCCGCTTAAAGAATCTGCAGGACGATTTAAAAAAACTATATCCCGTATGCCTGCGCCGGTTGGTTTAATGCCCTTTGGCACATTATGTCCAACCCAGTTGATGTAAGCTGCTATTGCCTGCATTTCCATGCTGGCAGTATCAAGTGTATGTCCGTTCAGGCTTCTGTCAATGCAATCATTTATCCGTTTATAAATATTTTCTACCGAACCACTTCTTTCACGAAATCTTGGATAAGTAGAAAATACAGCGCCGTAGTTATTGCCCCATCGCCTTGTGCCCGCATCGAGATGACAGTTTTGGCAATTCATTCCATTGGTGATCTGCGCTACTATTCCCTTTGGCCCGAGATAATGAGATGTATTTGCCACCAGTTCCCGTCCATAACGTATGAGCATACCTTCTGCTGTATGTGGTAAAAGCGAAGTATCAGGCGGATACCATACCACAACTGCACCTGTTGAATCAGTTTTATTGGTATGTGGTGTATTGCCGCCTGATAAAACCCACAACAGAGCAACCATGATAATCACTGCAATAATGATCCATGATGTCAGCCGGCGAAGGTTTAGTAGTTGCATGCATCAGCTCCTTATCCTGCAAAACAATATTTACATCCGTGTTCTTGTGCACGACCGATGGCCCATACGCCAGAAGGAACAGGTTGTATATCCGGCAACAGTCCAGCCACCCATTCTTTGTGAACATCTTCGGCATTCAGATTCATACCACTTGCTACGGCTGCGCTATACACCGTCAATGCTGCGCTGCAAACGCAAAACATTACACCGCTGCTTTGCAGTTCGTTTATTCCTATTTGCACTTCGCCAAATCCCGGAACTTTGAATGCGCCTGGTTTTGGTTTCCAGAAAGGATTGCGGGTGGAGGGTTTTTTAGTTTCGGGATCTTCGGCTTTAAATACTTCACCCAAATTATATTTTGACCAAAGGCCGTCTTCCATGGCATAACCAATAGCGCCATGACGCAATACAACTACTACACCGCAATCTTTTGCGGCAGTTCCTGTTTTTTCATTTGTCATCAAAAAAATCCGCGGCCATGCGAAGGGGAAAATGTCATGAGGATCGGGCACATCAAACACGATGCTGTGTTTTCTTCCCTTTAATGGCCTGAACCAGGCATCCGGATCATCGGCATCAAAACCGGGAATATCAACTGCGCCTGCTTGTAGTGGTTGAAAGAGGGTGGCTAATCCTAAAGTGGCAGCTCCTGCAGTAACGGTTCCGAGAAAGCTGCGGCGGTCAGTGTGATTGTTGTTTTCCATAATAGTGCGTTTTTGATATTTATTAAAGGTGTATGACAACTTTGCAAAGAGCAACAGCACATAGGTGCTATTCTTTAAAGGGTACGCACAATGTAGAATTTAAACCCTGCCCTGAAGAAGTGGTAATGAGTAAAAGCCCTTGCCTGATGAGTGAAAGATCAAACTATTTTATTCCGAAATGCCCTGACCACTGTTTACCTTTTGTAGTTTACATAAAGTTTGAATAAATGTTACGAGTGTGGCTACGTACTGTATCCTGGCTGATGTAATAAGGCCGACGATCACCTGATGTCTATTCCTTTTATGAGATTTAGCGTATTTCAGCTTCTTTCTGAAAGGTAGGATTTTTCGGGGGAAAATGATTTGCTTATTCAGAAAGGACAACGACAAATTATCTCAATATGAAAACAAATTGCTATGGATTAAATTTTTTTAACTGCTCAATAGTGAATGCCGACGATAAATGTCGGCATCCCGATCAGCTTTGCTGCATCGGGACAGAACCCTGAAGGTAGCGTCGCAACAGACGATGATAGTAGTACAACAGCCGGGACAACAAAAAAAGCAGCCTCTTTTAAAAGACTGCTTCAATATCATCATAATCCAAATAATCCTGTAAATCGTAGTTCTAAATTATCAGCAACGCATCGCCGTAACTAAAGAACCTGTATTTATCCTTAATAGCTTTTTTATAAGCTTCCATCGTCAGGTCATAACCGGCAAAGGCGCAGGTCATGATCAGCAGGCTGGTTTTTGGCAAATGAAAATTGGTAACCAGCGAATCGGCAATATTAAAATCATAAGGCGGATGGATAAACATATTGGTCCAGCCTTCAGATGGTTTCAAAAACTTTTGTGCCGTAAAAGATGATTCCAGTGCTCGCATGGTGGTAGTGCCGATGGAGCAAATACGATGACCGTATTCTTTAGCACGGTTTACAATTTTGCAGGCAGTATCATCAATGTGGTAGTACTCGGCATCCATTTTATGTTTGCTCAAATCTTCCACTTCGATCGGGCGGAAAGTGCCGAGACCAGTGTGCAGCGTTACTTCTGAAAAACGGATACCTTTTATCTCAAGACGTTTGATCAGCTCACGGCTAAAGTGCAGACCAGCGGTAGGAGCAGCTACAGCGCCTTCATGTTTGGCATATACGGTTTGATAACGTTCTTTATCTTCTTCGTCGGGTTTGCGTTTAATGTATTTGGGCAGGGGAGTTTCTCCCAGTTTTTCCAATTGTGCACGAAAACCATCTTCGCTGCCTTCCCACAAAAAGCGGATGGTACGGCCGCGGCTGGTAGTGTTATCAATTACTTCTGCTACCAGGTCTTCCTGCTCGCCAAAGTAAAGTTTGTTACCCACACGGATCTTACGGGCGGGGTCAACGATCACATCCCAAAGCCGGTTGGGCCTGTTCAGCTCACGGAGCAAAAATACCTCGATCTTGGCGCCGGTCTTTTCCTTGCGGCCATACATACGGGCCGGGAATACTTTTGTGTTATTCACCACAAACACATCTTTATCATCAAAATAGTCGAGGATGTCGCGGAAATGTTTGTTCTCAATCTGGCCGGTATGGCGGTGAACCACCATCATCCGGGCATCTTCACGTTTTTTGGCGGGGTTTTGAGCAATAAGATTTAAGGGCAGGTCGAAACGGAATTGTGAAAGCTTCATGTTATTTAAAAAAGTAGTTTACAGAAAGTCGCATTACATAAACCGGAGACGGGCGGGTTGATCGTTCCACCTGATCGTTTGAAAATTAGAAACTTAAGATCGGGCGGTGAGGCAAACCCCGGTCTTACGGCACCGGGCTCTGTTTTGCAGACATGCTTTAAAAGCTGGCAAAGCTAAAGATATTTGACCCCAAAAGCATCATTTGCGCCAACTAAATTTTTAAAAAACAGGATTTTGTAGTTATGTCTGGCCGGCTATTTGAAGAATTATGCGCCGGCAGCATCATAGTTTCATTGCCGGTGGTCTTAGGAGAAAGAAACCCTTAGTAAAAAGGAAATTATTTCTTAAGATCGGCGTTATAGAAGGGCCAGTAAACCGGTTTACTGATTTGTTTGTTATTAGTTTAAAGTAAAAAGCCACCACCAGTTATCATTATCCAATATGAAACGAACAATACTCTTTCTGTTTGCAGTTCTTCCCTACTTTATCCATGCCCAGCCAAAGTCGAAGACAAAAAAATATCCCAGCCTTTTGTGGGAGATCACGGGTAAGGGATTGAAGAAACCGTCGTACCTGTTTGGCACCATGCATGTCAGCAGCAAGCTGGCTTTTCATTTGGCCGATTCGTTTTATCTCGGCATTCGCAGCGCCGATGTAGTGGCCCTGGAGACAAATCCCGAATCATGGCAGGAAGATATGAGCAAATACGAGTTCGCCGGTGCCGGTTATGAAAATTATAATGCTGGTTACCAACCCGGTGGTTTTATGCCATTGCCTGAAGATTATCTTACCATCAATACGCTGAAGTTTTATAAATACGATAAAAAAATAGAAAGGGCTCTTTATAGTAATCCGTCAGCCATCAATAACCTGCTTTACCGCTCTTATGGTAATGAGACCAGCGATTTTGAAGAAGACACTTATCTCGATATGTACATTTATCAATGTGGCAAAAAATGGGGTAAGAAAGTAGCTGGCGTAGAAAAATATGCAGAGAGCATGAAGCTGATGATGGAAGCTTATAAAGATGCAGCCAAAGACAGGAATACAAAAGAAAGAAGTTATGACAGTGAAGAAGGATACTCTTACAATAAACTGCAGGAAGCTTACCGCAGCGGCAATCTTGACTGGCTTGATTCCATCAATAAGTACAATAGTTTTTCTGCAGCCTTTGATGAAAAATTTTTATATCGCAGAAACGAGATACAGGCATCTTCGATAGATTCTATTCTTCGTTCGGGGCAATCTCTTTTTGTTGGTGTAGGCGCTGCACATTTACCAGGCAATCGTGGTGTGATTGAATGGCTGCGGCGCCAGGGATATAAGCTCCGTCCTGTAAAAATGGGAGCAAGGGATAGCCATCATAAGAACCAGGTAGAGAAAGTAAGAGTGCCTGTTGTATTCTCAACGCAAACTGCCGATGATGGAATGTACAAAGTGGATATGCCGGGCAAGTTTTACAAGTTTGGCGATGATGCAAGTCTGGATCAGCGGCAATATGCTGATATGGCCAATGGAAGCTATTATATGGTGACCCGCATTATGACCAATGCATGGATGTGGGGACACAGTACAGATAGGGTAAATAAAATTGTAGATAGTCTTTTGTATGAAAATATTCCCGGTAAAATAATTTCAAAAACCGCTATTGTAAAAAACGGATACAAAGGTATTGATATAACCAATAAAACACGCCGCGGTGATATACAGCGATACAATATTTTTATCATGCCGTTTGAAGTGATCGTTTTTAAAATGAGCGGCACAGGTGATTATGTAAAAGATGGTGATGAAGCCCGTAAGTTTTTTGGAAGCATACAGCTTAAAGAATATAAACCTGCAGATATCACCTCAATTAGCTGGCGAAATTATTCGCCTTCCTATGGCGGATTCAGCATCAGCTTGCCGCATGACCCCCATATTGGAAATGATGGCAGTTGGATCTATGATGCAGAAGATAAAACAACCGGTACGCATTACCGTGTTATCCGCAGCGATATTCATAATTACAATTTTGCGGAAGAAGATACATTCGACCTGGGACTAATGGCTGAAAGCTTTGAAGCGTCAGAGTTTATTGACAAATCAATCAGCCGCAAGCAAACAAACTTTAAAGGTTATCCTGCCTTAGATTGCCAGTATAAAGACAAAGCCGGCGCTGTTTATCTTACAAGATTCATCATACAAGGGCCGCATTACTATACATTGGTGGCGCATGGCAAACAGGAAACTGCCATGATGAAAAAGTTTTTAAACTCGTTTGAAATAAAACCATACAATTATAACGCTGCGAAAGAAAGAACTGATACTTCACTTTATTTTACAGTGAAAACTCCCGTCTTTCCTGAATCAAAGAAAGAAAAACTGGATATACCCCGCTACAGTTATACTGCTGGCGCCGATGATGACGAACCTACCGAAAAAGAACTCTTGGAGAATGGTGTATTTCGCAGCAAGGTCATTTCAAATGATTCAACCGGGGAAAAAATATTTGTCACCTTCTTTAAGTTAGACCGCTATAATCAAATAAAGGATAGTACAGTGCTGGATAAAGAAAACCAGGGTTCGCTGTTTAGTGATTCAAGCGGTATTGTAAAATGGAAAAAACATTATGTGTTGCCAAATGGAATGCGGGTTTGGGAAAATATACTCACCGACTCTGGCAGCAGCCGTTGTTTGAAGAGTAAAACATTTTTTAAAGACGGAATAGGTTTTGCATTGATGACGCAGACAGACACACTAAGCAAGTCCAGCAGTTTTATTCAATCTTTCTTCGACAGTTTTACTCCTGCTGATAGTTTGAGAGGCGATAATCCATTTGCCAAAAAATCAGGATTATTTTTTTCTGATTTTATGAGCACTGACAGCAATATTCATAAAAGAGCAGTAAAAGGAATTTATACCATACAGTTGGATTCAGCCGATCTTCCTCAATTGAAAAATGCTGTTTCTTTTCTTGACTGGAAGGAGAAAAAATATCTTGAAACAAAAAAATTACTTATCAGCAAGCTGGATAATATCAAAACAAAACAAGCTGCCGATTACCTGAAAGAATTGTATTACGCAGCAGGCGATACATTGGATATTCAATATAAAGTGCTGGAAGTTTTGTTGCAGCAAAAAACTCCTTATGCTTACAATGCGTTTCGTGATATAGTGCTCAATGAACCACCGGTATTGGATCTGGATGAAAATAACTCTTCATCTGATTATACTTCGATGTACAGAACTGTTTTAAAGAATACTCCGTCACGATATAGCTACGACAATGGAAGTTTCATGGATGAACTGTATGACTCGTTAAAGCTAACAAGAACCATCCTGCCTGAACTGTTACCACTTTTAAACCTTGATGATTATAAAAACAACATGATGCAGTTGCTGGCGGCGATGGTTGACAGCAACCTTGTGTCAGCAAAAGATTATGAGATTTATTTCAGCAAATTTTTAATTGAAGCAAAACAGGAATTGAAAAAACAGGCCATTGCTGAAAAACAAAAGGCTATAGAAAAGGCGGAGATGAAAAAGGAAGATAAAAAGAATAATGCTGCGCTTTATGCCAATGACGACAATGATAAAGATGCAGGAAATGAAAAGTTGGGTTTATACACAAGACTGATCATGCCGTATTGGGAAACGAATGCAAATGTGAAAACTTTGTTCGGGCAAGTGCTGGCATCATCTGACAAGCGATTAAAGTATGATGTGCTGCTGCTTTTGATACGAAACAAAAAATCATATCCTGATAGTTTGCTGAATTATTTTGGCGCCATGGATGATTACCGGTATGAACTTTACCAGGATCTGAAAGAACTGAAAAAAGAAAATTTGTTTCCATCCAGGTATAACAATCATCTTGATCTTGGGAAAAGTAAAATGCTCTATGAAAAAACTTATGATAAACCCGACACAGTTGTCTTTGTAGATAAGCTGCCTGCTGAAATAAAAGGAAAAAAAGGCCTGGTGTATTTCTTTAAATACAAAAACAAGAAAGATGATGTAAGCTGGAAGCTCGCTACCGTAGGTCTTGTGCCGGTTGATTCAACAAAGTTTGAATTTGACGATGATGACGAAGAAAAAGAAAAACCAGTTTATTCTCTTGCTTATGGCGATTACATTAATACTTCACGTTATGATTTTACCGGCTTTAGTGAAACAAAGATTAAAACAGACGAGCCGATAGTGAAACAATTGAATAAAGAGCTGAAGAAAATGCTTTATTCAAAAAGAAAAAGCGCCAAACAGTTTTATGAAAAAACGGAGAGTGAAAGTTTTGATCCAGTTGCTGATGCGGAATATTCCGAAGATTAAACACTACAGAGAGCAGAACACGGATAACACAGATGATATGGATTTACACGGATTTTTTTTGAAATAAGTTTCCTTCTAAATTATAGTGTCTTTGTTCTTGTGGCTACTGTACAGGCAGTCCTTTTGGAATCGCAGCAATGAGTTTTTGTGTGTAAGCAGATTGCGGACGATAATAAACGTCATCAGCATTTCCCATTTCTTCTATTTTGCCTTGGTTCATCACCATGATGCGATCACTGATGTAGCGAACAACAGAAAGATCATGTGAAATAAAAATAACGGTAAAGCCAAATTCTTTTTTCAGATCATTCAATAAGTTCAGCACTTGGGCCTGCACACTTACATCGAGAGCAGAAACCGATTCATCGCATACGATGAACGATGGATTTAATACCAATGCACGGGCAATGACGATACGCTGCCGCTGACCACCGGAGAATTCATGAGGATAACGGTTAAAATGTTCGGGTTTCAGATCTACTTTTTCCAGTAGTTCAATTGCTTTTTCTTTTCTTGCTTTGTCACCGGAAACAATATGATGCACTTTTAAAGGTTCTGTGATAGCCGATCCAATAGTAATACGTGGATTAAGAGAAGAGTAGGGATCCTGGAAAATAATTTGAACATCTTTTCGCAATGATCTTAATTCATCTTTCTTTTTTGCAGTAAGATCAATGCCGTCATAAATTATTTTGCCTGCTGTTGGTTCTATCAGCCGAAGTAATGTTCTTCCGAGTGTTGTTTTGCCGCAACCGCTTTCACCAACCAATCCCATTGTTTCGCCTTTATATATTTCAAAGTTTACATCATCTACTGCTTTGGTAAAAGAAAGCGGTTTACCAAGAAAAGTTTTTTTGGAAGGAAACCAGACGGAAAGATTTTGAATACGAAGCAGTGTTGAAGTCTGAGGTCTGAGGTCGGATGTCGGAATGGTCGTTTCAATTTTCAGTAGAGACGCCATGCTTGGCGTCTCTACTGAATTCATTGCTAAAAAGTCACTCACTACAGGCAATCGTTCACCTTTTTTATGCAGTATCGGACGACAAGCCAATAAACCTTTTGTATAAGGATGTTGCGGATTCAAAAAGATTTGCTGTACAGTATTTTGTTCTGCTATCTCTCCCTTATACATTACAATAATACGGTCTGCTATTTCAGCTACTACTCCTAAATCATGTGTAATAAAGATAACCGCCATTCCTGTTTGCTGCTGCAGTTCTTTAATTAATTGCAGTATCATTTTTTGTACCGATACATCTAACGCAGTAGTGGGTTCATCGCAAATAAGCAATGATGGTTCGCAGCACATGGCCATAGCGATCATCACTCTTTGTTTTTGTCCGCCGCTAAGCTGGTGAGGATAACGATTGAAAACAGAAACAGGATCAGGCAGCTTTACTCTTTCAAACCATTCGATTGTTTTTTGTTTTGCAATTTGTTTTGAAACTTGCCTGCTGGCAGGCAGGTCTTTTTTATGCGTCAGTATTGCTTCCATTACCTGGTCGCCGCAAGTAAGTACAGGATTCAGTGATGTCATGGGTTCCTGGAAGATCATTGCGATCTTATTGCCTCTGATATCCTGTAATGACGCTTTATCTTTTTTTAAAAGATCAATTTGTTCATTGACGTTTTCTGAAAAAAATATTTCTCCCGACACATATTTTGCAGGCGGAGATGGAAGCAGTTGTAAAATGGAAAGTGAAGTAACCGATTTTCCTGAACCCGATTCTCCGACAATGGCAACGATCTCTCCTTTATTGACGGAGAAAGAGATATTTTTTAGTGCATGTGTTATTCCTGATTCTGCAATAAAAGCAACAGAAAGATTTTGTATGCTTAAAAGCGGCTGCATTATTTATTCACCACTTTAATGTAAAGTTTTTTGGGTGGAGTAGGATAATATGCCATGCAAACTGCACAATCCTGCTGCCTGGCAGAATCTAAAACAAAATAAAATTCATCACCTTGTTCTATGCCGTCAGGAAAACTACAGCGGCTTCCCAATGCAAAAACATTTGTATAAGTTTTACCTGTTGTTTCATCTGTCCAGTTGGCTGTGATCATTGAAGTGTCGAGACTGCCTTCAGTAAGACGCAACGTATAGTTCATGCACAACGCTTTTATTTCGAGTTTTGCTTTATATGATTCGGCGCTGCTTTTTTTCTTGCCACACTGATTGGCTGAAACAGTAAGAATAAAAACGCATGATAATAAAAGAAGTAGTTTCATAATTATGTACGTTTTATATTTAGACTGATGCCACATATTCTGCAGTACAAGAGTGCGACGCAAGGGACGATCATCTGTGTTAATGTCGCTGGGAAAATAATTCACCATTGACTATTCACCATTCACTATCAGAATTTCAAATGCCTTACCGTTAGTCCATCGTTGATCAGTTGCTTCAATGAATCAATACCGATCTTAATGTGATTGTCCACAAAAGTTGCCGTTACCGATTTATCGCTTTCTTCCGTTTTCACGCCTTCGGGTATCATCGGTTGATCACTCACCAATAATAGTGCCCCGGTTGGTATTTTATTATAAAAACCTACGGTAAAAATGGTGGCGGTTTCCATGTCAATGGCATAAGCTCTTATATCCTGCAGGTAAGCTTTAAATTTTTCATCATGCTCCCACACACGGCGGTTGGTGGTATAAACAGTGCCTGTCCAATAATCAACGCCATAATCACGGATGGTAGTGGAGACAGCTTTTTGCAAAGCGAAGGCAGGAAGCGCCGGCACTTCAGCTGGAAAATAATCATTGGAAGTACCTTCACCTCTTATTGCTGCAATTGGTAAAATAAGATCGCCGATCTTGTTTCGCTTTTTCAATCCGCCGCATTTACCGAGAAAGAGTGCGGCTTTTGGTTCTATAGCACTCAACAGATCCATTACGGTAGCTGCAGTGGGGCTGCCCATTCCAAAGTTGATGATGGTGATGTTATCTGCCGTGGCGCATTGCATAGGTTTTCCTTC
>Ga0187893_10014770_pt1 | contig 10580 bp, 4 predicted proteins | sample MA1701074metaG_FD_139574 | JGI IMG/M metagenome (GOLD analysis project Ga0187893, IMG submission 139574) | White microbial mat communities from a basaltic lava cave in the Kipuka Kanohina Cave System on the Island of Hawaii, USA - MA170107-4 metaG ...
CGATCTCGCTCTCGAGGGGCTCGTCTTCGTTCGCCAGGCGCACGTCGCACTCACCGCCGCCGAACAACGTCTGGAACACCGAGCGGAAGTGGTCGCGCACCTTCCCGAACGACTCCAGGAACAGCGCTTTCGCCGTCTGGTCGATCTCCCGGGCGGCCTGCTGCAACGAGGCGCGGGCGGCCACCAGATCGTCGCGCTGCGTGGTCAGGAACTCGAGCCGCTTCAGCTCGTCGGCGTGCTCCTCGACGGCGAGGGCGTTGACGGGCCCGATGGCATCGATTGCCTCCCGCAGCCGCTCGTCCTCCTGCCGCAACCAGTCGAGATCGCCGGCGACGGTCGGCGCCTCGGCGAGCAGCTGCGCCAGCGGCCGCCGCCACTCGGCGGTGACGCGCGCCTCGAGGCCGCCGCGCCGCCCGGTCAGCTCGGTGCGCTCGAGCTCGAGGCGATGGCGATCCTGCTCCAGCGCGGCGACCGCCTGGGCGGCGTCGGCGACGGCCTGCTCGGCGGCGACGACCTCGGACTCCGCGACGAGCACCTGGGCGCCGGCCGCGTCGGCCGCCGCCTCGTGCTCGGCCACCGCCAGCCGCCGATCCCGCAGCGTGTCCTCCCACTGGAGGCGCTGCCCCTCCAGTGCCTGGCCCTGCGTCTCGAGCTCTGCGATCTCCGCGGTGAGCGCCGCCCCGTGCGCGCGCGCCGCCTCGGCTTCCTCGGTCGCGCGGGCCGCGCGCTCCCGCGCCGCCTGCCGGCGCCCGCCTACCTCCGCCGCGTCGACCTGCCAGTGAACGCGCTGCTCCCGCGCCGCCTCCAGCTCGGTGTCGAGCTCCGCCAGCCGCGTGCGCCCGGCTCCCAGCTGCCCATCGACCCGCACCCGCTCCAGCTCCTCACGCTGGGCGTCGACGCCCGCGGTCCCGATCCGTGCCTCGACCTCGGCGAGTCGCTGCGCCAGGCGGTCCGCCTGGGCCACGGCATCGGCGGCCCCGCGGCGCACGTGCGCGAGCGCGCGCTCCGCCTCCCCCAGGTGAGCGGCGCCCTCGAGCTCGCCGCGCCGGCTATCCTCGGCCGCGCGCTCCGCCGCAGCGAACTCCGCCTCCGCCGCGCCGACATCCCGGGTCGCCTGATCCAGCGCCGCCGCGGCGCCGTCGCGGGCGGCCCCGGCCTCGGCCACCTCGCGCTCCAGCGCGCCCAGCTCCGCCCGCCGGCGCAGCGGGCCCCCGCCGCCGGCCTCGCGGCCGCTGAGGAACACCGCACCGTTGCTGCGCCGCAGGCTGCGGCCGTCGTCGAGCACCTCGTGGCCGGTCAGCAACGCGCGCACCCAGGCGACCGCGGGACCGTCCACGCGCAGCGCGTCCCGCAAGGGGTGCCCGTCCGCCGCCAGGCGCGGCCCGGGGACGCACGGCAGCAGGATGAGCGGCCCCGGTCCTTCCCCCTCGTGCCAGCGGCGGACCTCAGCCACCACGGACTCATCGCGCACCAGCACGGCGTGCAGCCACTCGCCCAGCAGGCGCTCGGCGAGCTCGGCGTCGCCCCGGCTCGTGCGCACGAAATCCGCCAGCGGGCCCAGCACGCCGTCGCCGAACCGGGCCCGCGCCCGCAACAATGCCTGCGCGGCCGGCGCGAGACCCACGCGCTCGCGCTCCAGCTCGGCGAGCGCGTCGCGCCGGGCCGCCGCCTGCGCCAGCGCCTCCTCGGCACCCCGCTTGGCCCCACGGGCGTTGGTCTCCCGCTCGCGCAGGTCGGCCACGCGCTGCCGCCACCGCTCGAGCGCCGCCGCGGCGTCGCGCGCGGCGCGCGCCCGCTGCCCCGCCTCCCGTTGTGCCTGCTCGATCGCCCCCACCGCCGCGCGCTCCCCGGCCTCACGCGCCGTGCGCTCACCCACGGCGGCCGCGAGCTGGCGGCGCAGATCCTCCCGCTCGCGCTCGAGCGCCTGGCGCTCCCCCTCCAGCCGCCGCAGCCGCTCGGCGCGCTGCTGCAGATCCGCTTCCAGCTCGCGCACCTGGGCGCGCTGCGTACTCAAACGGTCACGGACTTCCTGCTCGACCGCCGTGCGCGCCTGGAGCTCGCGGTCCACCGTGGCCAGCTCCTGCTCGGCGGCGGTGCACTCGGCCTCGGCCCCCTCCCGCTCCCGCTGCGCCTGGCCCACGCGCCGCTCGCTCTCCCCGAGCTCGTCGGCCGCCTGGCCGCGGCGCTGCGCGGCATGGCGCAGCCGCTCCGCCGCCAGCGCGAGATCGCTCTGCAGCCGCTCCACCTCCAGCCGTCCGTCGGCCAGACGCCGCTCGACCTCGGTGCGGCGTGTCTCCGTGGCGTGGCGCGCCTGAGCACGCGCGTCCCGCGCCTGCCTTGCCCGCGCCAGCCGCTCGCGCGCCGCCGGCTCGGCGTCCGCCACCTCTCGGGCCCGCACACCCAGGGACCCCAGCGCCAGGTCCACGTCCTCCAGCTCCCGCCGCACGAGCGTCATCGCCACCGCGAACCGCTCGCTCACCATCTTGCCGTGGCGCTCGGCCTTGCCACGCTGCCGGGCCAGCGAGCGCACCTGCGTCTGCACCTCGGCGATCAGGTCGCTCAGCCGCGTCAGGTCGCCGGCCGTTTCCTCCAGCCGCCGCTCCGTGCTGCGCTTGCGGTCGCGGTACAGCCCGATGCCCGCGGCTTCCTCGAACAGGGCACGTCGCTCCTCGGCCCGCTCCGAGAGCAGCGCGTCGATCATCCGCGCTTCCATCACGACCGCCGCATCCGCGCCGAGCCCGGTGCCCCGCAGCAGATCCTGAATGTCCCGCAGGCGGACGGGCGAGCGGTTCAGCAGATACTCGCTCTGCCCCGACCGCGACAGCCGTCGCGTCACGACCACCTCGCGATACGCGATCGGCAGCTCGTCGCCGGCGTTGTCGAACACCAGCGACACTTCGGCCACGTTCACGGGCCGGCGGCCCGTGGAGCCGTGGAAGATCACGTCGTCCATCTTCCCGCCCCGCAGCAGCCGCGGGGACTGCTCCCCCAGCACCCAGCGGACGGCGTCCGAGATGTTCGACTTGCCGCAGCCGTTCGGCCCCACCACGGCCGTCACCCCCTCGTCGAACGGCAGCTCCAGGGTGCCCGCGAACGACTTGAACCCGGACAGCTCCAACCGCGTCAATCTCATGGCGTCGCTCCCGTTCGGGCGATGAGCGTGGCCGGCCGGCCCGCGTCGACCAGCCGCGCCTCCGCGTAGGCCGCCTGCTCCGGTGTCTCGAACGCCCCGGCCAGCAGCCGCGTCCCCGGCGCCCAGCGGAACGCCGGAATCCCCAGCCTCCGCAGCCGGCCGGGGTCCGCCGTGTCGGCGAGGGCGAGCGAGTAGGGGGCGAGCAGCGGGATGCCCTCGTCCGTGCGGGTGAGTCCCTGGCGTCGCAGCTGTGCGCGGCCGCGCCGCGCTTCCTCGCGCGTGGCGTACAGCCCCTCGCACACCCGATACCAGATCGTCCCCGACTCGCTCAGCATCACCGGCGTCACGATCGCGGTGCGCCCGCTCGCGGTGATCGCGTCGGCGTGCTCGAGGGCGCTCTCCAGGCTGCCGTACGAGGCCAGCTGCACGGTCCAGGGGGGGGCGCGATACGCCGCCGCCGCGGGCGAGCGCCCGGCAGGCACGGCGGCGGCCGCCGCGACCGTTCCCGGGACCGGCGGCACGTGCGCGGGGGCGGCGGGCCGGCCGAGCCGCAGCACGGCCGTGGCCGCCGCCGCCACGACCAGCAGGCTGGCGGCCACGGTCGCCAGCCGGCGCCAGGGCCGGGCGCGCGGCGCGAAGGGCGGGGCGCCCGACGGGCGCCGCACCTCCGCCGGCGAGGTCCGGACCGGCATCGCGCCGGTCCAGCGCTCGCGGATCACGCCGAGCACGGGCACGCCGCGCTCCATCGCCGCCGCGATTCCCGGGCTCGGCTCGGAGTCCGGCGCGAATCCCTCGGGGGCGAGGACGAGGATGCCGTCGGGCTTGGCCGAGAGCCGCGCCAACCCCGCCGGGGAGACGTACAGCAGCAGCAGCGCGCCCTCGGCGCGGAAGCCCGCGTGCAGCTTGGGCCAGCGCGCGTGTCCGTAGAGCGCATCCGGGGTCGCACTCGGCGACCCGGCGCCGATGAAGTAGATGGGATCCACCTGGTGGGCCGCCTTCGTGAGCGAGACTTCGTACTCGAAGGCATCCACGATCCCGTCGCCCGGCGACAGTCCCACCACCTCGTGGAGCGTGGGGGCCTCGATGCACAGATCCACGAGCGTCACCGCGCGCGGCGCGCCCCCGGCGGTCGCCTCGGGAGCGGCCGCCGCCCGGGCCGCGAGCCACGCCGTCTCGGCGGCCCAGCGCCGGTCGGCCGTCACGGGCACCAGCGCCACCAGGGACTGCGACTCGACGAGCGGGGGGATCAGTGTCGTGAGCCGCGAGCGGGGCAGGGGGCGGAGCGTCATGGCTCGGGCTGGTAGATCCAGTACGGGCGGCCGAGCTTGCGGCCGATCGCTTCCGCCTGCGCCCGCGTGGCGTAGGGCCCGAGCACGACGCGAAAGCCCTCGTCGGAGCGGTCCGCGGGCGGGGGCAGGACCCGCGCGACGAGGCCGGCGCGCTCGAGCTGGGCCGCCATTTCGGTGGACCAGGCCTGGTTGCGGGACACCGAGACCTGGACGTAGAGCGGTCCCTCCGCACCCATGGAGTCGGCGGCCGCGACGGCCGCCTCGGCGCGCGGAACGCCCGCGCCGCGCGGACGCCAGGGAGTCACGACCCAGAAATCCGCCGCGCCGTCTGCGATCCGGCCGGACTCGGCCAGCGAGTCGGCGCGGTAGGCGACGACGTCGGGCCCCTGCCGCAGCACCACCCCGCTGCCGGGACCCACGGCCGGCAGATCGGCCGCCCACGACGTCGCAAGCCCACCCCGCAGCGTCTTGACGGGCAGATCCACCACCCACACCGAGTCGCCCACCGCCGGTCGCGCGAGCAGCCAGCGGCCGAACGGATCGAGCCGGATCGTGGCGGCCGGCGCCGGCAGCGCGATGCCATCCGCTTCCCGGCCCTCGTAGCGGTCCACGACGGCGAGGCCGAGGCTGGACCGCCGCGCGACGTAGACGCGGTGTCCGGACGGAGAGAACGCGAGTGCACGCGGATGGTCGGCCAGGCGTATGAAGGCCGGCGCCCGTCCTCCCAGCGGATCGAGCAGCGTGACTCCGGAGTCCCCGGCGACCGCCACCGCATCGCCCCAGAAGGACGCGGCGACGTCGCCTCCTGCCGGCACTTCGCGCGTGACCGGGGGCTGGTCGGCGGCGGCCGTGATCAACCGCGCCGGCGCCTGCCGCACCACGGCGACGAGACGCTGATCGGTGGCGCCGAACAGGTCCGTGGGGACCGCCGCGAGGGGCTGCGGCCAGACGAACCGAACGCGACGCGCGACCGAGACCACCCTCCGGGCGCTGTCGATGGCGTACAGGGTGTGGTCGGGCCCCAGGGCGGCGCGCTCGATGCGCGTCGCCACCGTATCGATGCGCCCGCTCTCCAGATCGAACGCGAGCAGCTCACGCTTGCCGGTCTGGACGTAGAGGAATTCGCCCTCGGGATCGAGACCGACCACGCGCTCGACCGCCGGCAGGCGGCCACGCAGCACGCCCGGCACCTCGACGAGGGCGGGCAGTCGGTAGAGCAGCGGCGTGCCACCGCGAGCCGGGATTCGGACGAGCGACCCGGTGACGCCGGTCTGCGCGCGACTCGACGGTCGCTGGGGAGTCGAACGAGGTGACGAAGCCTCGCGCGGCGCCGGCGCCGAGCACGCCAGGAGCGCCAGCGCGGTGACCAGGAGGGAGCTCGGTCCGAGGGAGCTCGGTCGCGTACGCACGGGCTGCGCCGAAGATAGGCATCCGGCGATGCTCGCGCAAGTGTTTTAGGGATAGCGAGTTAGAAGGTCGGACCGAAGCTGACGGTCCAGTACGCCTTGTCGTACGAGCGGTCGAGCGGCTTGGTGTAGTCGAAGCGCAGGATGAGGAAGCCGAGCAGGTTGGTCCGGATCGACCCGCCCCAGCTCTTCAGGGGAGCGCGCACCTGCAGGAAGTCATCGCCCGGCTCCCGGCTCCAGGCGACGCCGGAGTTTTGGTCCCAGGCGACCCCGGCGTCGAAGAAGACGGCTCCCTCGATGGGTGGCAGGCCGACGGGCAAGAGGCCCAGGACCAGGCTGCGGGTGAGAGGGAAGCGCAGCTCGATGTTGGCGACGGCGATCTTCGAGCCGATGAGCTGGTCGAGCTCAGGGCACCCGGAGCGCGACCTCGGGTCGTACTGGACTCGGCACTCGTGGTCGCGCAGCGAGCTTGCTGTGTAGCCGCGGATCAGCTCGGTGCTCCCCATGAAGGCGGGGAACAGGTCGGCGTCGCGGCCCACCCGGCCCCAGGCGAGGCCGCGGATGGCGAGCGTGAACGGGCGGGCCCACAGGTAGCGGCGCACATCCACCAGCAGGCCGGTGAACTGCCAGGTGCCGAACGTCGGCGCGACCTGGATGCGTGACCGCCCGCCGGCGAAGGGGCCCACCCAGCCGAACATCGCGTTGTCCTGGACCGAGGCGAGGTAGGGCTGGACGTAGTCGATCGTCGCGGCGTCGATGACGCGCGCGGGCTGGGCGCCGAGGAAACGGCCGAAGTCATCCACCAGCTCGTCCTGCTCGAGGTAGTCCTGATCGATGAGCACGCCGCGCACGCCCAGCTCGATGCGGCGGAACCGGTTGAGCGGATAGTAGATCTGGCCGAAGACGTCGCGCGTGACGTAGCGCACGAGCCGCGTCGTCACCACGTAGCCGCTGTCGGTCGGTGCCCCCGGCGCTTCCAGGTCGACCCGCACGGCGGTGGAGGGCGCGTAGGCGTAGCTCGGACTCTGCGAGGCGCCGATCGCCCAGTTCATGCGGCGGCGCTGGTTCAGGTAGGCGACCAGGACCTGGGCTTCGCTCAGCCGGCCGTCGATCGCGCCCGCGAACAGCAGCGTGTGGTCGCCGAGGATGTCCGACAGCGAGACCGAGGTACCGCCGAAGAAGCCGCGGCCGAAGTTGTCCCGCTGGTAGCCCAGGGTCGGGCGGGCGAGGTAGTCGGCGGAGTACCGGACGCGGTAGCGGCGGAAGGTGAACTCCGCGGTGTCGGGCAGCGCGAGCGTCGCCGAATCGAGGAGCTGCCGGACCGACACCGGTCCCGCGGCCGGTGCGGTCGAGTCTCCCCTCAGGGGGGCGGCGCCCGACGCGCGGAAGCCCTGGGGGCTGCGGTACACGGAGGCGCCGCTCGGCTCGGCTGGTGCGGCGGCGGCCGCGGGCGCGACAGACTCAGGGGCGGGCGCGAGCGCGAGGGTCGTGACCGCGGCGGGTGGCGGCGCGGGGGCCAGGCGCCCCATGAGCGAGGCGACGGGTTCCGGGGTCTCGGGCCGGCGGTAGGGTGCGCGCTTCAGCGAGCGCGGGTCGTCGACCGTGTAGACGTGGAAGTTGCCTTTCTCGTAGTAGGCGAACGCCAGCCGGTCGGCCTGGCGGGCCCACGACAGGGCCGGCGACAGCGCGGTGATGCCGGAAACGCCGGTGAACACGTCCGTCAGCTGGTAGATCTGGGCGTCGCCGAAGTCGTAGAGGAACACGTTGCTCATCCCGGTGCGGTCGGAGATGAACGCCAGCGAGCGACCGTCGGGCGCCCACACCGGATTGATGTTCTTGCCGTCCTCCATGTGTCCCAGCACCTCGATCACGCCCGACTCGAGGTGGTACAGGGCGAGCCGCAGGTTGCTGAACGCGAGCTGCTGGAAGTCGGTCTCCGGGCCCCGGTCGGTGGTGAACGCGACTGTGCTGCCGTCCGGCGACCAGGCGGCGTGCAGCTCCGCGTACTTGTCCCGCGTCAGGGCGCGCAGGCCGGTGCCGTCCCGGTTCACGACGTAGAGATCGGCGACGCCCCCGTCGTAGCCCGTGAAGACGAGCCGGCGGCCGTCGGGCGACCAGGCGGGTGCCGTGAGGCCGTGCAGCGGCACCTTGATGCGCCGCTCCTCGCGCTCCCGCTCGATGTCCAGGATGACCAGGTCGTCGCGGTCCTTGTGCTTGGTGGCGATGGCGAGGAACCGGCCGTCGGGCGAGAACGCGACGGACGAGTAGATGAACCGCAGGCTCTCGTAATCGCTGTTGAACGCGGAGTTCACCAGGCGCGTGAGCACGCGTCCGGTCTCGGCGTCGGCGAGCCAGAGATTCACGAAGAAGCCGTTGCGCTGGCCGAAGAAGACGATGCGCCGGCCGTCGGGGCTCAGCGCCGGCGCCACGTTGAGGCTGCCGCCGGTGCGCTCTTCGGTCAGCAGGGGCCGGGCCACGCGCCGGGCGCGGTAGTGGTTGGCCACGAGGGGCAGGTAGGTCGCCTGGATGGCGTCGCGCCAGTCCTCGGAGAGCTCTTCCATCGACAGGCCGAGATGGCGCTGGAACGCGCCCGCGATCCCGGTCGCGACCGAGCTCTGGAGGACGGCCCCCACCGCCTCGTCGCCCCAGCGCTCCCCGATGTAGGACCACAGCGCGTGCCCGAAGCGGTACGGGAAGACGCTCGGATCGTAGGTCATCTGCTCGATCGTGGGCAGGCGACCCTCGAGTGCCGCGTCGCGCAGCCACATCGCGGTGTTCGCGTCGATCGGCCCGACCGAGAGGTACTCGGCCATCCCTTCGATGAACCAGCCGGGCGGATTGACGGCCACCAGCGTCTGCACGCCGGCGCCGGGCTGGCCGTGGCTGTAGATGTCGTACTGGAACTGGTGCGCCAGCTCGTGCTGCAGCACGTGCTCGAACTCGGCGTAGGAGCCCGTGAACGGCAGCACCATGCGGTGCTTGAAGAACTCGGTGACGCCTTCGGTCGCCTCGTTGATGTCGCTGGGGATCGCGTTGGTCTGCTGGAAGTGGCTGTGCGACGCGTACAGGATGATCGGCTTGCGAGACCGGAACTGGTGATTCAGCACCCGCGACATCCGGGCGTAGGCCCGCTCGGCCATGCGGGCGGCGTCGAGCGCGGCGGCGCGCTCCTCGTCGTAATAGAAGACCTCGAAGTGCTCGGTCTGGATGATCTTGAAGGCGAACGTGCGGAACTGCACCTTGCTCTGCCCGAAATCCTGCGCCGCGAGCGGGGCGCCGGCGAGCGTCGCCCACAGCGCCGCCAGCAGACCGGCGCGTCTCACGTTCGCATCCCTCCCCTGCATGGCCTACCCTCCGGGCTCGGCGTCCGCCACGGCGACCACCGGCGCCTCCCCCCACAACCGCTCGAGCTGATAGAAGTCCCGCAGCTGCGGGTGGAAGAGGTGCACGACGAAATCTACATAATCGAGGAGCACCCAACGACCCTGCGCGAGCCCCTCGACGTGGTGGGCGGTGACGCCCCGCGCGGGCAGCACCGCCAGCAGGTGATCGGCCATCCCGCGCACGTGCGCGTCCGACGTGCCGGACACGATGACGAAATAGTCGGTTGCCGAGGAGAGTCCACGCAGGTCGAGCACCACCGGGTCCACCGCCTTGCGATCGGCCAGCGCCTGCGTCACAAGCCGCAACGCCTCGGGGACGCCGGATTCCCGCGGTGGGCGCCGCCGCGCGCGGCCGGGCGAGCCTCCCCTCATAGCGGGCGGCTCACCCGTTTGTTCCGTCCTCGATCTGATAAAAGACGCCCCACGCGCCGATCCCCGCGTGGGCGGCGATCACGGGCGTGATGGGAGCGACGACACACTGCGCGGGACGGTAGCGCGCCGACAGCTCGCGCCCCAGCTCCGCCGCGAACTCCGGCAGGCCGCAATGCAGCACCCCCAACCGCAGCGCGCGGGGTCCCCGCGCGAGCGCGTCGTCCAGCAGCTCGAGCAGGCGACGCCTCACCGCCGGCCCCCGCCGCTCCCGGCCTGCCGGCTCGACGGTGCCGGCGCGCGACACGCTCATGATCGGCCGCACGTTGAGGCGAGTGCCGAGCCACGCCCGCACCCGCCCGACCCGTCCCGACCGCACGAGACGGTCGAACTGCTCGACCGTGAATAAGCCGCCCGACTGATCCCGCACCCGCTCGAGCTCGCGGGCGATCTCGCCCGCTGTGGCCCCCTGCGCGGCGAGCTCGGCGCCGCGCAGCACGAGAAACCCCTCACCCAACGACGCGCTGCGGCTGTCGATCACGGTCACGCGCCCGTCGCCCACGCGCCGCGCCGCGGCCTCGGCACTGGCGCAGGTGCCCGAGAGGGCCCGCGCGAGCACGACGGCGACCACGCGGTCGGCCGTTCGCAGCGCATCGCGAAACGCGTCTGCGAACGCCTGCGGGGTCGGCTGCGAGGTGGTCGCGTCGTGGCCGGCGCGCAGGCGGGCGAGGAACTCGTCGGGCGTCAGCTCGACGCGATCCTGGTAGACCCAGTCATCCAGAATCAGCAGGGTGGGCACGAGGCCGATGCCGTGCTCCACCACGAGCGCGTCGGGGAGGTCGCAGGCCGTATCGGCGACCAGCCCGACGGCCCGTCGCTCGGCGAGCGCCGCGTGCTGCGCCCGCATATCGTCGGCGCGCGTGTGCTCCACGGTGCCCCAGGCCGCACTCAGCCGGACGATGGCGTCGGGGTCGTCGGCATGGACGTGCACCTTGAGCAG
>Ga0187893_10014771_pt1 | contig 10580 bp, 11 predicted proteins | sample MA1701074metaG_FD_139574 | JGI IMG/M metagenome (GOLD analysis project Ga0187893, IMG submission 139574) | White microbial mat communities from a basaltic lava cave in the Kipuka Kanohina Cave System on the Island of Hawaii, USA - MA170107-4 metaG ...
AGCCGTAGCCGGTGAGGTACACCATGTCGATGTCGCTCGCCCGCAGCGCGATGCCTTCCTCGAGGATCTTCGCGCCCTCGTTCGCGAGCGCGTAGAGGCAGCGCTCGACGATCTCCGCGTCGCTCACCGCGCGGCGCTCGACCCCGGCCTCCTTCGAGTAGTCGACGATGAGCTGCTCGATCTCGGGATCGGGGATCGGCGCGCGCGAGCCCGCCTCGTACCGGTAGACGCCTTTGCCCGTCTTCTGGCCGAAGCGGCCGAGCTCGCAGATCCGGTCGAGCCACGCCGGGTACACCTGCTTCGCCGGGTTCTCGGCGCGGCGGCGCTTGCGGATGTGCCAACCGATGTCCTGGCCGGCCATGTCCATCATCGCGAACGGGCCCATCGCGAGGCCGAAGTCCTGCAGCGCCCGGTCGACCTGCTGGGGAAGCGCGCCTTCCTCGACCAGGAAGTAGGCCTGCCGCAGGTACTCCTCGAGCATCCGGTTGCCGATGAAGCCGTCGCAGACGCCGGACACGACGCCGAGCTTGCGGATCTTCTTCGAGAGCTGCATCACCGTCGTGAGCACGTCCTTCGCGGTCGCCTTCCCGCGCACCACCTCGAGCAGCCGCATCACGTTCGCCGGGCTGAAGAAGTGCATGCCGATCACATCGCCCGGCCGCTTCGTGAACGCGGCGATCCGGTCGAGGTCGAGGGTGGAGGTGTTGCTCGCGAGGATCGCGCCCGGCTTCATCGTCTCGTCGAGGGTGCGGAACACCTTCTCCTTCACCCCGATGTCCTCGAACACCGCCTCGATCACCAGGTCGGCGTCGCGGATCGCGCCGTAGTCGAGCGCGGTCCCGAAGCGCGCCATACGCCGGTCCATCTCGTCCTGCGCGAGGCGGCCTTTCGCGACCGTCGCCGCATAGTTCTTGCGGATCGTCTCGAGGCCGCGGTCGAGCGCCTCCTGCTTGACCTCGAGGAGGGTAACCGGGAAGCCGGCGTTCGCGAACGCCATCCCGATGCCGCCGCCCATCGTCCCGGCGCCGATGATCGCGACCTTCTTCACTTCGCGCACCGGCGTCGAGTCGGGCACGTCCGGGATCTTCGCCGCGGCGCGCTCGCCGAAGAACGCGTGGCGCATCGCCTTCGACTCGGTCGTGACGACGAGCTCCTCGTAGCGTGCGCGCTCGAACCTGAGCCCCTCGTCGGCCGGCAGGTTCGCCGCCGCCTCGACGCAATCGACGATCTTCGGCGGGGCGGGGAAGCCGCGCGCTTCCTTCGCGACGCGCTTCCGCGCTTCCGCGAAGAACGCCGCCGCCTCGCCCGCGAGCTTCGCCTTCTCGTCGCGCAGGCGACGCGACGGGCGCTTTTCCGCCACGACCTTGCGCGCGAACGCGAGCGCCGCCGGCAGGAGCTCGCCCGCAGCGATCTCGTCTACGAGGCCGGCCGGCGCCTTGTCCGAGGCGACCGGGTTGCCTGCGAGCATCATGTCGAGTGCCGCTTTCGCGTCGATCGCGCGCGGGAGCCGCTGCGTGCCGCCCGCCCCGGGCAGGATCCCGAGCTTCACCTCGGGCAGCGCGAGCTGCGCGCCGGGCGCGGCGATCCGCCAGTGGCAGCCGAGCGCGAGCTCGAGCCCGCCGCCCATCGCGACTTTGTGGATCGCGGCGATCACCGGCTTCGCGGCGGCGTCGAGCGCGGCGATCACCTCGCGCAGGTTCGGCGCGGCCATCGCGGCGGGCGTGCCGAACTCGCGGATTTCGGCACCGCCGGAGAACGCGTTGCCGGCGCCGGTGAGCACGATGGCCTTCACCGCGGGATCGGCGAGCGCTTTCGCCAGGCCGTCGGCGATGCCCTTGCGCACGCCGTGGGCGAGCGTGTTGACGGGCGGGTTCTCGAGCGCGACGACGGCGACGTCGCCGTGGACGGCGTAGCTCGCGGTGGCCATGGCGTCTCCCGTCTCGACTGCTAGGTTGCGGCCTTGAGCCCGACGATGCCGGCGACGATGAGGCCGATCGACCCGAGCCGGAGCGCGGTCGCCGGCTCGGCGAAGAGGACGATCCCGAGGATCGCGGTGCCGGCGGCGCCGACGCCGGTCCAGACGGCGTAGCCGGTGCCGACCGGAATCGTCTTGAGCGCAAGGCCGAGCAGGCCGAGGCTGACGACCATCGCCGCAACCGTCCCGAGGCTCGGCCACAGCCGGGTGAAGCCGTCGGTGTACTTGAGGCCGATCGCCCAGCCGATCTCTAGCAGGCCGGCGACGAAGAGGAGGATCCAGTCCATGCGGGCGTCCGGGAGCGGAGCGGCGATTGTAGCCCCGCCGCGGCCGGTCACGCCCGCCCCGCGCGCAGCCGTGTTACGGTCGCGCCCTCCCGAACCCGGAGGTGCGCATGAACCTGATCATCTCGCTCGTCATCGGCGGCATCATCGGCTGGCTCGCGAGCATCGTGATGAAGACCAACGCCCAGATGGGCATTATCGCGAACGTGCTCGTCGGGGTCGTCGGCGGCGCGCTCGGGCACTGGCTCGCGGGCGCGATCGGGATCGCCGCCGGCGGGATCGGCGGGTGGCTCGTCTCGCTCGGCGGCGCGATCGTGCTGATCGCGCTGCTCCGCGCGATCGGGGTGTTCAAGAAGTAGCGCGGGAGGGCTCGCGCGGCTGCAACTCGAGGTCACGAACTGAAACTGTGACCTCGAGTCGCCAGCCACCCGATTCGCCGGAAGCTTTTCAGGTCACCGGTTCCGGACCGCCCGCGCCTCGCAGCGCGCGCAGCCCGATCCCCGTCGCGTCGAACCCGCCGTCCACCGCGAGCGTCTGGCCGTTGACGTAGCTCGCCGCGTCGCTGCAGAGGAACGCCACTGCCGCCGCGATCTCTTCCTCGGTGCCGTAGCGGTTGAGCGGAATTGCGTCGTGGTAGCCGGCGCGGATGTCGGGCGTGTGCACCGCCTTCGCCATCGCGGTGTCGACCGGGCCCGGCGCGACCGCGTTGACGCGGATGCCGCGCTCCGCGAGCTCGGCCGCCTGCTGCTTCGTCAGGTGCATCAGGGCCGCCTTGCTGGTGCCGTAGGCGACGCGCAGGGTGCTCGCCCGCAGCCCCGAGATCGAGCCGACGTTGACCACCGCGCCGCCGCCGTTCGCGAGCATCACCGGCGCGCACGCCTGGGTGCAGAGGAACGGCCCGGTGAGGTTGACCGCGATCACCCGGGCCCACTCCTCGTAGGTCGTCTCGAGGATCGGCTTGAACACCGCGATGCCGGCGTTGTTGACGAGCGCGTCGATGCGGCCGAACCGCGCCGCGACCCGGTCGACCGCGGCCGCGACCTGCCGCGGCTCGGCCACGTCGCACTCGACTCCGAGCGCGCGCTCGCCGGCGGCGAGGCCGGCGAACGACTGCGCGAGCGTGGCCGCGTCGATGTCCAGGAGCGCGACGCGATAGCCGTCGGCGAGGAACCGCCGCGCGACCGCTAGGCCGATGCCCCGCGCGGCGCCGGTGACCACTGCAACCCTGTCCGTAGCCATCAGACCTCCAGCCATTCGCGCCGGACCTGCGCGTTCCCGCGCAGCCCCTCGGGCGTGCCTGCGAAGACGATCCGGCCGTGCCCCATCACGTACAGCCGCTCGGAGAGATCGAGCGCGATCGCGAGCTTCTGCTCGACCAGCAGGATCGCAACGCCGCGCCGCTTGATCTCGCGGAAGAGCCCGGCGACCAGCTCGACGAGCTTCGGCGCGAGCCCCTCGGTCGGCTCGTCGACCATGACGAGGTCCGGGTCGCCCATGAGCGTCCGCGCAAGCGTGAGCATCTGCTGCTCGCCGCCGGAGAGCACGCCCGCCGCCACGTCGCGCCGCTCGGCGAGCCGCGGGAACAACTCGAGCATGTCCTCGGCCGACCAGCGGCTCTTGCGCGCGTTCGCCTTGACGCCGAGCGCGAGGTTCTGCCGCACCGTCAGCGTGGGAAAGACGTCGCGGTTCTCCGGCACGTAGCCGAGCCCCTTGTGCGCGATGCGGAAGGTCTCGACACCGGCCAGTTCCTCGCCCCGGAAGCGCACCGAGCCGCGCGCCTCGACCATCCCCATGATCGCCTTGATCGTGGTCGAGCGGCCGACGCCGTTGCGGCCGATGAGGCTCACGCACTCGCCCGCGGCCACGTCGAGCGCCACCCCGTGCAGGATGTGGCTCTTGCCGTACCAGGCGTGGAGGTCGCGCACTTCAAGCATGGGCGGTCCCGAGGTAGGCCTCCTGCACGCGCGGGTTCGCGCGGATCGCCGCCGGCGCTCCGGTGGCGATCACCTCGCCGTACACGAGCACGCTGATCCGGTCGGCGAGGTCGAACACGACGCCCATGTCGTGCTCGACCATCGCGAGCGTCCGCCCCTCGGTCACCTTGCGGATCAGCGCCACCGCGGCGGCGGTCTCGCCGCGGTTCATGCCCGAGGTCGGCTCGTCGAGCAGGATCACCCGCGCGCCGCCGGCGATCGTGATCCCGATCTCGAGCGCGCGCTGCTCGGCGTAGGAGAGGACGCCGGCCGGCGTGTCGCGGCGGGCGGCGAGGCCGATCTCCTCCATCACCCGCTCGGCCCGCTCGCGCGGCTCGCGCAGGCGGCTCAGGCGGTGCCAGAAGGAGTAGCGGTAGCCGAGCGACCACAGCGCCGCGCAGCGGAGGTTCTCGAACACCGGCAGGCGGTGGAAGAGGTTGGTGACCTGGAAGCTCCGCGCGAGGCCCTTGCGGTTGATGCGGAACGGCGGGAGGCCGGTCACGTCTTCGCCGTCGAGGAGCACCGCGCCCGCGGTCGGCTCGTGCCGCCCGCTGATCAGGTTGAAGAGCGTCGACTTGCCGGCGCCGTTCGGCCCGATGATGGCGTGGCGCTCGCCGCGCGCGATCGCGAGGTCGACGCCGTTGATCACCGGCGTATTGCCGAAGCGCTTGTGCAGGCCGCGGAGCTCGATCGCGGGCGGATCGGGCGTCATGTCGCCGCCGCCTCGTCCCGCCGCGCGCGCCGCCAGGCAGCCGCGCAGAGCGCGCCGCCCGCCGCGAGCACCGCCGCCGCCGCGATCCAGGGCGCCGCCGTCTTCACGTCCAGGCGCAGGCCGGCGAGCTGCAGCACCGGGTCGTTCACCGCCTCGAGCTCGAGGTGGTACAGCATCTCGACGAGGACGACGAAGCCGCCGAGCGCGACTGCGCCGGCCGCGGCGAGCGCGCCGTACGCGGGGAGCCGCCGTCGCAGCCGCCCGCCCTTCGCCGCCTGCAGCGCCGCGACCACGAGGCTCGCGAGCCCGCCCGGCGCCCAGAGCACCAGCGCGACGAAGAAGAGGCCGAGGTAGAGGAGCCAGGCCTTGGTGAGGATCGCGATCCAGACGACGAAGAGGGTGAAGACGACCGCGCCGAGCACCGGCCCGAAGAAGAACCCGACGCCGCCGATGAAGGTCGCGAGCAGCACGCCGCCGGAGCGGAGCACGCCGACGTTCTCGGCGGTGACGATCTCGAAGTTGATCGCCGCGAGCCCGCCGGCGACGCCGGCGAAGAACGACGCGAGCACGAGCTGGAGGAAGCGGACGACGTGGGTGTCGTAGCCGACGAACTCGGCGCGCTCGGGATTGTCGCGCACCGCGTTCGCGATCCGGCCGAGCGGCGTGCGCGTGAGCGCGTACATCGCCGCCATCGAGGCGAAGGTCCACGCCGCGATCAGGTAGTAGACCTGGATCGCCGGGCCGTAGGTGATGCCGAGCACCGCCGCTCCGGCGGTGCGGTTCGCGGTCACCCCGCCCTCGCCGCCGAAGAAGCCGGGCAGCATGAGCGAGCTCGCCGCGACCATTTCGCCGATGCCGAGCGAGATCATGGCGAAGGTGGTGCCCGACTTCGTCGTCGTCACCCAGCCGAAGAGGACGCCGAACGCGGCGCCGGCGAGCCCGCCGACGAGCGGGAGGAGCGACACCGGCAGCGCGAGCTGGCCCTTGCCGATCAGGTTGAGCGCGTGGATCGCGAAGTAGGCGCCGAGTCCGGAGTAGACCGCGTGCCCGAACGAGAGCATCCCGCCCTGGCCGAGCAGCATGTTGTACGAGAGCGCGAAGATCACCATGATCCCCGCCTGGCTCATCAGGGTGAGCGCGAACCCCTGGGTGAAGACGTGCGGGAGCACGAGGAAAAGCACCGCGGTCCCGCCCCAGAGGAGCCAGCGGCCGAGGTCGAGCGGGCGGAACCGCAAGGTGCCGCCGCTCACGACTCGCGCGTCCCCATGAGGCCGCGCGGCCGGAAGACGAGGACCAGCACCATCAGCAGGTAGGGCAGCACCGGCGCGGCCTGCGCGACCGTGATCCTCGCCGCCTCGGCGAGGAACCGGCCCGGCGGGAGCCCGACGCCGAGCCACGCGAGCGCCCCGGCGAGCGACCAGTCGAGCGTCACCGAGAACGTCTGCAGGAGGCCGATCAGGAGCGAGGCGACGAACGCGCCGGCGAGCGAGCCCATGCCGCCGACCACCACGACCACGAACACGATCGCCCCGACCATCGCCGCCATGCCCGGCTCGGTCACGAACGCGTTGCCGCCGATCACCCCGGCGAGGCCCGCGAGCGCCGCGCCGCCGCCGAAGACCAGCATGAAGACGCGCGGGACGTCGTGCCCGAGCGCCTCGACCATCTGCGGGTGGGTAAGCGAGGCCTGGATGACGAGCCCGATGCGCGTGCGCGTGAGCACGAGCCAGAGCATTCCGAGCATCGCGACCGACACCAGCATCATGAAGCCGCGGTACATCGGGAACGCGGTGCCGTAGAGCGTGAAGAGCGGCCCGTCGAGCGCCGCCGGCACCCGGTAGTCGACCGGCGGCCGGCCCCAGACGAGGTGCACCAGCTCCTCGATCAGGTAGGCGAGGCCGAAGGTGAAGAGGAGCTCGGCGACGTGGCCGTGCTTGTGCACGGTGCGCAGCCCCCAGCGCTCGACCAGCATGCCGGCCGCGCCGACCGCGAGCGGGGCGAGCACGAGCGCCGGCCAGAACCCGATCCGCGCCGCGATCGAGTAGGCGAAGTACGCGCCGAGCATGTAGAAGCTCGCGTGCGCGAAGTTGAGCACGCCCATCATCGAGAAGATGAGCGTGAGACCCGAGGAGAGCATGAACAGCAGCAGCCCGTAGCTCAAGCCGTTCAGGAGCGTGACGAGGAAGAACTCCATCGCTGGCGGAGGCTGAACGCTGGCGGAGGCGGAAGTGAGCGGCCAAAAAAACCGGGGCCCGCGGGCCCCGGTCGCGCGCCGTCCGGGCGGCGCCGGCTACGGCCGCTTCATCTGGCAGGAGGTCGGCTGCGCCGACACGTAGCCCTCGATCTTCGCGTCGGTGCGAAAGCCCATGCCGCTCCCCTCGACGTCGTGCTTCACGTCCTTCGGGCCGCCCTTCGCCGCGGTGCGCTCGATCGTCGAGACGAAGAGCGGCTGGATGAGCTGGTGGTCGGACGCGCGCATCTCGACCTCGCCGAGCTCGGTCTGGAAGCGCATGCCCTCGAGCGCCTTTGCCACCGCCTTCGGGTCGTCCGACTGCGCGCGCTTCATCGCCTCGGCGACCATGCCGATCGCGGTCTGGGCGCGGAAGAAATACCAGTCCTGGTTGTACTTCTTCTTGAACTCGGCCGCGACCCGGTCGGTTTCCTTCGCCGGCACGTTCGCGTGCCACTCGGTGATCTGCTTCACCCGCCCGACGCCGGCGTCGCCGATCGCGGTGATCGCGCCGATCGCGCCGGCGTAGTAGGTATAGAAGGTGACGTTGAGCCCCGCGTCGCGCGCCGCCTTGATGAGGAGCGTCATGTCGTTGCCCCAGTTGCCGGTGATCACGGTGTCGGCACCGGCGGCCTTGATCTTGGCGACGTAGGGCGCAAAGTCCTTCACCTGGCCGAGCGCGTGCAGGTCCTCGCCGACGATCTGGATGTCGGGGCGCTTGCGCGCGAGGTCGGCCTTCGCCGCGCGCGCGACCGCCTGCCCGAACGAGTAGTTCTGGTTGATGAGGTAGACGCGCTTGATGTCCTTGTTCGGCGCCAGGTGGCTCGTCAGCGCCTCCATCTTCATGTCGCTGTTCGCGTCGAAGCGGAAGTGCCAGTAGCTGCACTTCGAGTTGGTGAGGTCGGGGTCGACCGCGGCGTAGTTGAGATAGAGGATCTCCTTGCCCGGATTGCGCTCGTTGTGCTTCTCGATCGCGTCGGCGAGGGCGAGCGCGACCGCCGAGCTCTGGCCCTGGATCACGTAGCGGATGCCCGAATCGATGATCTTCTTCAGCTGGTTCAGGCTCTCCTGCGGGCTCACCCGGTTGTCGAAGCCGGCGATCTCGAGCCTGAACGGCCCGGCGAGCCGCTTGCGGTTCGCCTCCTCGACGACGAACTGGAAGTGCTTGAGCCCGTGCTCGCCGGTGTTCGCGAACGCGCCGGAGAGCGGATCGACGTAGGCCATCCGGACCACCTGCTGCGCGGCGGCGGGCAGGGCGAGCGCGAGCGAAGCGAATGCGAGTACCAGTCGTGCGGGGCGTGCAAGGCGTGCAAGGCGTGCAAGGCGTGCAAGGCGAGCGGGCATGGCACCTCCTCCTCTTCCCGGGTTCGCGCGCTCGCGCGCGGGCAGGGCGGCTCTTGGTGGCCGGCTCCCGGGCGCGGGCGCTAGAGAGGGGATGGTAGCAGCGGCGGCGAAAAAGAACGAAACGGGCCCGGTCCGGACGCGCGGGGAGGAGCGCGCGCCCGGCCGGTCCTTCCGGTTACGGGGTGACGTTGCCCTGGCCGATCGCCTGCGCGAACGCGGCGAACTCGGCGGCGGTCATGCGGCCGCCCTTCGACATCTTGTCGAACTTCTTCGAGAGCACCTCCATCGCGTCCTTCTTGGTGATCATGCCGTCCTTGTCGACCATCTTCATGGCCTTCATCTGGGTCATGATCCTGCTTTCGAGCTCGAGCGTCGGCTGGGCGTTCGCGGCCTGGCCGAGGCCGAGGGCGAGCCCGAGCGCGAGGGTCGAGAGCGCAACTTTCATGCGGTTCATCGTCTGTCTCCTGTCCATGGTTGATTGGAAAGAGCCCTAGCCGAACTTCGCGGCGGCCCGGAGCTCGGGCCTTGGTCGCTCGGGGTCCGCCCTGCTTACAGCCGGCGCGGCCGCCCACGCGAGCCGCGTTCGCTGGATGACGCGCGCGGCGGCGGCGCGGATCGGGCAGGGCGCGCCGGCGCGTTCGGCGGCGACGGCAGGGTGCGGCGCGACGGGAAGCCCGGCGTCCATGCTTGCTCCGCGGGTGAGTCGCGGAATAGTCGCGCCGTCGCGGGCGCCCTTACAGGGTGCGGCGCGGCGACGACTCAGCCCGCGGCGACGCCGCCCGCGAGCGCCATGCGGACGAGCTCCGCGAGCGAGCGGGCCGCCATCTTCTCCATCACCTTCGCGCGATGGACCTCGACCGTGCGGGTCGAGAGGCCGAGCCGCGTCGCGATCACCTTGTTCGGCCTGCCGTCGACGACGAGCTGCATGACCTCGCGCTCGCGCGGGGAGAGCGTCGCGAGCCGCGCCTCGATCCCGGCGCGGTCGGCGGCCGGCTCGGCCTGCGGCGAGCGCGCCGCGGCGAGCGCGCGATGGACCGCGTCGATCAGCACCTGGTCGTTGTAGGGCTTCTCGATGAAGTCGGTGGCGCCGGCCTTCATCGCCCGCACCGCCATGGCGATGTCGCCGTGGCCGGTGAGCACGATCACCGGCAGCCCGACCCCGCGCGCGCGCAGCGCCTCCTGCAGCTCGAGCCCGCTCATGCCGGGCATGCGCACGTCGACGAGGAGGCACGCGCCGGGGAGCGGCGCGCAGGCGTCGAGGAACGCCTGCGCGCCCTCGAACGTGCGGGTCGCGAGCCCGACCGAGCGCAGCAGGAGCGCGAGCGAGTCGCGGATCGCGGGCTCGTCGTCGACGACGTACACGAGGGCTTCAGGCGTTTGCGCGTTCATGGGCGATCGGGAGCGTCAGATGGAAGGTGGCGCCGGTGCCGGCGTTGGGGCTGGCACCGGCCCCGGTGCCCGCGGGATTGGCACCGGCCCCGGTGCCCGCAGGATTGGCACCGGCCCAGGTGCCGGCGGGATTGGCACCGGCCCCGGTGCCGGAGGTCGCCCATAGCCGCCCGCCGTGGGCGTCGGCGATCGAGCGGCTGAGGGCGAGCCCGATCCCGATGCCCTCGGGCTTGGTGGTGTAGAACGGCTCGAACACCTTCTCGAGCTCGGCCGGAGGAAGCCCCGGCCCGGTGTCGGCGACCGCGATCTCGATCATGTCCTCCCCGGCGGCGCGGGTCGAGAGCTGGATGCGGCGCTCCTCGGCGCCGCTCGCCGCGATCGCCTCGATCGAGTTGCGCACCAGGTTGAGCAGGACCTGCTGGATCTGGATCGAGTCGGCGAGCACGGCCGGCGCCGCGACGTCGAGCCGGGTGTCGAGCTCGACGCCGTTCTGGCGCGCCTCCGCCGCGGCGAGCCGCACCACCTCGTTCACGAGGAAGTTCGCCTCGACTTCCTGCAGCTGGCCCTCGTCGCCGCGCACGAAGCTCCGCATGCGCCGCACGACCTCGCCGGCGCGCTCGGCCTCGCCCGCCACGCGCTGCAGCACCTCGAGGATCTCGTCCTGCGTGGCGGC
>Ga0187893_10014772_pt1 | contig 10578 bp, 5 predicted proteins | sample MA1701074metaG_FD_139574 | JGI IMG/M metagenome (GOLD analysis project Ga0187893, IMG submission 139574) | White microbial mat communities from a basaltic lava cave in the Kipuka Kanohina Cave System on the Island of Hawaii, USA - MA170107-4 metaG ...
GCCGGCGCCAAACATCACCGTGCCGTTGGGCGGCACGAAGCTGGCCGCGCCCATCTGTGAATAGTCAGTGCTGAAGGTGGCCGTCCCGCCAATCGTGAAGTTGACTGTCAACGCGCTGCTGGTCACACCAACGCGCGTGAAAGTGTAGACGAGGTTGGTCGCTCCGTCCTCATCGACGGAGCTCGGCGCGACGGCAACTGACACATCCGTGTCGTCGTTGGTGATGGTTCCCGTCGCCGAACTGTTCATTGCGGCGACGTTGTATCCGGTCCCTGCCGTCACAGTCAGAATTACTGTCTCGTCCGGCTCGACCGTGGAATCCGTCGTCGGGTCCACCGTCACCATGGCTGTCGAATTGCCGGCGCCGAACATTACCGTGCCGGTCATCCCATCGAAAGTAGCCGCGCCAATCTGAGTGTAGTCAGTGCTGAAGGTGGCTGTTCCGCCGACCGAGAAGTTGACCGTCAGTGCGCCAGTCGTAACGCCAACGCGCGTGAACGTATAGACGAGGTTCGTGGCCCCGTCCTCATCCACTGCTGACGGGGATACGGCGACTGATACGTCGGTGTCGTCGTTAATAATCGTCCCCGTGTCTGAGCCAGGAGTGCCGACATCGTACCCGGAACCGGTGGCCACTGATACGATTACGGTTTCGTCGGGTTCAACTGTGGTATCAACAGTAGGATCGACGGTGATGGCGGCCGTCGAGCTGCCCATGGGAATCGTCACGGTCCCATTCACGCCATCAAAGGTCGCGGCGCCGGTCACGGTGTAGTCCGTGCTGGACGAGGCTGTGCCTGCGACCGTGAAATTGACGGTCAGGGGACCAGCGGTCGATCCTTCGCGCGTGAACGTGTAGACAAGGTTCGTGGCTCCATCCTCCTGGACTGAGGCCGGCGACACCGCTACGGTGACGTCCGGCTGATCCAGCATCGTGCAGGTCGGATCGGCCGTGCCGCCGACATCGGGGTCATCCGTCATCACGCTGATGGGACCATCGGCGGTTACTGTCCCCTGGTTGCAGACTTCGGTTGGTGTGCCTGTGAGCGGGTCATTAATGGTGACGTCGAAAGTGATGGTGACGCTCTTGCCTGCGGGCAGGTTGCCGATATTGACCATCACGCTGCCGCTGCTGCTGGGAGTCGATGGTGCGACTGCGGAAGCAAGCGGGCCGGATGCTGACGCCACCGGGTGGTGAAAGACCGCGCCGCCTTTGCGCCTTGCCTTCGCTTGCAGGCCGAGCGCGTGGTTCTCGATCCGTGATTGGGCGTTGCGGAACCCGCTTCGGTTGGTTTCCAAGCCACCGTTGTTTGGCATGCCAACCGTATCCGGTGTTCGCGCTTGCGAACGAACACGCAACGTACCGGAGGTGGTTGGGGCAGCCGCCCCCGAACGTTGCTCAGGTTGAGAAGTTGTCAGAGGGGCGATCGCAAGGGTGTTGTTTTGCTTAGATTTGGCGTTCTGATTACTTGCGTCGGCTTCTGTGCGCGCTGCCGGCGGCGCGGCGCAGGCGACGCCGAACGCGACGCCCGCGTCGGCAGTCACCGTCGCGCCGCTGTTAGCGGCCGATACTGCAGCGGCACTTGCCTGCTCGACGTTATGCGTGCCGTTGATCTCGTTGAAATCAATGATGGCCGCAGCCCCCGCCGGAAGTGTATTGCCGGTAACGTCATCGCACTCCACCGGCGCGACGATATCGCCAACTTCATTGGCGTTGGTGTCGAAACGCATCTCCGCGACGCCGCCGGTTAAGTTGGTGTCTACGTCATTATTAGTCACCGTCACACTCAGGTTCGAATTAGCCTTGGTGCGAGCAAAAATGCCTGGTGAGTTTAGAGTACTTCCGGCCCCACCCGCGCCGTTACGAATGACGTTGCCGGAAATCAGGACATTGCCGTTTGGTGAGTTGTTGCGGCGCCGCTCCACTCGGATGCCCGACGCGATCGTAATGCCGGCGCCGGCGCCGACGGGCGCGAGCGCGCCAGTACAGGCGGCCCCCACTCGGAGCCTGCCGATGCAGTTGTTAATGATCTTCGCATTGACGGCGCTGGCAGGCACGCCGGTGTTCGCCATATCCAGAAAGATGCCGCCCTGTTGCACGTTCGTCAACGTGTTGTTATCCACGATCAAGGTGGTAGGCACGTTGGCGGCATCGTCCATGAAAATAAGCACGGTGTTGAGGGGGCCGCGGCAAGGCACGGCGCCGCCGCCGCAATTGTTAGCAGCGCTGCCGACGTTGTTGATGTTGTTGCGCTGCAGGGTGAGGCCCAACTGGTTTCCGGCCAGCGTTCCATCGTTGTTGATATTGATGAGGGCCTCGCCGGTCGAAGCGGTGATGAAAACGTTATTAAAAGTGTTGTCCTGAATGACGAGTGTGGACTTTCCGGCTTCCACCACGCCGGCAATCAGGTTGGTCTTGCCGTCGGTGGGCGAACTTTGGAAAGTCGAGTTTTGCACCGTGAGATTTACCGTCGCAGTTGACCCGGTACTAGCCCCGGCGGTGCTTTGCAGTGCGGTGCCCAAGATGTTCGAGAAGATGCAGTTGGTCGCCACGTTGTTCGTCGGGCCGCCCACCGTTACTGTCATATTAGCTGCGCTGCGTCCCTGGATTCCGACGCCGCGGTTGCCAATAGCGTTCTGGAAAGTGGCGCCATGAATCGTCAGGTTCAAAGCCGTCGAGGTGGTGTTGACGAGATAAAGACCGTCGCGGTTCGCAACGTTGAATCCAGAGATCGTGCCGCCGGTAATGCTGCTCGTGCCAGTCAGATTGATCGCTGAAATGGCGTGACCGCCAAAGCCTGCTCCGGTGGCGCCGGTAACATCCTGACCGGGGTTCGAAATACTCACGTTCGAAAGGACCAGCGTGGATGAACTACGCAGATCGATGCCATCGTTGCCGCTGTTCGTGATGGAGCCGCCGTTGAGCGTAAAGCTGCCGGTGTTGTTGTTGAGAAAGATGCCATCGCCGTCACCATTGGTATTCGGGATGCCGTCGTTGTCGGCGTCATTTTGCGCCGTCACGAGGTTAGCATCGCTGATGGTAGCGCTGGCAAAGGTGAAGGCAGCGGAAGAGTTCTGGATCTCGATGCCGTAGCCGCCCGCAGCATTCGGGTTCGGAATGCTGGTGGACCCAAAGGTGAAGGTTCCTGAGGAGCTAGTGATGGAAATGCCGGTCGCGTTCCGGCTGTTGATGGTAGTCCCGGCAAAGGTCAGGGTACCGGAGGCGCTCGCGATATTGATGCCGGCGCCGGTCGCGTTCGTAACCAGCGTCGCGCCCGTAATGCTGAACGTCCCGCTCGTGTTACTCAGGTTGATGCCGTTGGTCGTGCTGTTGGTCGAAGTAATGCTGTCGAAAGTGGTGGCGAGCGTGCCGTTGTTGAGATTGAGGGCGCGTCCAGTGCCGTTAACCGCGATCTCGAGAGCATTGAGCGTCCCGAACATCGTGCCGGAAATACCACTCCCGCCGGTCCCGCTGTTGGTAATGTTGAAGCCTCGCAGCAAATTGTTCTGACCCAGGGTGATGGTTGTCCCGCTGCTCGAGACCGTCGGGCGCGCGCCGCCGGTGGCAGGCAGTGAGTCGCTTCCCATTGGTGGAAAGATTCCCGTGATATTGGAAAGCGAGTCGCCCGCGCCCTGACCAATGATCGTCTGCATATTCAAAAGCGTCAGGCCACCCGTATAGCTGCCGGAGTAAACAAAAATGTTGTCGCCGGGATCATCGGCAGCGCCGGCATCGAAGCTGTCAGCGCCAGTCAAATTCTTGAATGGGTTTGTCAAACGTCCGTCACAAGGGCAAGTGGCGGCAGTGTTCACGAACCAGATCATGTCACTCACCGTGACGGTCACTGTCCCGGTATCAGTCTGGTTTGAAGGTGAATCATTGTCGTTCAGCGTGTAGGTAAAGGTGTCATCACCTTCAAAGCCCGGGGGCGGGTTGTAGGTGAAAGAGCCGTCAGCATTGAGGGTCACGTTCCCGTTATTGGCGCTCAAGAATGTTCCCGCAGTCACCGTGAGTGCGGGGCCGACACCATCGAAATCCTGGTCGTTGGCCAGAACGCCGGAGGCCGAATTCTTAGTGATCCGAATGTTGCCCGAAGCGGTGTAAGAGTCGGGCCGCGCCAGCGGCGTGGTCCTTAACGAGCCCGGCACCACCATGGTATTGGCGTCCGGCGTATCGTTGAACATTACCCCATTGGCGTCCATGCCGCTCACGCCGATCGTGACCGTGTACCTCAGCGTGTCACCGGGATCCGCCTTGGTGTCACTGTCATTGTCCACTAACAGAGCATCGGTCTTGGAGGCCGTGATCATGGGGACCGCCGGATTGAAAAAGCCGTTGGGCGGCGCCAACAGGCGATTCAGGCCCGTCAATTGGCCAGACCCGTCGTTCGCCGGCTGCGAAGTTGTTTCCGCCAAATTGACACCGCCGGAATTCGTTGTTGCGCTCGGCTGGCCGGAAGACCGTTCGTCCGGTGCTCCGGCGTTTACGGCTGAGCGATCAAAGTTCTTCAGGGCAGACGATCCCGTAATCGCGAGCCCACCCAAAGCGAGCACCGCAACTGCAGTAATGAGCAGGATTCTCTTAGATAACGTTAATTTAGCTGCCGTGCGGGAGTTCTTTTGAATACGCTGAGGGCGGGACATCGGGGGCCTCCTTGTCTAAGAAGCGCGGTTTCGGGGAGCTTGAAAACGCGACTGGTGAATGGGGGTGCTATCTGACTCACGGGCATCTCCAGAAAGCATGGGATCGAGCGCCAGAGTGTTCTATCGCCAAAACTACCACCGGCACTCGGGTTTGGAATGACGAGAGATTTAATGCTAGTTTTTTTTCTGCCCTGCCAAGGGAGCTTTGCTACTTAAACGAGGTCACGCTCCGCAGCAGTCTGTTACGAGTGCGGTGAGGTTATCCCCAATTTCCTTGCATGTCAATCGTGTCCTGAGCTTTAGGATGGATGCGTGTTAAAGGTTGGGACACGCGGTTGAACACGACTTAGCCTTGGCTGGGATTGATGGCTACCGTGACCGATGGCGCGCGTCAAGCGGTGAATCAGGCAAAGTTGCCCTGCTGGCAAGTGACGGTATGATGTGTGCCAAGTGTCGTTACGCTTGAACGCCGGCCGGGATACGGGCTGCCTTCGCTGGCAATCTAACTTCGGATGGTCGAATGCGTGGTAATTGAACAAGGAAAGAGATTATGGTCGAAACAATCACCAGGGATGAACTGAAACAGAAGCTCGATCGCCAGGACGACTTTGTTCTAATCGAGACGCTGCCAGAGACGGCCTATCATCACGCGCACCTGCCGGGCGCCATTAATCTGCCGCCGGACAAGGTCACTCGAGACGCAGGGAATCTGTTGCCGGACAAGAATGCCGACATCGTTGTTTACTGCGCGTCGCCCACTTGACACGCTTCCGAGAACGCCGCCCGGGAATTGGCGGCCTTGGGGTACAGGAATGTGCGTGACTACGCGGAAGGCAAGTCGGATTGGATTAATGCCGGATTTCCAACTGAGAGCGAGCACAAACACTAGTGCTCGCGCCGGCCCCCTGACCATTATTCACGCCGGCGTGAAACAGGAACAGTAAGCCTCCAGCTGGTTGAGTACGCGCCCGATTGTGTTAACAACGCCGCGCTTCTCTGGCTCGAGCTTAGGCTGCTAAGGCCAGTGTGTCGCGCGGATCGCCTCCGGAAATGAAGCGTGAGGGACGCATTCGTAATTATCTTAATTTCAAACGCGCAACTTTGATCGCGGGTATCGGAGAAATCGTAGTCAACTCATCGCCCAGACTTGATGAAAGTACCTCTATGCCGGCTACGTTTCCCAGCCCCAAATCCTCCAATTCAGTCGTGAGCAGAATCAAGTCGGGATTTACGCTCTCAATTACATAATCGAGTGTTAGAGGGGTCAAAGTTTCTTCAACGTCCACCTTTTCGATGATCCCTTCAGCTAAGGCATACGGATTTTCACGAGGATCGAGCACCACAATTTCAATATCTTTGTTCTTGCGGAGTTGACGGATGACGTTTGCTCCGTTTTCACCTGCTCCACAGACTAATACCCTCACCACTGCCCCCTTCCATCGTCAAATCCAGTTCATGATCGCGAACCCGTAAAAAATTGCCGCCAGCAGGATCGAGCTCAACGCCGTCGCGATGACTCCATATTTTAGCATCTCGCTTCCGGTCACCAGACCGCTGGCGCCAATCAGTGCCATTCTTCCCGAAGCGGACGGCAGAGAGTAACCGAAAGTAGTCGCCAGCGTGACGGGAATCACCAACTGCACTGCATTAAAGTTTGGATTACTAACGGCAATGTTAATGAGCACCGGAACCAGCACGGCAGCGATAGTGGTATTGTTGAGTACGTTCGTCAGAGTTGCTGAAATCACTACCAGCAGAAACAGAGATGCCCACAGGGGCGGTCTCGTTACCAGCGGCGCGAGTGACGCTGCGATCCAGTCAGTGGCGCCTGACCTTGTGAGTGTGTCACCCAACGACAGACCGGCCCCAATGATAAAAAATATCCCCCAACTAACTCCCTGGATATCTTCCCAACTGATGATTTGTCTGACCGCCAAATAAAGCACTGCCATTACTGCGATGACGGCGCTTGAAAACATCGTGTCGGGAAGATTGAGATAGTCTTCAATAACCGCACCAAAGATCCAAAACAGAGCGGCGATACACATGGTCGCGATTAGTTCCTTTTCCTTTTTTGACATCTCGCCCATTTGAGCGGCGCCCTCTTCAACGCCACCTAGTTCGATCTTGCTAACCGAGACTGGCACCATCTTTAACAGCAACCACCAGGTCAGAGGGAAAATAACCAGAAACGGCGGCAGTCCGTATTTCGTCCAATCAAGAAACGACCAGGGCTGGATTTTTTCAAGAAAACCCGACGCTACTGCGTTGGAAGCGGCGCCCATGATAGTTACCATTCCGCCCAGACTCGCACTGTAGGCGATGCCCAGAACCAGCAAGACCAAAAGGGAACGCGCTTGATCTTTATCTTTGACCTCGCGGGAAATTGTCAGGGCTACGGGAATCAACACCGCCGCCGTGCCTGTGTTTTCAACCCACATCGAAAGTAAGGCCGAGATGCTCATCAAGCCGAATAGCAGTCCTGGCACATTTCCCTTGGAGGCAATAATGGTTTGCAGTGCCAACCGTCTGGTAATGCGGTGTTTTCTGAGCGCCTGAGCAAGAAAGAGCGATGCGAGAATTAGAAAAACAACTGGTCTCGAAAACGGCTCGAAACTTTGAGAAGCATTAGCGACTCCCAGAAGTACCTGGGCAACCGGAATCATCAACGCCGCCAAAGGAAGCGAGACGGGTTGAAACGTAAGTATGGCGGCAGTAAAAACAAAAACAACGATCGCTCTATGGGCTGAACCTGACAGACCGGAGGGCGCCGGCAAAAGAAAAACGAGCAGGGTAAACAACACTACGGCTACAAACTTGACCTGCGGCTTTTGAATCCAGCGGAGAGACCGGGGAAGAAAAACACGCAGCGGCTCAAACGGAAGGTGCGGCTTAACAAACCGTTTCGGTTTTTCCGGTCCCAGGGCCTTTTTCAGAGGTGGGAGAACCAGGGCAAAGGTGCTTCTTGCAATCTCAGTCGTAAAGTGTAAGAGCATTCCAACCAGGTCGTTTTGCCACTGCTGTTTATTCAGCGCAACGTACTTTTCCACATCGGCCCGACACACATCACACCGGGCAACATGCTCGTCGTCGTCGCGGCTGTTTGTGCCGTTTCTAAGACTTTCCGCATATTCCCGGGGCTCGATGTGTCGAGGGTCACTCATTTATTCGCCTGTGGTTCAGCTTCTTCACCACTTTCACTAGGAAGAATCAAAATCTCTTCTTCGGTGAGGACATGATTTGGAAGCGAAACCTGACCGGATGGAGTTTCAATCGTGAATTTAAATGCACCTATTCGGATCAGCTTTCCTTTGCGGTCTCTAACCTGAAGTTGCGCTCCGGGTAAGAAAGATTCGCGCGCATGAAAACCGGCGCTAATGTTGCGGGCGAGTTCACGATTGCCGATACCGAATGAAATCGCCAGCGAGAGCAACAGCCCGGTTAGCAGGACGATGATGACGCCGGAGAAGAGCGCGGTCTCGATTCCGAGCTGCTGAAGGGCCACAATAAATACAAATACAAAGAGTATGTATTTGACAATGGTGCCCAAAAAAGGCCCGGAACGAAGTCCAGATCTGTCTGCATACAAACTTACCGCATCCCCGATCACTCCGGCGAGCAGCAGCCCGACCAGAACTATCAGCAATGACGCAAACAACCGAGGTAGAAAAGCCACCGTGGCCTTGAAGGCTCCGGCTACGAAGCCCAGGCCCAGTGATTCCGTGGCCGCCAGCAGGAAGAGAAACAGGACAACCCAAAAAGCGAAACGGCCAATCAGGCTGGATAAAGATTTGGTAAAGCCCAACGATTCCATCGTCGGGCCAATACCAGTTCTTTCCGAAAGCTTATCCACCCCCACTCGTCTGAGAACGGAAGCGAGAAGAAACCTGATCAGCAAGGCGGCGATCCAGCCTATAAAAAACAATAGAATTGCGCCGAGCAAACTCGGAAGCCATTCCATAATGTCCTGGATGACTTTTCCAAACAGTGCTTTGAATGAGTTGGCATCAAATCTCATGGCAGTTATAGAGGGCGGTCAGTAGCAACCGCATGGGAGTTTCTTAAAAACTCCAGAAGTATGGAATCATCAGAGTGGCAACGATCCAGAACAACACATTTAGCGGGGTGCCAACGCGAAGAAAATCTGCGAATCGGTATTGCCCGGGACCATAGATCAAAGTGTTGGTTTGATAACCAACCGGGGTCATGAAACTCGCTGAAGCTGCAAACATTACGGCGACCAGGAAAGGACGCGGACTGACGTTAAGAGCGTTGGCAGTCGAAATGGCGATTGGGGTCAGTAATGCGGCGGTCGCGTTATTCGACATCGTCTCGGTAAAGATGAACGTCATTAAATAGAAGGCGGAAAGCAGAGCCACCAAACCTCCCCAACTGCTAACGATGGAAAGGATGGTCGACGAGATGAGCGGCGCGGCGCCGCTATTTTCCATCGCCGCTTCGAGGATCAAAACTCCTGCTAAAAGAAAGATGATGCGCCATTCGATCGCCTGGTAGGCTTCCTCCATTGTGAGACAGCCAACCAACACCAGCAGAATCGCGCCGATAACCGCACTGATAACAATGGGCGCCACCCCAATAGAAGCCGTTACGATCACGCCGACGACGATTAAGAGGGCCAGAATCAATTTCCGTTTGCGATAAACAGGTTGGTCGATTTCGGAAATGATCATCAGGGCTGCGTCCCGGCGCAGTTGGTTGTAGCGGTCGACGTCTACTTCCAGCAGCATCGCATCACCAGCACTTATTTTGACATCGGCGATCTTCTCGCGCAGCAGTTTGCCTCGATGTCGTATTGCCAGGACGGTGGCCCCGAATCTTTCATGGAATTTCAGATCATCCAGAGACTTACCAGCCACCACAGAACCCAGCGGCACAACCGCTTCGACTAATTTGACTGCTTCTGACTCAACTTCCTTTGCGCTCCACTTAAATTGTGATTTGAACAGAACTCCCGCCCGGTCCTGAATCTGCTTGAATTTTTCCAAATTGCAACGGACTCGAAGAATATCCCCGGCCCGCAAAACAAAATTGGCCGGCGGCATGGAAATTACTACGTCACCGCGTTGGACTCCGATAATTGCGAGATCTATGTCTTTAACAATCGGCGCATCTTTTATGGAGTGTCCAACGGAAGGGGCATTGTCCAACAAGACTACTTCGGCGATGTACTCCTGGAGGTCGAAACCTTCGATTAAATCTTTTTCCGTCCCATAGTCGGGAATGATTCTGATGCCAATCAAGAGCATGTAAGCCGAGCCGACCGCGAACATCACCAGACCTAAGGGAGCAACTTCAAACATCGAAAAAGCAGGTTGACCATTCTCTTCGGCGATGGAGCTGACAAGGATGTTGGTGGAAGTTCCGATGAGCGTGCAAACGCCGCCAAACATTGAAGCAAACGACATCGGCATCAGCAGTTTCGAAGCACTGGCATTGATCTCTTTCGAGACTCCAAGCAGCACCGGGATGAAGACCGCCACCACAGGCGTGTTATTGATAAAGGCCGAGAAGAACCCCACCGCAACCATCAACGTAATCAAGCCCAGCCAATAGTTTTTCTTGAAGACAAGAGTGGTGATCCTGCCGAGGTAGCTTACGGCGCCGGTCTTAAAAAGTCCGGCGCTAATGATAAACATCGCCGCCACAGTGATGGTTGCCTTGTTGCTGAATCCTGAAATGCCCTCCTCAGTGGTGACAATGCCAAACGACAGCAGTGAACCCATGATGAGCAAAGCTATCAGATCAACCGATAGCTTCTCGGTGGCAAATAGAACCACGGCGCAAATAACGACGGCGAAAACAACAATCATTTCAAGATTCATAAGCTAGTTGCTCCCAAAGCCAGGAAAAGGTCGAGTTAACTTCATAGAGGTGGACTCTCCCGGCTCAGTGTTTGAATTCTTTTCTCTCTAC
>Ga0187893_10014773_pt1 | contig 10577 bp, 7 predicted proteins | sample MA1701074metaG_FD_139574 | JGI IMG/M metagenome (GOLD analysis project Ga0187893, IMG submission 139574) | White microbial mat communities from a basaltic lava cave in the Kipuka Kanohina Cave System on the Island of Hawaii, USA - MA170107-4 metaG ...
CACGAACGGGGGAGGGGCGGGGGGCTCGACGACGCAGACTCGGACGCACAACAAGGCGAACGAAGTGGCCGCGATCAGCGGGAACAGCCCGGACTGGGTGGACGCCGTGCATGACCGGAACGGGAACATGACGACCGCTCCGAAACCCGGCGCCGAAAGTACCGCGTTGACGCTGACCTACGATGCCTGGAATCGTCTGGTGAAGGCTGCCCAAGGTGGGACGACGCTCGGCGAGTACCAGTACGACGGTACCCATCGCCGGATCGTGAAGCTCAAGCCTAACGGCGCCAACTGGGACCGCCGGGACTACTACTATTCCTGCACCTGGCAGGTGGTGGAGGAGCGGGAGCTCCTGAACACGGCCTCGAAGACGAGCGTGGCTACGACGCCCAAATTCCAGTGGGTCTGGGACCTCCGCTACATCGACGCGGTCGTCCTCCGTGACGAGAACAAGGACGGCGACGGCGACTGCATCGACGGCACAGACGAGCGCCTCTACTACACTCAGGACGCGAACTTCAACACCACGGCGCTTGTCTCCACGGGGGGCACGGTCGTCGAGCGATACGTTTACGACCCCTATGGCCGCGTCTCGGTCCTAACGGGGTCCTGGACTTCTCAAAGCCCCACGGTCTACAACAACGAGGTGCTCTTCGCGGGGTACCGGCAGGACACGGAGACTAATCTGCATCATGTTCGCAATAGGTTCTATCACTCGGCGCTCGGGAGGTGGACCCAGAGGGACCCGATTGACTACCCTGACGGAATGAACACCTATCAATACATCGAAAGCATGCCAATTGGCAGAACTGATCCTGAAGGGCTATGGGGTAAACCTCTAGGGGGCACTACGGGTCCTTGTGACTTGTCGGTGCAAACAATGAGGTGGATCGTTGCCGATGCGGACTGGAAGGAGATCTTCAAGAAGCGAGCGATACCATTCGTGAAGGATAGCATTGGCATTTGGATGGAAGGAAAGTGGTTAGACAATTGTTGTTGCGATGAAGCGGCAATCACAGTCAAAGTGGAATCACGGGCAAAGGGCGCCAAGGCATTCAAGACACAGGAAGTCAAGCAAACCGAGGGGACGATGACTCTCAGCAGCAACATATCAAGCACCGTCACGGTTGGAAAAGTACACAATATGCTCGATACCGTAGCGTGGGTCGTTACCCTGGAGGATGATTACCTTTGGAAGGAGATGAAGAACAACCAGAGCTTGTCTTTTAGAATCGCTGTTTCCTGGACTTGTACGAAGGTTGGGACCACTACGGGTAAGAGCGGTGTCGCTCCAGTAGGAACGGCGTATGCAGCGACCTGGGCGTTTCCCACAGAAGAGAAGAGATGGGTGCCATGATCCTGGTCGGCACGCTTTCACACGTGAACCATAGCATGCGTCTAGTTCTGCTTTGTCATTGCCTAGCTGTCTTGCCTGGATGTTCGCAGTACGTGGGGAAACACGGAGATGGTCTGCCCTCCGACGCCGTTGCTCGGATGGGATCCCTTCCCTTCCGTCACGGATCAGGGATTATGTCTATCTCGTTCTCACCTGATGGCAGGATGGTTGCTTCCGCCGGCGGCACCTCGGTGAAAATATGGGACGTACGCACTGGTAGGCTTCTCAGGACGATCGCTGAGCATGAGGATGCCGTACTTTCGGTTTCATATTCTGGAGGGGGTGATCGACTGGTTTCGGCAAGTGTCGATCACTCGGTCCGTGTATGGGAGGCATCGTCTGGCAATGAACTGCGGCGGATTCTCGTCACGGGTGGGTTGGCTGAAGGAGTATACGACGTTCGAGCTACATTCTCTCCTAATGGGCAAGACGTGGTAACGTTTGCTGGAGATAACACTGTCCGCGTGTGGAGCCTATGCGATGGTAAGGAACGTGTCAGGCTCGAGGGGCAGGCAAAGGCCACGCGCCCACTGTACGCTGCATATTCACCTGACGGCAAGACACTGTGTTGGGGTGGCGGCGATTTGAAGCTCCGATTCTTCGATCTGGAATCCTTAGAATCTACATTCGAGCTCAATGGAGGGGATGGTTACTTACAGGGCATTAGTGTTTCCCCAAAAGGGGGTCTTGTTTCGCTCCTATGCAACGGCAATACGATTCTGGTCTGGAACATATCATCTCGCTCAATGGAAATGGAGCTAGGCGGATTGGATGGGACTGCGAGCATGGCCTTCTCGCCAGATGGAAAGCTAATCGCTTCTGGGGGAGAAGGAGGTCGGATTCGAGTATGGGATATTGAGTCAGGCGGGCAGCGTACACTTGGACGATTGGGCCACCCACTGAGACCAGGTCCAAGGATACTCTCTCTGAGCTTTTCACCTGACGGTGCGATGTTGGCCTCTGGTGACGACTGGGGGGGCATTACCTTTTGGGACGTATTATCGGGTAAAGAGCGTAACGTTATCGGCGAGGGACACCAGGGGCCAGTGTCTTCGATATCCTTTACATCGAATAGCAGTCAGCTGCTTACCGGGAGTTGGGACGGGACCGTGCGCGTCTGGGAAGTAGCGAGTGGCAGAACACTACTAAGGTACGAAGGTCATGAAGAGATAGTGACTCTTGTTGCAGAAGTTCCTTTCTCCAATTATCTTGTTTCTGGTTGCGCTCGGAACACACTTCGCATTTGGGACCGCGAACTTCGGGTTGAGGCTCGCAGGATGCAAAAGCCGTATCCTGAGTTCCTCGCCGTATCTTACGCTCGCTCATTTGATGGCCACTCAATTGCGATGACATTCTGCCACGGGGAGCCGAGTGCCTTCATACTCGATGCTCGGACTGGAGGAGAGAATCAAAGGGTGGAGGGTTCCATTCATGATCTGCGCTTCCCCGCCTTCTCTCCTGACGGGAAGTCCCTGGCGGTCCTACATGGAGGCGGGGTAAAGTTTGTGGATTGTACGACGGGTAAGGTTCGAAACTCGCTTGACATTGGAGGTCGATCCGTCCAATTCCTTGGATTCTCGCCCGTCGGTGACATACTTGCAACTACAGATGATGAAGGGCATGTTTTCCTTTGGGATGTAGTAGATAGTAAGGCCCTGCTATCGTTTGCGTCAGGGGTGCCAAATGCCATCTTTGCTTTCTCGCCTGATGGAAAGATGCTCGCTACCGCGGGGCCGGACAATAGCGAGATTAGGTTGTGGGAAGTAGGTTCAACTAACGCGATTCAAACATTTGTGACTGATGCAAGCGGAGTTGTTTCAATGTGCTTCTCCCCTGACGGTCGAAGACTGGCTTCGGGTAATGTGGATGGAACTGCATTAATTTGGGATGTGGTCTCTCCGGTCCACACAGGGAGCCGTCAGAAATCAGACGTCAGTGACGATTGGGGCGCCCTTCTTGCAGAAAGTGGGCCGGATGTCTACAGAAGGATGAGGGAGATGGCCTCGAGACCAAAGCAGATCGTCCCATTTCTAAAGGAACAACTGCTCTATCCGAAGCTCAGGACGGAGGAGGTTATGAGAATGGTTGAGGGGTTGGATAGTGACAGTCCACAGATTAGGGAGAAAACTGAGCGGGCCATTGTGGAAGCGGATGTAGAGCCAGAACTATTGCGAGTTCTGGATGCTAACATTTCCACTGAGGTCCGAGTGCGTATCCAGGGTATCCTCAGGGCGATCACTCGAGCAGTTGGGCGTTCAGCCAATGCCAGGAGGCGTAGCAGGGCCTTGCAGATCCTAGAATGGATCGGCACTCCGGAGTCCAGGGCGATCCTCGTAGAACTTTCGGAGAAAGGACACTGGACTCAGATACGCCGGGATGCTGGGAAGTCTATCGAACGCAGTATGAGTACAGGTCGGCAGTAGTTGTCACGGCCATTTGTTTCATCGGGGGGGGTGAAGAAATCAACATGATGGGGCTCGATCCGGACGCGTTAACGCGATCCTCGAGATTTTAAGGATCGGCGGACAGCTGATTGTGCGTATCAGTCCGGTGTCATGCCCGCGATATTCCTTCCCAACTTCGCCCGCTGAATTGTAGCGAATTGTCCACGAGGCCTGCGGGCCTCTCGGGTTGTGTCCACTATCTTTCGCACTTTGCTGAATCCGGCCCTCAATCTGTCGACCGGGGTTTCTTCTCACGCCAAGCCAGTTAGCGAATCCGCCCACCTTCGCGCCCTCCGGGCGCGAAGGGCTCTCTAGGGATCGCTCCGCCCCGCCCTTTCCTTCTCGCTTCACCCCTTCCCCGCCAGACCCCCCTCCCCCATCCCCGTGTTACACTCCTCTTTGTTTGTCCTATGCGCTCCAACGACCCAGAGCCTCATCGTCGAATGTACTCCCGGGCAGACTCGATCATCCGGGGCACGAGGACTTGGTCGAGCGCGTCCCCGTGCTCGGAGATCAGCGGTTTCAGTCGCTCAAAGACCTCCAGATCGTCCTTCCAGTCCAGCGAGTGGTAGCAGGCCTTCCCTTTGACCCTGTATCCGACCACCGACTGCACCGCATGGCAGTTCTCAAGCGCGCAAATGGCCTCGTTCGAGAACCCCGACCGCGCGAAACCGTCAGCCAGCGTCAACCATGCTTTCCGGTCGTGGAGCTTGGCGGGCGTGCGGAAAGTCTTCCGGATGCGGTCACCCCGCGGGTCGGCCGTCCCAAAGCGCTTCCAAAGGCCCTTGAAAAGCCCTTCTTCGCAACGCTCAAGGTCTCGGTAGTGAAAGTAGAGCGGCTTCAGAAGCTCAAGTTCAGCGCATGTTGCCCTTGGGGAGATCCGGAGGGCCGTTGAAGCCCGGAGGTCCTCCGGAGGCGCATTACCACGGTGCTTCGGGTGGTCATGCGAGTAGAGGTCGGGGTTTCCAAAGAACCGGTCGAGGTCGGCCGTCAGTACGCTCAGGATGTACTCGTCCTTGTAGAAGGCGACGGCGACCGGGCTCGTTCCCGACCGTGGCCAATAGACGCCAAGGAGATTGCCTGCATGCGTCGCGAAGACGGGAAGTACTCGTAGAGGAAGCTTGGGGAATACCCGCTCTAGCACATCCACCCCGCTCGCCTTTGGCTCCTGCAGGTGCTCCAGCTCTCGGGGCCGCCGGAAGTAGTCGTTCAACGGACGCGGCAGAGTCCCCCCTAGCGACTTCTCTAACCGAGGAAGTCCGCTCTTGATGGAGCCTTGTTTCGAGCTCATTGAGCCCTGCGCGCCTGCAGGAATACGCTTTCGCGATGGAATTCCAGATAAGACTTCTGCTGCCGAGTGAACGAGCCGACATTCAGCTTCTCTCCGACGCGGATTCCCATCCGCCGGAGCGAGGCCTCGTCGGCGCGTTCGGACACGAGCAGCTCGCCCGTGCCTTCGAAAGAGATGAAGCCGCGGTCGAATAGGTGGTCGATTGACGGCGTCAGGAGCAACCCGTTCTCGCCGTGGAGCCGCTCGGCATTGCTGGAGTCCCGCCACGGCTTGATGTGGCTGCCGATGAGGTGCACCGGGTTGTCGACCCGCGTGATCCGGCAGGCCGACTCTACGCCCATCACGTTCTCTTTGAAGATCCCCTGCCCCCGCCGGGCCTTGATGAGCGAAACCTTCTCCGTCTCCGGCAATGCGCGGTCCTGCCGGATCTGGGACTGAAGATGCTCCTCCCACTCGTCGATGCCCTTCGCGGCGGCGGCTTTGGCGAACGAGGGATCAGGCACCTCGGACATCGTCCGTCGGACATCCTCGCCGATCAGGCCCGCCAAGGCTTGGGCAAACTCGACGGGGATCGACGCCAAGTAGACGCTCTGGAGGCCGTTGCCATCGGGCCGGAGGGGCGAATACTTCGGCGGCAGCAGCCGGGCGAGGATGTGCATGTGCTGCTTGGGCTTGACGGCACGCTGGGGGACGAAGTACCTGACGTCGACCCGCCAGCCGATGCGACCCCAGTTCGGGCCGGCCGACCCGAACTCGGCCGGCTTGGGGCTCTCGTAGCCGTAGGAGGTTGCGATGCCGACGGCGGCGATCAAGGTATCCCGGAAGGAGAAGACGACGTCGCCAGGCGCCACGACCCGCATGTTCTCGTAGAACTGATTGCGGGCCCCGTTGGCGTTCTCCTTGGGCGACCAGAGGTAGCCGCCGCGGAACTCGTGCTCAAACGTCTGATTCTGGTTCACCCACCAGAACCGTCGCGCTCCCAGGCCGGACATGTCGGTTCATTGTGAGTATAACCTCACTCGACCCGTGCACGACCGTGGATGAAGCCGGAGATGCCGAGTTCCACGACTGACGGAGGACCTGCCGGGGTCGCAGTGTTTACTCAATGACCGGGGTTTACCCGTGGGTCAACTTGGTGATCTCAGTGAACTCGATCCCTCCTACGCTTCCAGGAGCCACTGCCAGAGGGGCTGCACGCGCACCTTCGGCTCCGACGGCACCAGGCGCTCCGCGGGAGGGGCGCCTTCGGGCGTCAATAGCAGCAGGTCGTCGCAGCGCGTCGCCTTGCCGGCCCGGTGGAGCGCCCCGTACTCTCGAGTAATCGTCTCCGGCGTGTCCAAGGCCGCGCAAGCCTGGATCAGTTGCGACACCGTGCGACCCCGGCGGACCAGGAAGTCGACCTCGTAGTCGGGCTGCTTCATGGCGTAAACGTCGGCGCCCCGCCGCCGCAGCTCCTGGAAGACCAGGTTCTCCAGAAGCGCTCCCCGGTCCGGACTGACCTTCGTCGACAGCGCGCCCGTCAGGCCATTGTCGATCGTGTAGACCTTCCGGGCCTGACGCACGCGCTCGCGGAACTTGAAGGCGAAGGGCTTGGCCAGCAGGATCAGGTAGGCCTCCTCGAGATACTCGAGGTAGTTCCCCGCCGTGTGCGCGCTCTTGAGGTCGAACGTCCGCATCATGCTGTTATTCGTGATCGCCGTGGCCGGGTTGGAGAAGCAATAGAGCGAGAGCTCCTTCAGCGTGCGCGGCTGCCGGACCTTGAAGCGCGTCGAGATGTCTCGCGAGACGATCTTGTCGTGCAGTTCCCTCAGGTAGGGCCCGGAGCTTCCGCCGAGCACCATCTCCGGGAAGCCGCCGACCTCGCCGTACTCCCGGAGCCGCCCTTCGATCCGGGCGCGCTGGGCCGTCGAGACGGCGCCCCTCGGTATCTCGTCCCCCCGAGCGACGAGGAACTCGCGGAAGGAAAACGGGAAGAGTTCGATCGCGACGTAGCGGCCCGTCAGGTGCGTCGCCAGCTCGCGGCTGAGGAGCTTGGAGTTGCTGCCCGTGACGACCAGATTGTGGCCGGCCCGCTGCAGGCGGTTGACGAAGAGCTCCCAGCCGTCAACGTTCTGGACCTCGTCGAGGAGCCAGAGGCGGACGGACGGCCACAGCCCGGCGACCGCCTTCTCGATGTGCTGGAGATCCTCCGCCCGGAGCGTCGCCAGCCGTTCGTCGTCGAAGTTGACGTACGCGAACTCCTGGTCCGCCAGCACCAGCCGCGCGAGAACCGACTTCCCTGAGCGCCGCACTCCCATGATCACCTTGATCAGGGGCCGTCGGAGCGCCTCCCGAAGCGCATAGGACAAACAAAGAGTACGACGCCCAGAACCGCCTGACCGAGGAGAAGCGCAACGGAGCGACCCTGGTTTCGTACCTGCATGACCAGAACGGAAACCAGATCCAGCGGACCGAGGGCAGCGTCGTCGAGGTCTACGCTTACGACTACATGAACCGGATCGAGAGCTACGTGCGGGGCTCCGCATCCTTCATGTACCGCTATATGCCGACCGGCGAACGCTTGGCCAAGATCGACACGAGCAGCGGCGGGGCCCAGGAGTGGTTCATGTACGACGGCCAGGACGTCGCGGCCGACTTCTCAAGGTCCGGGGGAACCGGCTCGCTCTCCTTCGTCCGAAGCTACGTGAACGGCCGCGCGATCGATTCCAAGATCGGCCGGGTCGAGGCTGGAGGGATGCTATACTTCTATGCAGGAGACGCAATCGGCTCGGTACATGAGATGATCGACACGTCCGGAGCCGTCATCCGCCAGAGCCTCTACACCGCGTGGGGGCGGGACCTGCCCGGCTTCAGCGGATTCTCAAGTGTCCCTGATCGCTACGCGTTTTCCCAACGCGAGCAGGACCCCGAAAGCGCCCTCATGCACTACCGGGCGCGGAGCTATGACCCGAGGACGGGGAGGTTCGCCCAGCGTGATCCTATTCTCCTTACGCAGGGCGGAAGGAGTTACAGCTATACAGAGAACGAGCCTACGAATCGCCGAGATGCTACTGGTTTATTAAGTGAAAACGTCGTAAGTCCGTCGTTCGCGGTTGCAAGGTTCCGATTTGCATTTTCCTATGGGGACGGGTTCGTGCAGGGTCTTTCCAGTCACTTCACTGGAGGATTATATAAGTCCCCATGGTTCCGCAACCTCGTCAAGATTATTCTTGCTCATCGATTCATCGGTGCAGGGGCCGTTGCTGAGCCTACGGGAAAGCTTTCTGTTACAGAGCGCAAGCTCTTTAACATGACCGTGTTCACCGTTGGCAAGGGCTATGTGGACATGGGCCACTTCATCGCAAATCTTCAGTTGGCGTATGCGGAGCAGGCATTGGGTTCCCATGGTGACGCCAAGAGACTTGCGGACGATACTGAGGTCATTCAAGAGTGGGGAAGAAAGGGGCTTCAGGAGTTGCTTCGTAGGGGCAATTCTACACGTGTCCTGCTGCACCTTGTTCTGAACCGACTCGGCTTGACACTCAAGGAAGCCAAGGAAGGCACCGAGAGTGCCTACACCATTGAAGATCTTCCCTCGAATCGCCTGGGCAGAGATTTCGCATGGAGCATCCCATTGGACAGGGAACTCTCCGCAGGTGAGTTTGCAAACAAGCTCAGTATGAACTTCCTCACGTCGGGTGCCGCTGAAGGATCGAAGGATACTTGGGAGCGCGAGGTCTTTCCCTTTCTAAGGACAGAAGTGGGCTTGATAAACCGACTCTACGAGGCATTCAATGATCGGGATGCACTACGCGCGTATGCGATTCAAACCGAGGCAAGAGAGCAACTTGGTGCATCTCTGCCGTCACCTAGGAACCTAACGCCTGTTCCTATTGCGACACCTGCTACAGTGCGTTTCGGAGACGGCTCAGGGTTTCCAAAGCCCGAATACAGGTACTCGAGGAATTAGTGACCGAGTCGAAAAGGGATTCCAGTTCATGCGGACGGCGAGTGTAAGTCTAATGGTGTTGGTCTTGCAGGCGGCCTGTTCAGGAGAGCAGGACTCTCCCGCTGGCCCCGCCATGCCTTCCAAGCAATTTCCGCACTACGCATCGACTCTGAGTAAATATGAGGAGACAGTGCTTGCCACACTACGCGACAACTGGCGAGTGAAGTATGAGAGCACTCCGCCAGCAAGCTCTGAAGCAAAGTTCGCAATTGTTGTAGTGGATGAAGATTCACATAAGGAAATCGTAATAACCGATACTGGAATAGGAGACGCCTTCGATCTCGTGGACGCTCCTGTCTGGTCTCCAGATGGGCGCCACATTTCCTATACAGCGCAAGACGAAACCAAGCGAGTTGTCGTAATTGATAGCAAGCGATTCGAGGTAGGCTATCCCTTAGTGAGCACTCCTTCGTGGTGCCCGTCTTCCAGCCGCGTGGCTGTTGGTGTTGCAGGTACGAGGCGGGATTTGTGGGAAGCATATGTCGTGTTTCCCGAAGGGAAGAAGAGGATGTTAGAGGGACTTGAAGGCGGGCAGCCTAGGTTTTCGCCGGAGGGTGAGCTTGCATTTACCTGTCATGACAAATCTTATCGTTACAAGCTATGTGTGGGTGATGACACTTTCGATGTCCCCAAGGACTTTGTTGTGCGAGGCGACCTAAAGTTTGCAGAGAGCGGGCACGATTCACTAATCAACGTCATGTATCACGGGGGTCATAGTCTGGCGGGTCAGAGGGTAGTGCTGCGGGGGTTAAGCGAGGTCACACCTGGACGAGAGAGAATAGATGGGTTCGGGTTCGTTCGAGAAACCGGCCTGTGGTATGTGTGGCGACAAGGGGGGCGAGGAGGGGGCTATTTGTTGTCCGTAGGGGAGAAAAGCTATGGACCCTTCGAGCGGATTCTCGGTCCCTGGTTTGACGCTGACTCGAATCGTTATGTCTTCGCCACAAGAAGTGATTTCGACAAGGGGCGCTCGAAGGTAGTCATTGACGGCAGTACATATGCGGTGACTGGGACAGTGCAGGAGGCAACAGCCTGCCGGAACGGGGATCAGGTGGCTGTAATCTCCGTCACTGATGGTGGATACGAAATCTATGTCAACCAGGCGCTGATCTGTGGGGGCCTAAGCTGGGCGGCCGGAATACACATCCAGGAAAGACCACCTGGCATGTCCTATATGGCCCGCGTGGGGCAGCGCGTGGTCCGTCGGGTTCACGGGGGGAAGTAGAGCCAGCGGTGTCGTCCTTGCCAAAAGGGCTTCCTGATGTCAAGCGACGCCAATCCTCACGAAGTTAATCCTACAGCGGTAGCGGCCCAGTGCCGTTTTGACGCCCACCGTGCCGTAGCGTCGACGGATCCAAGCCAGTTAGCGAATCCGCCGACCTTCGCGCCCTCCGGGCGCGAAGGGCTCTCTAGGGATCGCTCCGCCCCGCCCTTTCCTTCTCGCTTCACCCCTTCCCC
>Ga0187893_10014775_pt1 | contig 10576 bp, 10 predicted proteins | sample MA1701074metaG_FD_139574 | JGI IMG/M metagenome (GOLD analysis project Ga0187893, IMG submission 139574) | White microbial mat communities from a basaltic lava cave in the Kipuka Kanohina Cave System on the Island of Hawaii, USA - MA170107-4 metaG ...
ATCAAAGAAAAACTTTACAGTAATGGCGCAGTATATGCTGCCATGAGCGGCAGCGGAAGTACAGTATTTGGTATTTTTGAAAAAGATGCAATAATCAATCTTCAATTGGCTGCGCATTATTTTATCAAAGAATTTAGCTAAGAGGTCAAAAGAGAGAAAGAGAAAAAGAGTTATAGCTGAGAGATTCTATTAGCCTCCTGTATTTTAGTTCCCAACTACATTTACTTCCTTTACTTCTTTTCTCTTTAAGCTCTTAGCCAGCTAATCTCAACAGACCTTGCAAATCAAGCGGCTCTGTTATCATTTGCAGTTGACCATCCTCATCCAATGGCCATTCATCTTTGGGACGATCCCAATATAATTCCACACCATTTTTATCAGGATCATCCAAATAAATAGCCTGTGATACGCCATGATCTGATGCACCAGTCAATGGGTATTTTGCTTCAAGCAATCTTTTTACAATCACAGCAAGATCTTTTCGTGTTGGATACAAAATAGCAGTATGATATAAACCTGCCGCCCTCACCGGTGCAGGCCCGGCATTTTTACTATGCCATGTGTTTAACCCAATATGATGATGATAGCCGCCCGCCGAGATAAATACAGCTCCGTCTCCATATCGCTGCATTTCAGTAAATCCCAGCAGATCCCTGTAAAAAGAAAGCGATCTTTCAAGATCGGTTACTTTTAAATGCACATGACCAATGCGGGTTTGAGGTGGAACGGTGTATGTCATATAACTATTTTTGTTTGTTGTGTAAGTTTGAAAATTTTTCCCACAAAGAACACGGCGATGAATTCTTTGTGAGCTTGGTGTCTTTGAGGGAAACCGGGAATCTATCTGGTTTTTTATTTTGATTATCGCAAAATTAAAATTTGTACCTTGCGGCAAATAATTGAGTTATCAACCACAGCAACTACATAGTATTCTTCCTGGCAAATAATCTTGATTTGCTCAATCACTAAGGCATCGCTGTTTTTATGCGATCAATCTCTGATCGTATAAACTTTCTTTTCTTTTACGGAACATTTTCTTTTTTGTTAACTGATCATTCTATCATTATGCAATCAACAATAAATCTTTCTCAAAAAGCCAGTTTCTATCTCGGGCTTGAAGAACAATACGGCGCACATAACTATCATCCTATTCCTGTTGTATTAGCAAGAGGAGAAGGTGTCTTTGTTTGGGATGTGGATGGAAAAAGATATTATGATTTTCTCAGCGGCTATTCAGCCGTGAACCAGGGGCATTGCCATCCAAAGATCGTCAATGCATTTATACAGCAGGCGCAAAAATTGACACTCACCAGCCGTGCTTTTTACAGCGACCTGCTGGGCGAGTTTGCAAAATTCATTACTGATTACTTTGGCTATGATAAAGTATTGCCGATGAATACAGGAGTGGAAGCAGTGGAAACGGGCATCAAACTTTGCCGCAAATGGGCTTATGAAGTAAAAAAAACTCCTGCCAATAAAGCAACTATTATAGTATGTGAAGGAAATTTTCATGGCAGAACAACCGGCGTTATATCGTTTAGCAACGACCCGCAATCAACTACCAACTTTGGCCCTTACCTGCCGGGATTTGAAATGATTCCTTACAATGATATTCCTGCTTTGGCAAAGGCATTGGAAAATAAAAATGTTGCCGGCTTTCTTGTTGAGCCTATACAAGGTGAAGCAGGCGTAGTAATACCTGGTGAAGGTTATTTAGCGAAAGCAAAACAATTATGCGAACAGGCCAATGTATTGTTCATTGCCGATGAAATACAAACAGGTCTTGCAAGAACAGGTAAGATGCTGGCTTGTGATCATGAAAATGTAAGACCAGATATTTTATTATTGGGAAAAGCGTTGAGTGGCGGCATGATGCCTGTGAGTGCAGTACTGGCTGATGATGAAATTATGCTTACGATAAAACCCGGTGAGCATGGCTCCACTTATGGCGGCAACCCTCTTGCATGTAAAACGGCTATAACAGCTCTGCAGGTGTTAAAGGATGAAAACATGATAGAAAATGCTGTGGTAATGGGTGAGCTTTTACGATCAGAGTTAAGAAAAATAGATTCAAAACATATCAGTCTTGTTCGGGGAAAAGGTTTATTAAATGCAATCGTCATCAAGCATATCAATCCCGATGCTGCCTGGGATCTTTGCCTGCAATTAAAAGAAAATGGCCTGCTGGCAAAACCAACGCATGGAGATAAGATAAGGTTTGCGCCACCACTCGTTATTACAAGAGAACAAATACTTGAATGTGTAAATATCATTCGGGAATCGCTGACTTGTCTTGATTGAGTGAATAGTGAATGGTTAATAGTGAATAAGCTCTACGATTAATCTTTAACTCAAAAAAATATAGACAATGTTTTTAACTCTTAATCATCAGAAGCTTGAAGTTTATTCAGCATCAAGGCAATTTGTATTCGAATGTTATAGACTAACAAAATTTTTACCGGCTGATGAAAAATTTGCAATGATAAGCCAGGTCTGGAGAGCAGCCCTGTCTGTTCATTTGAATGTTGCAGAGGGTTCTTCAAGAAAGTCAGAAGCAGAAAGAAAAAGGTATTACGAAATAGCAAGAGGATCTGTTATAGAAATTGATGCTGCTCTTGATATTGCAAATGATCTCGGATACCTGAAAGCTATTGACACATGCAAACTTGGAGAATCAATGATCGCCTGCTTCAAACTATTAACAGGTTTGATTCATTAGTACACACATTCACCATTCACTATTCACCATTCACATGCCTCACGAAGAAAAACATTTACGCAGCAGCGACCTGCTTACTGATATTGTTATTGGCATGAGCGATGGGCTCACTGTTCCTTTTGCCCTGGCTGCTGGTCTTAGCGGAGCTGTGGCTTCTAATTCTATTATTGTCATTGCAGGCATTGCAGAAATTGCTGCCGGTTCTATCGCTATGGGATTGGGCGGATACCTTGCCGGCAAAACAGAAATTGATCATTACAAATCAGAATTGAAAAGAGAATATGATGAAGTGGAATCTGTGCCGGATAAAGAAAAAGAAGAAGTAAAAACTTTTTTTGCAAATATTGGTTTGAGTAAAGAAATGCAGCAACAGGCCGCCGAAGAAATCTCTAAAGATAAAAAGCAGTGGGTTGATTTTATGATGAAGTATGAGTTGGGTCTTGATAAACCCGATCCAAAACGAGCTGCCAAATCAGCATTGAATATCGGATTATCATACGCTTTTGGCGGTCTAGTTCCATTGAGCCCTTATTTCTTTTTATCTACTCCTGTCGAAGCATTAAAAATATCTGCACTGCTCACACTGCTTTGTCTTTTCATCTTTGGATTTTTTAAAAGCAGGATCACGGGAGTCAATCCTTGGTGGGGCGCCATCCGCGTCACTATGATTGGCGCATTGGCAGCATCGGCAGCTTTTGGCGTAGCCAAATTATTTGAATAGTAAAAAGCTTGAATTAGTTGAATAAAATTGACAACGAGTCTTAAACTGATGCCATAAAAACGGGACGTACAAGAGTGTGACACAACAGGCGCCGCCATGAAATGCTGCTGCTGGAATCATAAAAAAGATGGCAGCATTCACAAACACTAAAACAAAAATCACAAATACGTTTGTAAAATATGTCGCTGGTATCCGCCTTCAATATATTTTCGGGAACAAGTCAAAAAAAGTACCTCAAAAACTGATTTCTATTAGTACCGTTATAAACGGCCCGTCCCGCCACGAGGGCGGGACGGTCAGATATTGAATGGTTTTCCTAAGAACAGTATGGTGGCTCAATAAAAAGTTCGGGACTTTTTATCATCATTTACAAACGGATAAAGAAATAACGCTACTTCATTTCAAAGCATACGCATAGAATTTTTCAACAGGCGTGGCAATGTTAAAATCAGATTCACAGGCGTGTAATGCAAAGGGTAAATGGTAGATAGTAGGAATCCGCTTAGGAAGGTATGATATGCGAATATAAAGACAAATCTTTTTTCGGCAATCAGCAGTTTGTAATTTTTTTTATCAGTTATTTTTTTCGGATGATCCGTCAGGCAATTTCATATCGGGAAATAATGAAGAAATGAGCATGAGCAATGAAGCAAACAACAAAAGATAAATACCAATGTGTTTTTCGGGGCACTCCCCTGCCCTGCATGACGTAATAATAAAATAATTGCGAAGAGCCCAGGCAAAGTTCATAGCCGTAACGACAACGTTAGTCCGCTTTGCCCAAATCTTTGGAATAAAAGTGAATAAAAGAAAAAAGAAGGTCATCAATAAATTGAAATAACCAGGCTTGCCAAAATAAGTGCCTGTTGCATCTACCCCGGTTACAACAATATTCTTTGAAGCAATAACGACCCAGGTTAAAAAACAGGTGATGATCAATAAAATTGCTCCACCTATACCAACCCATTTCATCCAGCGCATAATTTTTACCGGTTTAATCAAATGAGGCCGCAAGGTAATTATTGTTCATTGCGATAAAAAACATTCTGCATTTTAATAAAAAAAGCAGCATCCATATTAATGAATGCTGCCTGAAAATTTAATACAGTAGCTGAATTATAATCTGAACCCAAGTGTGAAGCTAAGCACACGATGTTTGTTTTTATTATCATCACCTGAACCGCCACTGCCTGATTGCAGTTTAGCTAAACCAAGACCATAGTTAGCAGATACAACCAGTTTATCTGTTTCAATACCTACTAATCCATTTAAACCATAGTCAAATCTTTTCATGATGCCAAAGCCGGCGCCTTCTTCATAATCGAATGTAGTTGGATCATCATTTGACCACTCAATCTTTTTTTCGGAATGGAAACTTGTGCCCAACACAGCGCCATCTACTTTATTTTTTCCGGCTATACCCATTGCGATATAAGGGCCAGCGCCTGCAAAAAATTTTGTGGGGCCTGTCGGAGTTTTAAGCACAAGATTTACCGGCAATTCAAGATAATAAGGATTGCTGGTAGCACGGTAATAGTTAGCATCGCCTTGCTCACCCGATTGTGTTTTTGTTCCTTTGCCTGTAAAAATAAGTCCGGGTTGTATAGCGAGGAAAGGAGCCACGTTCAAATCTCCTATTATACCTACCTGGAAACTGGTCAGCATTTTGGCGTCATCAATGCCGCCTTTGTCTGTTATTGAAACATTGGCCAGGTTAACACCGCCTCTTAAAATTGCTGAAGATTTTTGTGCCTGCGAATTAATAATGATCAAAGAAACTAAAACAGAGCACAGAATGGTTTTTTTCATAATTGTACAGTTTAATTAAAATTTTTTGGTCAAACATTTTGCCAGCTTGTAAAACTAAATATGTAACTAACATATTGCCCGGCTGGCTAACGGTTATAAAGACTTAATGATTGAATGAGAGTTTAAAAATAAAGAAGAAAAAACATCTTGTACGTAAATGCAGTGAGGTATTAAATCCACAAACTAACATGCATTAATCTATGAACGCAGATATACTATTTCATATTGCAGGTTTTACTTATTCACTAAAAGAATAATCACTATTATAAAATGAAAGAGGCCCCGCTGAAGCGGGGCCGTACTAAACCAACACATGATCATAAAACAAAATTCCATCCATGCACATCGGGTTCCTTTCCCGAACGGATGTTTTCCAGTTTTTGTTTAAGCTTATTCGATACACTATCGGAAGTATAAGATGGCAAAGAATAATCAATGCCATTGATATGAATCATCGCTATCGGCGCTACTACTGCAGCCGTACCGGCTCCAAAAGCTTCAGTGATTTCATTGTTTTGAAATGCTGTTTCCAGTTCTTGTACAGATACCGCTCTCTCTTCTATTTTATAGCCAAATTCCGAAGCAAGAGCCAGTAATGAATCTCTTGTTATTCCATCAAGGATAGTATCAGACAAAGGCGCTGTTGTCAATACCTCATTGATTACAAACATTACATTCATCATTCCTGATTCTTCAATGAACTTGTTTTCTTTTGCGTCTGTCCATAATAACTGATCGTACCCTTGCTCACGGGCAAGCTTTGTCGGATAAAATGCGCCGCCATAGTTGCCGCCGCATTTTGCAAAACCGGTACTGCCTTTAGCTGCTCTTATATATTCTGTTTCTACTTTTACTTTGATAGGTCTTGCATATAATTCAGGCACAGGGCCTGTAAAAATGATAAACCTGTATTCATCAGAGATCTTTACCCCAAACTTTGCTTCGCTGGCATATACAAATGGGCGAATGTATAAAGATGCACCTGGCCGTTCAGGTACCCAAGCTTTATCAAGCTCTATTAATTTTAATAGGCTTTCAGTAAAAATTTCTTTTGGTGGCGCTGCCATGCACATCCGGTCGAGTGATCTTACAAAACGATCATAATGTTTATCCAAACGAAAAACATTGATGCGACCATCGTCCATGCGAAATGCCTTCATGCCTTCAAATACAGTTTGCCCGTAATGAAGCCCCAATGCAGCCGGGCTAAGTGAAAGATTGGAAAATGGTACGATCTGTGGTTGTTGCCACCCGATAGCTCCCGGGTCATTGTTGCTATAATCACATACCAGCATGTGATCCGAAACATGCTTACCAAATTCAAGATGATCAAAATCCACTTCATGAATCTTTGAGTGGTTTGTTTTTCTAATTGTGATGTCTGTGAGAAGCTCCATATCAATTGATTTAGGGGTTTTAATTTTTTTAAGTTGCAAAACTTATAAGGTTTGCAGTCCTGCACTGCTGCGCGGCGAAATCTTATAGGTCTTATCGCTGGCAATAGTGCATTCCATCACATCATATTCAAAAGACTGCGTGCCGATGGTGAAAAAATAATTTCCAATTTTTCTAAAACCATTGTTTTCATAAAAGCGGATAGCTTTTTCATTGCTGATGTATGTATCAAGCCAGATATGATCGGGGTTGATCCCGGCAGCAATGCTTTTTATTTTTTGCATCAATGCATCACCAACGCCGCTGCCCTGGTATTCAGGCAACACATATATTTTTTGCAATTCCATTTGTACCGGTGATTCGATCAGCTCGTTCAAAGAATGCTTTTTTATTTTCGCAAAGCCTGCCGGTTTACCTTTCATATAGGCAAGCAGGTAAATATTGTTTTCCTTTCTCAAACTCTTAACAAGTTTTACCGGATCGTAGGTAAACTCCAAATACTCAAACAATTCTTCTTTATTAATGAATAAATGTTCAAATGCATGGCGAAATGTTTTCTTCCCTATCGTAGCAATAATAGCTGCATGCGATACATTGGCTTCAATAACTTTTATTTCCATTGATTGAATAAACCTGTCGTAACGTTTGGCCGCACGTACTGCCTCATCTATATCAATTACCATTTTCACATTAGCCCTTTTATATACACCCGGTTCTACAGGCACATGTTGAAATCCTGCTTTCTCATACAGTTTAATAGCACCGGCATTCAATGTATTTGAATAAAGAATCACTTGTTTGGCGCCTAACTGTTTTGCTTTTTTAAAACTTGCATAACAAATAGCTTCAGCAATACCCAACCGTCTGAAGTTTTCATCAACAGCCATTTTTGTAAACTCATACGTAAATGAATCTACTTTTCGAAGACCAACAGTACCGGCAACAGCGCCTTTATATTCCGCCATCAGTATAGCGCCGCCATTTTTCAAGATAGCTTCTTCGGGATGTGTCAATACAAACTCATCAACAGGTTCCATCGTAAACAATTTTTCAATCCATGCCCGGTTTAACTTTTCAAAATAAGACTGATGCCCGGGCCGGTAATCAACTATTTTTATTTCCCTGTGCATAGTTCATTTTTTTAAATTCATGATTGACGAGATATACACCACCCAATGTAATGATTGTGCCAAGCAGCATATTTGCATTCATTCGCTCTGATAACAATAACCAACCCAGCAACACAGCCACAACAGGATTGATATAAGCATATACCGAAACAAGCGTTGCAGGGAGTTTGCTGATAGCAAACACATAAGCTGAATACGCAACCAGCGAACCAAACACGACGAGATAAGAAATAGCCAGCCATGATTGATATCCTGCCGATACGGGATTGATGTATTTACCTGTAATGCCGCAAACGATCAGTACCACGATACCTGCTATCAGCATTTGCAAACCCACGCTAAATAAAATATCAATCGGTGGTTTTTGTTTAGAAGTATAAACGGTGCCAAACGACCATGATAAAGTAGATAACAAGGCCAGTATTACTCCAAATAAAAATGATCTGTTTTGCAACTGCCCAAGGTAATCATAAAAAATTGTCAGCACTCCGATAAAACCAACCACAAGTCCAACGATCATCCAGCGGGTGATCTTAGCACATTTAGAAAGCCCTACTGTAAATAATACAATGAATAAAGGAACCAGTGCAGCAATGATTGCCGCCAGCCCGCCAGTGATATATTCAACCGACCAGCTAAGCAAACCATTGGCAAGACATAAAAGAAAAATGCTTTGCACAGATATTCTTTTCAGCACCTTCCACTCCGGTATTTTATAACCTTTCAGCAAAAAGAATCCCACCAATATAGAGCCGGAAAGAAATTGTCTTACGCCGGAAACAAACAATCCCGGCATGTGTTGCGCCCCAATGCGTGAAGCAATATAAGTAGTGCCCCAAAAGAAACTAACTAATCCCAGTGCTAAATAAGCTTTGTGCAAATCCTTTTTCATCTCATATTTAGTTTAAGCAAATGATCAAATCTCTTTTATAACAGAACCCAAAATTGATAACAGCGTTTTTTCAGGACAACCCGATTATTGCTGAAATACACTTTTGAACAGTTTTAAAAAACTTACACAAATTTTCATCTGTTATTTTACAAAAAACAGATTCAGTTTTTGTATTTTTGACTATATCAGATTCCGAAGAACGAAGTTGGAAGCCTGAGGTCGGAAGTAGGACAATATCCTGGAATATGAACATCTCCTTCTGACCTCAATCCTCTGACCTCTGGCTTCCGACCTCTGACCTCAATCTGTCTATTATGCGAAAAAACAATTTCACCAGCGATGACCACTTGTACGTGCAGGTAGCTACCGGTCTTGAAAAAATGATTGCTGAAGATGTATTGAAGATCGGCGACAAGCTTCCTTCTGTCCGTGTATTAAGTGATGAATACGGTATCAGCATGGGTACTGCTTTCCAGGCTTATTATCATTTGGAAGGAAAAGGATTAATTGAATCAAGACCCAAGTCGGGTTATTATGTTCGTTTTAATCATCGCCGGTTTCCCGATCTGCCAAAAGTGATACAGCCTGATACATTATCGCATGATGTAAGTGTAAAAGAAATGATCGCATCTCTTTACAGCGATATTGCTTCAAACAATGAGAAGGTGATCAATTTTGCAATGGCGGTTCCCGATATTTCGCTGTTACCTGCAGCTAAAATAAATAAATCAGTAATACATGCTGTGCGCAATAGCAAAGACCATTGCCTTAACTATGAACACACACAAGGCAACGTAGAATTAAGAAAACAAATTGCAAAGCTTGCTTTTAACTGGGGCGGAAAAATAAAACCGGATGAAGTAATTGTTACAGGCGGTTGTCTTGAAGCGATCACGATGTGTTTAAAAGCAGTTACGCAACCAGGAGATACCGTAGCTGTTGAATCACCCAATTATTTTGGGATTTACCAGGCCATTGAAAATATGGGATTGAAAGTGGTGGAAGTATCCTCTTGTTTTATTACCGGCTTAGATATTGACTGTTTACAGGAAGTGATTAAAAAATTTCCAATCAAAGCTTGTGTTGTCATTCCCAATTTTAATAATCCGTTGGGCGGTTGCATGCCCGATGAAAATAAAAAGACACTGGTGGAGATAATCACCAAACATAATATTCCGCTGATTGAAGATGATATTTATGGTGAATTGTATTTTGGCAAAAATCGTCCACGCACCTGCAAATACCACGATACAAAAGGAATGGTAATGCACTGTTCTTCTTTATCCAAATCACTGGCGCCGGGTTATCGCATTGGCTGGGTTATTCCGGGAAAATTTTTTGAACAGGTAAAACAGATCAAACGCATTCACAATATTAGTTCACCTTCGCTTACACAGGCTGCTATAGCACATTTTCTGCAAAATGGCCGTTATGAATATCATTTAAAAAATCTGCGCAAGGCCTTACACACACAATGTCTTCGCTATTTGCAAGCCATTATTGATTATTTTCCTGAAGACACGAAAGTGTCACGTCCGCATGGAGGGTTTGTATTGTGGGTGCAACTGAATAAAAAAGTAAATGCATTTAAGCTGCGGACAGAAGCAATGAAACATCATATTTCCATTATGCCTGGAAAAATATTTTCTGCCAGTTGCAATTACAGCAATTGTATTCGCATCAGCTTTGGCAAACCATGGGATGATAATGCTGATTATGGATTGATGATGCTGGGAAAGATGATCAGGAAAATGTTATAGGAAATTGTTGCAGGTTACTGGTTGCTGGCCTGCCTGCCGGTAGCTACCCTTTACCCAAATTTTGAACGGGTAAAAATATTGCAGTTCTTTGACATAAACATTTGCAATGCATAAGATTACTGTTAAGGATTTTCCGCATCTTGATTTTGG
>Ga0187893_10014776_pt1 | contig 10576 bp, 12 predicted proteins | sample MA1701074metaG_FD_139574 | JGI IMG/M metagenome (GOLD analysis project Ga0187893, IMG submission 139574) | White microbial mat communities from a basaltic lava cave in the Kipuka Kanohina Cave System on the Island of Hawaii, USA - MA170107-4 metaG ...
ATCTCCTCGATGCTCTCTTCGAGGAGGCTGTCGGCCCACTCGCGGTCGAGGATCGACTCCGGGGTGGCGTCCACGTCCTCGGGCTCGAGGGGCGTGGTGTCCTCGGCGGCGTCGAGGGAGAGGATGTGCTTGCCGCCGCCGCGCTTGATGCGGTTGCGCGCCTTCTCCTGGTCGACCATGAAGTGCGCGAGCGCGGCCTTGATGAAGGAGCGGAAGCGGCCCTTCTCCGGGCAGAAGCGCTCGAAGAAGTCGTCCTCGCAGATCATCGCGAAGAAGGCCTGGGTGAGGTCTTTCGCGTCCTCGTTCGAGCGGCCCCACGTGATGCGGATCGTCCGATAGATCGGCTTCCAGTACCGCTCGAGAAGGCGCTCGACCTTCTCACGGAAGCGCGGGGACGTGCGGTCGCCGTTCTCGAAGATCGACGACCAGATGGTGGTCGGGAACTCACGGTGGTTCCCGCCGATAAGGGTATCCGGTCCGCCGTTCATTGCACCAATCCTCCCAAGGGTTCGAGTCGGCCCTCCCAGGCCTCCCTCACCATGAACACAATCACAAAGACGGCTTGTCCGTGCTATCGCAAGGGATGTGCCAGTGACCCCGCCGCAGGTCGTTAGCGGGTAGCGACTTGCGGATGCGCTGTCGAGCCCGGTCGGCAGGTGTGGTAGAAATGCATCAGTGCCCGTCGCGATTCATTGACTTTCAAGGACTTGCGACGTGTGGCGTCCGTGCATCACTGCTTCTTGTAGAGTTGCGCCCCGGAGTGGACCAGGTACTCGCCGACGAGCACGTACTTGCGCGTGCCATCGAATTTCCTACCCGCGAAGCGCCACTTGAGCGAGAGAACCTCGCTCTCGCCTTCCTTCGTCCAAACCGCGTCGGACTTCGCCCTCGCCCCCGAATCCGCGATGAGCGTCGCTCTCCCGTCCTCGCAGACCAGCCACTCCCACTCGCTCTGGAGCGTGAAGTGCTTGCGGTCCGTGACCTTGTGGACGCCGTACAGGAGATTGCTGCTCAGGTAGAAGCCGCCGTCGACCGGCAGGAAGATGTGGTCCTGACGGGTCGTGCCGCGGGTGACGCCGACCCGCAGCTCGTGGCGGAAATCGATCTTGATTGCGTTCGTGGTCGTCTTGTCGGTGCGGACGACTTCCTCTTCGACGGTGCCGTCGGCGGCTGCTTTCCACGTGGTGGTGGTGCGCGCCGCCTTCCACTCGTTCTTCCACGTGCCGACGCATTTCGCGAGCAGCGCGGCGCCCTCGCCCTCCTTGAGCGCGGCCGGTTCGACGCGCGGGAGGAGTCCGGAGATCGAAGGCGGGCGCAGCTTCTGCTCCTCCAGTGCGGCGATCGTGTCGGGCAGGTTGAAGATGAGGGCGCGCTTCTCCTGCGGGAGTTCTGCCAGCGATTTCTCGAGACTCGCGGCGGACTTCACGTAAGCCTTCTGCGCGGCGTCGAGGTCCTTCACGCCGAGCTTCTCAAGCGACGGGCGCACCGCCGCCCAGCATTTCTCGACGATCTTCGCCGGCTGCGCGGGGTCGTCCTGGAGCGCGAGCGCGAGCAGAATCGTGATCATGATCGGAGCATAGCACGAATTCCGGGGAAGGATCGCCGACCCCCGTCGAACGGGGTCTGTGACGGGCGCGCACCTGACACCGCGCGACAGTCGCGCGGAGCGTTCCCGAGGATGGAAGGAGGTTCAAGATGGTCGACATTCGCAAGAAGAACCAGCGCGGGGAAGGCATGGTCAGCTACCTGATCGTCCTCGCGCTCGTCGTGCTGGTGTGCGTGACGGCCGCGCAGTTCCTCGGCGGCTCGATCAGCAACCTGTTCGTGAAGTCCGGCGAGAAGGTCAACAAGCTCGGCGAGAAGGTCGACAAGATCAAGGTCGACTAACCCGGTCCGGAAGTCCCGGGTCCGGAGTCCCAAGTCGGATGCTGTTCCCGGCTTGGGACTCAGGACGCTTCGGGTCCGACGGAGGACTCGGGACTGGGGATTGGGGACTGGTTTGGGAGGGTCATATGCGGCGCACTCGTCAGCGCGGATCCCTCGTCGAGGCGGTTCCGGTCGTCCTGACCGGGCTCGTCATCATGTACGGGGCGCTGCAGGTGGCCCTCTTCATGTCAGGCAAGCACGCGGCCGATCTCGCTGCGTACCGTGCGGCGCGCGTGCTGGAAGCCAGGGCCGAACAGGCAGCGGAGGCTCAGGGAGCGGCTCGACGGGAAGCAGAAACCATGTGCAGCATCGGCTACCCCGAGTCCCTCTCCTCCACGCAAGTTCAAACCCATCCCTCTCAGGGGCGGGTCGATGTCCGGCTCCGGATGGAGCCGCTCCTCCCTCTGCCGCTGTTCGAAGGAGCCGACACGTTCGAGCCGTCGACGGTGAAGGCGAAGTACCCGCCGAGCCTCGGAGGTGACCGGTGAGGCGCGCCCGACATCGCGAGGCCGGCCACGCGTTCGTCTGGATGCTCATGGCCGTCCTCATGCTCATCGCGGCCGCGATGGGCGCCGCCTCGATGGGCGGAGCGACGGGCGACTACGTCCGTCGGCAGGTGAGCGCGGACGCGGCGGGGAAGTCGGCCGCGGACGTCGTCGCGGAGCGCATGCGCCACATCGGCCGTCTCCAGGAAATCGGCCTCGAGGCGCAGGACGAGCGCGACCAGGAAGTCGAGCAGATGAACCAGGAGATCGAGCTCGCCGAGGCCGCGGAAGCGGCGGGCGAGGTCGAAGAGGCGGCCCAGCACTGGGACGCCGCGCAGGAGCACTACGAGAAGGCTCAGGAAGCCGAGGAGAAGGCGCGCAAGGCCTCCGAGGCGGCCGTCCAGATCGCCGAGAACGCGCCCGAGAACGCCCGTCGCGAGGCGGAGCGCGTCGCGCGCGCGAACGGCGCGTCGCCCGAGAAAGTCGCGGGCATGCCTGGATCGTCGCTTCCGAACGCGTGGTTCGGAGTCCGGCCCGCGCCGGCCTACTTCGGCGCCCCGCTCAAGTGGGTGACGCTCGGGGCCGGTTTCTCAAAGATGAAGATCGACGTGGCGGTGCGGCAGGCGGGTGTCGACGGCGCGTCGCGCCGCGCCCATGCCGTGACGGCGGTCGCCTCGCGCTCGCGCGCGACGGGCGGCGGGCCGATCACGACGGACGACTGGTACGGGCGGCTGACGGCGCCCTAGGGAGACGACATGAGACGGCATCAACGCGGCGAAGGCATGGTGGCGTACATCATCGTGCTCACGCTCATCGCGCTCGTGTGCATCAGCGCGGCGGCGTTCCTCGGGAACGAGATCATCGCGCTCATCATCGGCACGGGCAGCAAGAACGTGCAAGTCGAGAACAAGGTCGACAGCATCAAGATCGACGGCGCGGGGAAGCTCGACTCGGACGGCGACGGGGAGCCGGACGACGAGGACAGCGCGCCGACGGACCCGAACGAAGGCTAAGCCATGAAGTTCAAGCAGCGCGGCTCCGCGTCGGTCGAGATGCTGATCATGATCCCGCTCGTGATCTTCGGGATCCAGGGCATGCTCTTCCTCTTCGGCCTCCACTTCGCGCGGCAGCGCACCGTCGAGTCGCTCCCGGAGGTCGGCCGGCGGGCCCGCGAGAGCTCGCCCGTCAACGCGTTCTCGCCGACCCAGGAGTCTCACGCCACGACGAACGGTTTCTCTGTCCGCGAGCACACGTCGCTGGACGGCTCCGAGCAGTCGGCCTGCGCGGAAGCGGGCTACCAGCCCCCGAAAGAGTTGAAGCGCGTCGGCTTCAAGACCACGACCGACTGCCCCGCGTTTCCCGTGACCGGCACGGATGTCCAGGTGAAAGAAGCCTACGCGGAAACCAGGATCGGCCGGTAACCGCCAGGGCGCGCCAAGACGCCAGGCCGGAATTCGGGTGAAGGAAACCCGGCGACGGTCGAACAAGGGGAGCGGAGGTGCTCAATGGTGCTCTTCGCATTCACGGCGCTGGGAACGCTCGTGATCGGCGTGACCGTCGGGCGGATGCTCTCCGCCCTGGCGGAGTAGTCGGCGACCTCGAGGCAGGGTCGAGGTATTGATGGGAGGCATGCGGTGAAGAACGGAATCGCTCTGGTCGTCGCGCTCATCCTGGGCGTCCTGGGATTCGCGGCGATGTACGTCGTGATGAGCCGACCGCAGGGGTTGGCCGCCATCGGGGAACCGGAAGCGACGGTGCGCGTGGTCGTGGCGGGCAAGAACCTGAAGGCGGGAACCAAGCTCGACCCGACGGTGCTCGACGTCAAGGACATCCCGGCCGATTACGTGTCGAGCGTCCACATCGAGGAGTCGCAGAAGACGAGCCTCCTCGGACGGACGCTCCGCGTGGCGGTGAAGCAGGGCGAGCCGGTGCTCGCGCTCTCGGTCGAGTCGACGGCCGTCTCCGCGCCCGCGGAGATCGAAGGCGGCCTCAGCTACCCGGACACGCACGCCGTGTCGATCGCGCTCGACGCGCCGGGCAGCGTCGCCGGCCTCATCAAGCCGGGCCAGAAGGTGGACGTCATCGGCACCTTCGACATCAAGATCAAGTACCTCGTGCCGATGGGCGGCAAGACGGACAACGACGAGACCATCACGCGCACGGTGATGCTGATGCAGAACCGGACCGTGCTGGCGGTGGACGTCCGCACGAACGCGCGCTACGAGGGCGACCCGAAGGAGACCGCCTCGCACGTCGTGACGCTCGCCGTCACGCCCGACGAGGCGCTCAAGCTCGCGTCGATGCAGGCCAAGGGCCGCGGGCACCTGGCGCTGCGGAACCGCAAGGACGGGACGACCGTCACGGCCGCCCCCGTCGGAGCGCTCGACCTGCTCGGCGGGAAGGAGCGCTAAGCCATGATGCCCACGCTCCACATCAAGGACACGAAGACCGGCGCCGAGGCGACCGCCCCGCTCGAATGCGGGAGCGTCACCGTCGGAAGCGACGCCGGCAACGACATCGTGCTCGAGTTCCCGGACATCGCACGGCGGCACTGCGAAATCGGCTGGACCGGCGACGAAGCCATCGTCCGCGACTGCGACAGCCGGACCGGGACGTTCATGGGCAGCCGGCGCGTGCGCGGCGAGACCGCGTGGCGGCCGAGCGACACGCTGCGCCTCGGCAGCGTGCACCTCCGCATCGTTATTCCCGAAGCTCCTCCGGACCCTGCACCGCCCCGGAGAGAGCTTCACTCCCGAGTCGGAGCCCTCCCACCCCTCCCAGTGGCAGCTCCGACTCTTTTGAAGCCCCCTCCGGCTCCGGCCGCGAAGCCGAAGTCGGAATCGATAGACCGGACCGCGAAGTACAAGTCGAAGATCCGCGAGTACCTCGTCGACCACCCGGAGACGAAGCGGCTCATCCACACGTCGCCCAACGACGCCGAGCTGCGCGACGCGCTCAAGCGCCTCATCAAGGAGGCGGGCGAGTCGGCCGGCCTCGAGCGCCCCGCGGGGCTCTCCGAGGAGGCGCTCACGAAGGAGATGGTGGACGAGATCCTCGGGCTCGGACCGCTCGAGGACCTGATGAAGGACGAGTCCGTCACGGAAGTGATGGTGAACCGGTTCGACCACATCCTCATCGAGCGCGCCGGCAGCGGCATCGAGAAGCACGCGCGCGGGTTCCTCGACGAGGACCACCTGCTCGAGACGGTGCGTCGCATCCTCGCGCCGCTCGGGCGGCACCTGAACGAGACGACGCCGCTCGTCGACGCGCGCCTCAAGGACGGGACGCGCATCAACGCGGTGATCCCTCCCGTGTCGATCGGCGGATGCGTGCTGACGATGCGAAAGTTCTCCTCGAAGCCGTTCACGCTGGAGCGGCTCGCCGAGCTCGGGAGCGTCACGCCCGCGATGGCGGAGATGCTGAAGTACGCCGTGAAGGCGCGGCTCAACGTGATCGTGAGCGGCGGAACCGGCACCGGCAAGACGAGCTTCCTCAACGGCCTCGCGGGCCTGATCCCGGCTCACGAGCGCATGGTCGTCATCGAGGACACGCACGAGCTGCGCTTCGAGGAGCATCCGAACTGCGTGTATCTCGAGGCGCGGCCGGCGAACCTCGAAGGGAAGAACGCGATCCCGATCCGACGCCTCGTCATCAACGCGCTGCGCATGCGGCCCGACCGGATCATCGTCGGCGAGTGCCGCGGCGACGAGAGCTTCGACATGCTCCAGGCGATGAACACGGGCCACCTCGGCTCGATGACGACGGTCCACGCGAACTCGCCGCGCGACGCGATGATGCGCATCGAGAACATGGTGCTGATGGCGGGATTCGAGCTGCCGAGCCAGGCGATCCGCAAGCAGGTCGCCAGCGCGATCAACCTCGTGATCCAGCTTTCGCGCGTGGGGACGCGCGGGGCGCGGCGCGTGACGTCGATCAGCGAGATCTCCGGCGTCGAGGGCCAGACGATCACGATGCAGGAGCTCTACAAGACGGACGAGGAGGGCGCGCTCTCGGCGACAGGGGCGGTGCCGAAGTTCCTCGGGCGGGTCGACCAGAAGGAAAGAGCGCGGCTGATCAAGCTGTTTGGGATGGGATCATGAACATCCTCGTTCCCCTGACGGTGGCGGTCTCCCTAGCGATCGTCGGCTTCGCGGTCACGCACTTCCTCCTCACGATCGCGCGGCGCTACGAGGAGGACTACCTCGCCAAGGCGGGGAAGGAGCTCGACGAGATCCACGCGATGGTCGACGCGCGCGTCGTGTGGCAGGCGGGCATCGCGACCGCGGTGCTCGGGTTCCTCGCGGGGTACATGCTGACGGGGGCGTGGGTGCCCGCGATCGTGCTGGCGGCGGGCGGCGCGGTGTTGCCGCTCGGCTACCTGCGGTTCCTGAAGTCGAGCCGGAAGGCGAAGTTCCACGAGCAGCTGCCGGAAGTCATTTCGCAGGTGCGCACGGCGGTCGCCTGCGGCTACACGCTTCCGATGGCGCTCCAGATGGCGCAGCGGCAGCTGCCGGCGCCCGCGAGCCAGGAGCTGAGGGTGCTGCTCGGCCACATGCGCCTCGGCGTGCCGATGGGCGAGGCGCTCCAGCGGCTGACGCAGCGGATGCCGAGCGAGGACCTGGACCTTTTCGTCGGCGCGATCTCGATGGCCGAGCGCGCGGGCGGACAGCTCAACGCGATCCTGACGAACATCGAGACCTCGGTGCGCGACCGCCTTCGCATGCAGCGCAAGCTCCGGACGATGACGTCGCGCGGCCGGATGGAGGCGTGGATCATCACGCTGGGGCCCTTCGGGCTCGGCGCGGGCATGTGGGCGATCAATCCCGCGCTGATGAAGGGCTTCTTCGAGCATCCGATCGGCTTCCCGCTGGCGGCGCTCGCGGTGATCTGGATGGGACTCGGCTACCTCGTCATCAAGAAGATCCTGACGCCGGAGTTCTAGCGCGGCATACTGTCGCTCATGAAGAACGCCGACGTCGACGCCTACATCGCCGAAGCCCCGCCGTTCGCGCGGCCGATCCTGAAGAAGATCCGCGACGCGTTCCACCGGGGCTGCCCGGATCTCGAGGAGCGCCTCAAATGGGGCGTGCCTTCGTTCGAGTACAGGGGCCTCATGGGCGGGGCCGCCGCCTTCAAGGCGCACGTCGCGTGGGGCTTCTGGCGCCAGAAGGAGATGGACGATCCGCACAAGATCTTCAAGGGCGAGGGGATGATGGGCGGCGGGAAGATCACCGACGTCGCCGAGCTGCCCGACGACAGGGTCATCGTCCAATACGTGAAGGCCGCCTGCCGGCTCAACGAGCAGGGGCCGATGAAGCGGCCGAAGACAAAGCCGAAGCCCGATGCGAAGGTGCCCGCGGACCTCGCCGCCGCGCTCAGGAAGAACAGGAAGGCGTCCGCCGTCTTCGCCGAGTTCCCGCCGAGCCACCGCCGAGAATATGTCGAGTGGATCACCGAGGCGAAGCGCGACGAAACGCGCGCGAAGCGGCTGGCGACGGCCATCGAGTGGATGGCGAAGGGGAAGTCGCGAAACTGGAAGTACGAGAAGTGCTAGGCGATCACGGCGCGATCGCCTCCCACCTCAGCTCCGCCGGGATCTTGTTCGTCGCCGAGCCCGCCACGCCCGGCCCGAACGGCGGCCAGGCGAGCGACGCCGGGAAGAACGGCGGCCGCACCGTCCGGTAGAGCGACGCGGGCAGCGCCGTGCCCGAGGGCAGGTCGCCCCACTCCACGCCGCTCGCGCGCACGTTCGCGGCGACGAACGTCCCCGTCGGGAGCACCGGCCCGTTGTGCGTCACCTCCCGGATCAGGCCGCTGTTGAAGAGGTGGTTCGCGATGAAGTTCTGGTTGTCCGACGGGCCGTCGATCCACAGCGCGATCCCCTCGAGCCAGTCGTTCCACTGGTCGGGGTTGCTGCGCACCTTGTTCCGATAGAACGTGTTCCACGGGCCGTTCGTCAGGTGGTCGTAGTCCACCACCGCGCCGTAGAAGACGTTCCCCTCGACGAGGTTCGTGTGCGGGTAGTTGCCGTGGAAGACGACGTCGACGGGGATCGACCCGTTCATGATCCCGTTGAGCGATGCCGACGTGATCCACGAGCCGCTGTTGGCGGCCGGATCGTCCGTCGCGTGCACGTAGTCGCGCAGGCGGTCGACGTGCATGTTGTAGCTGTACACGACGTAGTTGCAGCCCGTCTGCCACGCCACCGGCGGCCGCAGATCCTTCATGATGTTGTCGGTGATGAGGATCCGCGTGCAGAGCGCCTCGAGCAGGATTCCGTAACCGTTGTTGGAGGACGTCGACACGCGGTAGTCGAAGAAGCACCCGCTCATCGCGATGCGGTTGCACGACACCAGCATGAGGTGATCCGAGATCGCGTTCACGGACGTCACGTTCTTGATGTACGCGTTCTCGCACGTCACGAAGTAGATCGCGTCGGCGCCCCCCGCCGACGAGCTCGCCGGCGGCACGATCTTGAGGCTTTCGATGCCCAGGTTGCGGCGCGGAATGAGCTTCGCGACGCGCGAAATGTCGCTGCCCGTCGCCTGCGGCAGGCCCGCGCCGAGCGGGAGGTCGAGCGTGATCGTGTTGCCGCTGATCCCGGCGACGTGGAAGATCCCGCCGCGGCTCCACTTCGCGCTCGGGAAGCTGTACGCCGCAAGCGCGCCTTCCACGACGACCGTGTCGCCGACCGCGAGGCCCATCGTGGAGGCGATCGTCACGTCGGTCCCGCCGGGCGGCACGCTCGCGAGCACGTTTCTGGGCTGGTACTCGGCGGACATGTACGGCCAGTCCCACTGACCGCCCTGGCCGATCGCGCGGAACGCGCCGCCCGTCCCCTGCAGGAGAAAGACGGTCGAGTCGCCCGCGCCGCGGATGATGAGGTTGTTCCGCAGCGTGAGCGTGCCCGTCCGGTACGTGCCGGGCGGGAAGTAGAGGATGGTTGGAGCGCTCGACGCGTTGATCAGCGCCTGGATCGCGGAGGTCTGCGTCGTGGTCGACGTCGCGCTGATTCCGGCCGTCGTCACGTCGATCGTCGTCCACCCGCCGGGGTCCTGCCACGTGATGTCCACGCCGGTCCATCCGTCGGCGGGGATGCGATTCGCCATGCCGGGCGGAACCGGGATGGGGCCGGGGTCGGGCGGAATCGGCCCGGGCTCGCTCGCCCCGCCGCCCGAGCCGCCGCTCCCGCCCCGGCACGCCGGAACCAGGCACGCCGCCGCCAGCAACGCAAGAAAGCGCCGCATAACCCACCTCCCACGAAGGCTCCCCGCTGGTCATTCCGGCGGGCGGCGAACCTAACACGGAATCCGAAAAACGGAGTTAGGTCTGGCGATGCCCGCGAATGTCGTCACGGATGCCGTCGTCCGCGAATTCCTGCGCGAGCGGCCGTCGCTCTTCGCGTTCGTGCTGTCGCTCGTCCGCGACTTCGACCGCGCGGAGGACGTCGTCCAGGAGACGGCGGTCGTGGTGATGGAGCAGGCGCGCGACTTCGCGCCGGGGACGGACTTCGGCGCGTGGGTCCGCCGCATCGCGCGGAACAAGGTCTACAACGCGAACCGTGCCGCGCGGCGGACGGTGGCGCTTTCGCCGGAGGCGGTCGGCGCGATCGAGGCCGCGTTCCCCGAGACGGACGCCGGGTGGTTCGACGCGCTGCGCCACTGCATGACGAAGCTGGCCGATCGCGCGCGGGAGATCGTGCGCCTCCACTACCACGAACGGCTGGCGGGCGCGGCCATCGCGGCGCGGATCGGCATGACGGTCGAGGCCGTCCACATGGGGCTGAGCCGGGCGCGCGCGGCGCTGGCGGACTGCGTGGAGCGGCGGCTGCGATGAAGACGTTCGACGAGCTCGTCGGCGACTACCTCGACGGCGGCGACGCCGCGGAGGTGGACCGGCTGGTCGCGCGCGACCCGGCGATGGCGCGCCGCTTCGTGCAGCTCGCGCTCGTGCACGCCGGGCTTCGCGTGGCGCGGCCGAGGCGTCGCATGAAAGCGGCGCCGCGGCGGTGGCCGTGGGTCTGGGTCGCCGCGGCGGCGGTCGCGTGTGCGGTTGTCGCACTCGGCGTGACGAGGCGTACGCCGCCGCCGCCCGCGGAAGTCGTGCGCGCGCCGGTCGTGGAGCCGGTCGCGCCCGTCGAGCCGCCGCCGCCGATGCCGGTGCCG
>Ga0187893_10014777_pt1 | contig 10575 bp, 9 predicted proteins | sample MA1701074metaG_FD_139574 | JGI IMG/M metagenome (GOLD analysis project Ga0187893, IMG submission 139574) | White microbial mat communities from a basaltic lava cave in the Kipuka Kanohina Cave System on the Island of Hawaii, USA - MA170107-4 metaG ...
CCCCGGTGTCGCCGCCGCGCCGTGGCCACCGGGGCGGCGGCGGCGTCCGCACCGGCACCCTCCGCCGTCCAGCCGGCGATCGGCGCCGGGTCCTGCTCGTTGACGACGGGTGCCGCCGTGGGCTCCATGCTCGCCTGCTCCAGCAGCTCGGGGCCTGCCGGCCCGATCAGGGTCGGCAAACGCTAGGCCACCCAGCCACGGGCTGCCGTCTCGTGTGCCCTGCCCGCCGGGTAGCCGGCCACCGGAGCCGGTGATCAGAAGGGGCGGCGGGGCCCCCGCTCCCCCGAGGCCCTGAGGCTGAGGACCCCCCCGTAGAGCATGGCCAGGCTGGCGGCCCCGGCGAGGAAGATGCCGAAGGCGGGATCGAGGCGAAGGCCGAAGGGCTCGAGGTCGTCGCCCATGGCGAACTGGAGGGTCACCATCCCGAACACGGCGGCGGCGGTGACGACGTGGACCTGGCCCCAGGCCACGGGGAGTCGGGGCATGCGCACCGTGCCGAAGCGGCTGGTGAGCACCTGGAGGGTCATCGACAGGGCCACGAGCACGGCGAGGGCGCTGAGGAGGTTGTCCCAGGCGTTCACCGTGAAGGCCCCCATGCGGAACCAGGGGAAGAAGGACACGGCGAGCATGGCCAGGCCGCCACCGGCGATGAAGCGCTCCGCCCTCGTGAGCTGGCTCAGGTCCAACGTGTCCCCCTCGATGGCCGGTCCAGTCAACCACCTCGGGCCGGCGGGCGCCCCGGGCGGCGCTGGTACGGTGCCCCGAGGTGCGCATCGGGGTCCTGGCGTCGGGCAGCGGGTCGAACCTGGAGGCCATCCTGGCCGCCGGGCTCGAGGTCGTCGTCGTGGTCGTCGACCGCCCGTGCCGGGCCACCGGCGTGGCCGCCGCCCACGGGGTGGCCGCCGTCGAGGTCCTCCGTGGCGGCTTCGGACCCGCCTTCGACCGCCACGCCTACACCGCCCGGATCGTCGAGGCCCTGGAGGACCACGACGTCGAGCTCGTGGTCATGGCCGGCTACGGCACGATCCTCGGGGCCGCCGTGCACGAGGCCTTCCCCGGGCGCGTCCTCAACACCCACCCGGCCCTGCTCCCCGCCTTCCCGGGCTGGCACGCGGTGGAGGAGGCCCTCGCCGCCGGCGTGAAGGTCACGGGGTGCACGGTCCACGTGGCCACCCCCGAGGTCGACGCCGGGCCCATCCTCGCCCAGGAGCCGGTGCCGGTGGTGCCGGGGGACACCGTCGAGACCCTCCACGAGCGCATCAAGGTGGTGGAGCACCGCCTCTACCCCGAGACCATCCGCCGCTACGTCGCCGCACTGGAGGACGCCCCGGCATGAGAGCCCTGCTGTCGGTCTCGGACAAGACCGGCCTCGTCGACCTGGCCCGGGGGCTGGCCGAGCTCGGCTGGGACCTCGTGGCCAGCGGGGGCACGGCCCGGGCCCTGGAGGAGGCGGGCGTGCCCGTCACGCCGGTGGAGGAGGTGACGGCCAGCCCGGAGATGCTCGGGGGCCGGGTGAAGACGCTGCACCCCCGGATCCACGGCGGGATCCTCGCCGACCGCCACGACCCCGCCCACCGGGCCGACCTCGCCGCCGCCGGGATCACCCCCATCGACCTCGTGTTCTGCAACCTCTACCCCTTCGCCGCCCGGCCCTCGATCGAGACCATCGACGTGGGCGGCCCCGCCATGGTGCGGGCGGCGGCCAAGAACCACGCCCACGTAGGGGTGGTCGTCGACCCCGGCGACTACCCGTCGGTGCTGGCCGAGCTGGCGGGGGGGGCGGGGCTCGGCGAGGCGACCCGGCGCCGGCTGGCCCGCGCCGCCTTCGCCCACACCGCGGCCTACGACGCCGCCATCGCCGCCTGGCTGGCCCCGGCCGACGGCGAGGTCCTGCCCCCCAGGCTGGCGCTGGCCCTCGAGCGGGCCGAGGCCCTGCGCTACGGCGAGAATCCCCACCAGGCCGCCGCCCGCTACCGGGTGGCCGGCACCCGCGACTGGTGGGACGAGGTCGTCCAGCACGGGGGCATGGCCCTCTCCTACCTCAACCTCGTCGACGTCGACGCCGCCTGGCGGCTCGTCCACGACCTCGGACGGCCCGATCGCCCGGCGGCGGCCATCATCAAGCACGCCAACCCCTGCGGGGCGGCGGTGGCTGCCGACGTGGCCGCCGCCTACGCCCGGGCCTTCGAGTGCGACTCCCTGTCGGCCTTCGGGGGCATCGTGGCCCTCGACCGCCCGGTCGACGCCCCGCTGGCGGCCGAGATGGTGGCCAACCCGAAGGCCGATGTCGTCGTCGCCCCCGGCTACAGCGCCGGCGCCCTTGCCGCCTTCGCCGAGCGGCGCAGGAACATGCGGGTGCTCGAGGCCCCCCCGCCCACCCCCGAGGCCCGCCACCTCCGCCAGGTCGGCGAGGGGTGGCTGGTCCAGGAGCCGTACCGGTTCGGCACCGGGCGGGACCAGTGGCGGGTGGCGGGGTCGGTCGTGCCCACCGAGGCCCAGTGGGACGACCTCGAGCTCGCCTGGGTGGTGTGCAGCCACGTGCGGTCCAACGCCATCGTGCTCGTGGGCGGAGGGATGGCCGTGGGGGTGGGCGCCGGCCAGCAGAACCGGGTGGATCCCGGGGAGATCGCCGTGCGCAAGGCGGCGGGCCGGGCCCAGGGCGGGGCGGCGGCCAGCGATGCCTTCTTCCCCTTCCGTGACGGCCTCGACGCCGTGGCCGCCGCCGGGGTGGCGGCGGTGGTGGAGCCCGGGGGCTCGGTGCGTGACGGCGAGGTCGTCGCCGCCGCCGACGAGCACGGCGTGGCCCTGGTCTTCACCGGCGAGCGCCAGTTCCGCCACTGATGGCCGCCGTGGCCCTGGCCGGCGGCCCCGTGGCCGAGGCGGTCATGGCCGACGTCGGTCGGCGGGTGGCCGACCTGGGGGCCCGTGGGGTCACGGTGGGGCTGGGCACGATCCTCGTGGGCGACGACCCGGCGAGCGCCGGCTACATCCGCAAGAAGCAGGAGGCGTGCGCGGCGCTGGGCATCAGCTCCCACCACCTCGACGTGGCCGCCTCGGCCACCCAGGCCGACCTGCTGGCCGCCGTGGCCCGTTTCAACGAGGATCCCCGGGTCCACGCCTTCCTCGTCCAGAACCCGGTGCCAGCCGGCTTCGACTTCAACGAGGCCATGGCGGCGCTCGACCCGGCCAAGGACGCCGACGGCCTCCACCCGGCGAACCTCGGGCTCCTGGCCCTGGGGGGCGAGGGTCCCCTGCCCTGCACCCCGGCGGGCATCCAGGCCGTCCTCGCCCACTACGGGGTGCCCGTGGAGGGCCGCCACGTGGTCATCGTGGGCCGGGGTCCCACCCTGGGCCGGCCCCTGTCGATGCTGCTCTCCCTCAAGCGGCCCGGGGCCAACGCCGCGGTGACCGTGGTCCACACCGGCGTGGGCGACCTGGGGCGCTTCACCCGGGACGGCGACATCGTGGTGGGCGCGGCCGGGGTGCCGGGGATCATCGGGCCCGACATGGTGAGCCCGGGCGCGGCGGTGGTGGGTGGGGGCCTGTCCTGGGAGGGGCGGCGCATCCTCAGCGACGTCGACGAGCGGGTGGGCGAGGTCGCCGGCTGGGTCACCCCCCGGGTGGGCGGCGTGGGCCCCACCACCGTGGCCATGCTCATGCGCAACGCCGTGGAGGCCGCCGCCCGCGCCGGCTGAGCCCGGCGCCGGGACGGGGCGGCCGGTACCCTCTGGGGCCGTGGCTCGCATCGTGGACCTCCTGGCCAAGGGCCCCACCTTCTCCTTCGAGTTCTTCCCCCCCAAGACCGACGCCGAGCAGGCCGTGCTCGTGCGCACCCTGCGGGACCTCGAGCCCCTCGAGCCGTCGTTCGTGTCGGTGACCTACCGGGGCGGGAGGTCGTCCCGCCAGCGGACCACCGAGCTGGTGGCGGGGATGCTGCGCACCACCAACCTCACGCCCATGGCCCACCTCACCTGCGTGGTCCACAGCCGCCTGGAGCTGGCCGAGATCCTCGTCGGCCTGCGCCGGGCCGGCGTGGAGAACGTGCTCGCCCTGGGCGGGGACCCTCCCACCGAGGCCGACCTGGACCCCGGGGCCTCGGGGGCGGGGGAGCTGACCCACGCCGTCGAGCTCGTGGAGCTGGCCCGGGCCATCGGGGGGTTCTCGGTGGGCGTGGCGGCCCACCCCGAGCTCCACCCCAGCTCCGACGGTGACCGGGTGGCCGATCGCGACCACCTGGCGGCCAAGCTCAGGCTGGCCGACTTCGCCATCACCCAGTTCTTCTTCCGGGTAGGCGACTACCGTGCCATGCTCGACGACCTCGCCGAGCGGGGGGTGGGGAGGCCGGTGATCCCCGGGATCATGCCCATCACCAACCTCGGGCTCGTGTCCCGCATGGCCGAGCTGTCGGGGGCGGCCGTGCCCCCCGAGGTGGTGGCCCGCATCGAGGCGGTGGCCGAGGACCCCGAGGAGGTTCGCCGCACCGGGGTCACCGTCGCCACCGAGCTGTGCCGGGACCTGCTGGCCGCAGGCGCTCCCGGCCTGCACTTCTACACGCTCAACCGCTCGAGCGCGACCCGGGAGATCTACGCCAACCTCGGCCTCGCCCCCGAGGGTTAGCTCGCGCTGGACCAGGGCCCGCCGGGCGTCCGGGGCCTATGCTCCTCGCATGGCGGCGAGGCGCCTCGACGAGCGCAGGGCGGTGCCGCCGGGGGGTCCCGAGCCGGCCCTGGCGTGGCGCGAGCGCCCGTGGGCCCGCGCCCTCACCGAGCGGCCCCGGCTCGTGGTCGCGGCCGTGCTCGCCGCCTTCGTGGCCATCCACCTCGTCCGCCTCGGCGTCGTCCTCGTCAACGGCGACGGCGACAACTACCTCCGCCAGGCGGTCGACCTCAGCCGGGGCGGGCTGCCCCGGGCCCGCTACAGCCCGGGGTGGGGGGCGCTCCTGGCGCCCGTGGCCTGGCTGGCCGGGGGCCGGTACTCGCCGATGTTCCTCGCCGGGAGCGTGGTCAACCTGGCGGTGTCGGTGCTCGCCCTCGCCCTCGTCCACCGCTTCTTGGAGCGTCACCTCCCGGCCCCGGCGGCGGCCGTGCTCACCGCCATCCTCGCCCTGGGCCAGACGGCGACGCTCGTGCTCGTCGGCGTCGAGGTCGAGCCCCTGTCCCTGCTCAGCGTGGCCGCCACCCTCTACTTCCTCGAGGGCGGCCGCCCCGCGCTCGCCGCCCTGAGCACGGGCCTCGGCGCCGCCAGCCGGATCGCCCTGAGCCCGTTCTTCGCCGTCCTCTGGGTCCTCCAGCTGGGCCGGCATCGGCGCTCGGCCCTCCTGGCCCTGGCCCTCCTCGCCGCCGGGGTGGGCGCCTACCTCCTGACCCAGCCCGCCTCCGGGGGCTACGCCGGGATCGCCTCCGAGGCCTACGACCTCGACGGTGGGCCGGGCTCGGTCCTGCGCCGGGCCGCCTCGGTGGCCTCCAGCCACGCCCTGCGCTACGCCCGCCTCGGGATCCCCGCCCTCGTCTGGCCCGGGGCGGTGCTGGGCTCGGTGCCCGGCGCCGTCCTGGGGCTGGCGACCACGGCCGTCCTGGGCCTGGGGGGGTGGACGCTCGCCCGCCGGTGGCGCCGCGGCCGGCCCCTCGAGCTCGTCACCGCCGCCACCCTGGCCGCCGGCGCCTACCTCGTCGCCCTCTGCTTCTGGCCGGCCAACGACGGTGCCCTGCTCCGCCTCGTCGTCCCCCTGAGCCCGGTGCTGCTCCTGGCCCTGGCCGAGGGCCTCGGTGCGGTGCGTGCCCGCCTGTCGGGGCTGGCCCGGGCGTGGCTGGTGCCGGGGTTGGCTGTCCTCGCCACCGCCCTCGCCCTGGGCTCGGGCGCGGCCCTGGCCGTGACCCACTCGCGCTCCCCGGGGCCCGTGCGGGACTTCATCGCCGTCGGCGACGAGGCCCGGGGCCGCCTCCCGGCCGGTCCTGTGCTCTCCCACCTCCCGATGCTCGCCGGCCTCGTCACCGACCACGAGGTCGTGGGCTTCGATCCGGGAGCGGACCCCGGCGACGTCCTCGACGCCGCCCGGGAGTCGGGGGCGTGCAGCGTGCTCCTCGACGCGATCGCCCAGCGGGGCTCCCGCGACCGGGACCTGCGATCGTGGGCGAGCGACGGGCGGGCCGGTCCCGTGCTGGCTCGCCGGGGAGCCACGACGGTCGTGGCCCTCGAGGTGCCGTGGTGCCCGCCCGCCCCCCGTTGACCGCCCGAGCCTCGCCTCCCCCAGCCCCGTCGCCCCGACCCGCTCACCGTACGCTGGGGCCCATGGCCGGCACGCACCCGGACTGGCGTGCGATCCACGACGACCTCGCCCGCCGTGATCCCGCGAGCCTCGGCGCCGCCGAGCTCGACGAGCTGGCCGAGAGCCTCTTCTGGCTCGACCGGCCCCTCGAGTCCATCGCCGTGCTGGGCAAGGCCTTCGGGGCCCACGTGGCCGCCGGGGATCACGCCGGCGCCGCCCTCGCCGCCTGGCAGCTCTTCTACGACCACGCCCTCGTGGGCGAGACGGCCCTGGCCAACGGCTGGCTCGAACGGGCCCGTCGCCACGCCGGCCGCGCCCCGGGCCCGGTGGCCGGCGGGTTCCTCGCCGTGGCCGAGGCCGACCTCGCCGCGTGGGCGGGGGCGCCCGAGGAGGCCGCCGGTCACGCCGGGCGGGCCCTCGAGGTGGGCCGGGCTACGGGCGATGCGAACCTGCAGGCCATGGCCCTCCAGGCCCGGGGCCGGGCGCTGGTGTCCTGTGGCCGCCTCGACGAGGGGCTGGCGGCCCTCGACGAGGCCATGGTCGCCGTGGTGAACGGCGAGCTCGCCCCGTTGTTCACGGGCTGGGTGTTCTGCAACGCCCTCTCGGCGTGCCACGACCTCGCCGACCTGGATCGGGCCGTGCAGTGGAGCGAGGCGGCCATGCGCTGGTGCGACGGGCTCGTCGAGGGCCGCCTCTACCACGGCACCTGCCGCCTCCACGTCGTGGAGCTGGCCAGCCTCCGGGGGGCGTGGGGGACGGCGGTCGCCTGGGCCCGGCAGGCCTGCGAGGAGCTCACCAGCCACGACCCCCGCTACGCCGGCGAGGCGCACTACCTCGTGGGCGAGCTGCACCGGCTGACCGGCGCCCTCGACCTGGCCGAGGAGGCCTACGCCCGGGCCCACGAGCTCGGGCGGCTGCCCCAGCCGGGGTTGGCCCGGGTGCGGGTGGCCCAGGGCCGCCTCGACGCCGCCGTGACCAGCCTGCAACTGGCCCTGGACCCGCCCCCGCCCATGCCCCTGCGGCGCGTCGAGCTGCTGGCCGCCCTGGCCGACGCCCACCTGGAGGCCGGCGACGTCGATGCCGGCGGGGTGGTGGCGGCCACCATGGCCGACGCCGCCGGGCCCACCCCGAGCCGCTACCTCGAGGCCCTCGTGCTCCTGACCCGGGCCCAGGTGCTCCTCGCCCGGGGCGACGGCACCGGGGCGTGCCGGAGCGCGGGCGAGGCCGCCGAGCGGCTGCAGGGGCTGGGCCTTCGCTACGACCTGGCCCGGGCCCGGGTGGTGCGCGGCACGGCGGCGCGCCTCGTCGACGAGGGCGACACCGCCCACCTGGAGCTCACCGCCGCCCTGGCGACGTTCCGGGACCTCGGGGCCGAGCCCGACGAGGCCCGGGTGGCGGCGCTGCTCGGCGCGCCGTCCAGCGCTCCGCTGACGGCCCGGGAGGCAGAGGTGCTCCGCCACGTGGCCCGCGGCCAGACGAACAGGGCCATCGCCGAGGCGCTCTTCCTGAGCGAGCACACCGTGGCTCGCCACCTCGCCAACATCTACACCAAGCTCGGGGTCGGCTCCCGCGCCGCGGCCACCGCCTTCGCCTACGAGCACGCGCTCCTCTGAACCTCATCAGGCCGGGCCGGGCAGGCCATGGTCAGGACTGGCCACGGCGGCCGGGCGGAGGATGGTCAGGGGTGGCGATGCGAGGGCCACCCCGGCGCCCTAGACCGTGGTCATGAGCGCACCGGAGACCTTCCAGATCCCCCTCGAGACCGCCGAGCTCTACGAGTCGAGGTTCGTGCCCGCCCTCTTCGCCGACTGGGCGCCCCACGTCGTGGCCATGGGCGACGTGGCCAGCGGGCACGCCGTCCTCGACGTGGCCTGCGGCACCGGCATCGTGGCCCGCACGGCGGCGGCCCGGGTCGGGCCCGGGGGCCGCGTCGTCGGCGTCGACCTCAACCCAGCCATGCTCACCGTGGCCGAGCGGGCCTGCCCCGGCGTCGAGCTCCACCAGGCCGATGCCGCCAGCCTCCCCTTCGAGGCCGGCACCTTCGACGTCGTCACCTGCCAGATGGCGCTCATGTTCTTCCCCGACCCCCAGGCGGCCCTCGAGGAGATGGCCCGGGTGGCGCGCCCCGGGGGCACGGTGGTGGTCATGGTCCCGAGCAGCCTCGACGCCCAGCCCGCCTACCGCCGCCTCGTCGAGCTCGCCGCCACCCATGCCGGACCCGAGGCCGTGGCCATGCTCGGCGCCTACTGGGCCTGCGGCCACCTCGACGAGCTCCTCGACACCGTCCGGGCCGCCGGCCTCGAGGTGGCGGCGACGCGCACCCGCATGGGCACGGCCCGCTTCGCCTCCATCGACGAGTTCGTGGCCGTCGAGGTGGAGAGCACGCCCGTCCGCGAGCGCCTCACCGACGACGAGTACGACGCGCTCCGGCGCCAGGCCAACACCGACCTGGCGGACTTCGCTACCCCCGGCGACGGGGCGGCGATCCCCATCGAGGGCCATCTCGTCGCCGCCCGCCCGACCCTCCCGGTCGCCGCCCGCCCGCCCGACCCCCCGATTGCCGGCCGGCCCCGGCGCTAGGCGAGCCGGGTGAGCTCCACGGTGACGCCGAGGTTGGCGCAGGGGCCGCCGCGGTAGACGCCCTTGAGGGGGGCCACGTCGGCGTAGTCCCGGCCCCGCCCCACGACGACGTGGCGGGCCCCCACGGCCGAGCCGCTCGTGGGCTCGAGCGCCAGCCAGTCGCCCAGCCAGGCCTCGACCCAGGCGTGGCTCTCGCCCTCCACCCCCTCGCCCACCCCGGCGTCGTTGACCGGGTGGAGGTAGCCCGACACGTAGCGGGCCGGCACACCCATCGACCGCAGGGCGGACAGCGCGGCGTGGGCGAAGTCCTGGCACACGCCCACCCCCTGGGCCAGGGCCTCGGTGCAGCTGGTGGAGACGCCCGTCGTGCCGTGCTCGTAGCGGAGGGCGCCCCGGACCCAGTCGACGACGGCGTCGCAGGCCTCCCGGGGCTGATACCGGCGGGCCAGCTCGGCCGTCGCCTCGGTGATGACCTCGGGGAAGGGGGCGTAGGCGGTGGGGGCGAGGAGCTCGGCGAACCGGCTCCGGACCTCGTCGCCGGCCAGCGCCGGCCACCCGACGGTGGCCTCCGCCGCCGGTTTCGAGGAGGTCTCCACCACCGAGGTGCCGGTGACGACGAGCTCGGTGTGGGGGACGTGGACGTCGAAGGCATGGACCAGCGTGCTCCAGTAGTCCCAGTACCGGTAGACGTGGGCGCCGGGGACCACCTCCACCCGGGAGTCGAGGGTGAGCTGGGCCGGGGTGGTGAGGGGGGTGATCCGGGCCTCGTTGTACGAGGACTCCACCGGCGACTCGTAGCGGTAGCCGGTGCGGTGGCGGATCTCGATGCGCCAGCTCACGTGCCCACGTTGAGGCCCTCGGCCCAGGCCTGGGGGGCCAGCTCCCGGAAGAACCGCCGCCCGATGGCGTCGCCGCCCCGGCTCACGGCCAGCTGGAGGCGGTAGAGGTGCTGGCGGAGGTCGGCCATGAGGTCCTCGATCCGGCAGAACTCCAGGTCGGTGCGGGCCCGGCCCACGATCCGGCGGGCCTCGTCGGGCAGCCCGGTGCGGGTGGCGGCGGGGTCGAGGTCGGCCAGGCAGGCCTCGGCGCTGGACAGGGCGTGGAAGGCCGAGCGGGGGAAGAGCCGGTCGAGCACGAGGAACTCGACCACGAGGGGCGGCTCCAGGGCTCGCCGGTAGGTGCGCAGGAAGGCCTCGTGGGCCGAGCAGCACTGGAGGGTGGACACCCACTCGGCCGGGGTCGAGGGGGCCATGAGGCGGGTGGAGAGCATGCGTGCGGTCATGTCCACCCGCTCGAGGCTGCGGCCCAGCACGAGGAACCGCCACCCGTCGTCACGGCTCATCGTGGAGTCGGTGAGGCCGGCGACCTGGGCGCAGCGCTCCTTCACGAACTCGAAGAAGGCGTGGGGGCTGGCAGCGCGGGCCGCGGCCATGCGGGCGGGCAGCTCGTTGTGGGTGGAGTTGAGGCACTGCCACAGCTCCGAGGAGAGGGCGTCGCGGGCCCCCCGGGCGTTCTCCCGGGCCGCCCGCAGGGCGGCGACGATCGAGGACGGGGCGGTGGCGTCGAAGGCGAGGACCTCGGTCACGGCGGTGGCGTCGGGGGTGGGAGCGGCCAGGGAGGCGCCCATGACGGCCAGGAGCCGGCCCGAGGCCTCCTCGTCGGTGGAGGGGTCGTCGAGCAGGCGGTGCATGTGGACGTCGAGGATCCGGGCCGTGTCCTCGGCCCGCTCC
>Ga0187893_10014778_pt1 | contig 10575 bp, 8 predicted proteins | sample MA1701074metaG_FD_139574 | JGI IMG/M metagenome (GOLD analysis project Ga0187893, IMG submission 139574) | White microbial mat communities from a basaltic lava cave in the Kipuka Kanohina Cave System on the Island of Hawaii, USA - MA170107-4 metaG ...
CCATCTCTGGGAGCGCGAGTGCTCGATCCAGCGCCGCCACCAGAAGGTGCTCGAGGAGGCGCCCTCGCCGTTCCTCGACGAGGCCACCCGGGGCACGCTGTGCACGCAGGCGGTCGCGCTCGCCAGGGCGGTGCAGTACCGCTCGGCGGGCACGGTGGAGTTCGTGGTCGGCGGCGACCGCCGCGCCTACTTTCTCGAGATGAACACCCGCCTCCAGGTCGAGCACCCGGTGACCGAGATGATCACGGGCCTCGATCTGGTCGAGCTGATGATCCGCGTCGCCGCGGGCGAAAGGCTGCCTTTCCGGCAGGACGAGGTGCCGCGAGCGGGCTGGGCGATCGAGGCGCGGGTCAATGCCGAGGCTCCGTCGCGGAACTTCCTGCCTTCGACCGGGCGGCTGGTCGAGTTTCAGCCGCCGGCGGAGCGCCCGGGCGAGGTCCGCGTCGACACCGGCGCGCGCGAAGGCGGCGAGGTCTCGATGTACTACGACTCCCTGATCGCCAAGCTCGTCTGCCACGGCGCCAGCCGCGAGGAAGCGCGCCTGCGCCTGGCCGAGGCGCTCGATTCATTCGTGATCCGGGGGCCGGCGACGAACCTCGCGTTTCTCGCCGCGGTCGCGCGCCACCCGCGCTTCGTCGGCGGGCGATTCGACACCGCCTTCGTCGGCGAGGAGTTTGCGCGCGGCCACCGGGCCGCTCAGAGCGCGATCGAGGATCCGGAGGTCTTCCTGTGCATCGCCGCCGCGGTGCACTGGCGCTACGCGGAGCGCTCCGCCCGCATCGCCGGCCAGCTGCCGGGCCACGAGCGTGACCTGGGCGACACGCGCATCGTGTGGCTGCGCGGCGCTGCGCACCCCGTGCGCATCCGCTCGATCCAGGGCGGCCACCAGATCCTGCACGACGGCAAGCCGCATGTGGTGCTGGCGGACTGGCGGCCCGGCCAGCCGCGCTTCGCCGCGACCCTGGACGGCAGGCGCGTGTGCGCGCAAGTCGAGCGGCTCGGCATGCGCTACCGCCTCACCCACGGGGGCGTGCAAGCCGATGCGCTGGTGCTTACCGAGCATGCCTCCAGGATGCAGGCGTTGATGCCGCAGAAGGCCGCGCCGGACCTCGGCCGGTTCCTGCTGTCGCCGATGCCGGGCCTGCTCACCGAAGTCGCGGTGAGCGCCGGCCAGCAGGTCAAGGCCGGAGAGAAGCTGGCGGTGATCGAGGCGATGAAGATGGAGAACGTGCTGTGCGCCGAGACCGACGCGGTGGTGAAGCACCTGCTGGCCAAGGCCGGCGACAGCCTCGCGGCCGATCAGCCGATCGTCGAGTTCGCGTAGCGCCCGCGGCCCCGCCTCGGGTGTATCGTTGCATCCGAGCGCATGGCGGAAACCGGCAACTGGGCGTTCCCCGAGGGGCTGCAGCCCCGGCCCGAGGACTTCGGCTTCGACCTGGAGGCGGCGCTCGACGCCGTGGTGCAGCTGCGCGCCGAGATTCCCGACGAAGCCTTTACCGCGGGCATCCTCGGCACCGAGCGCGCCGGCAACGCGGTGGTGATCCGCGAGGACGGGCTCGCGCTCACCATCGGCTACCTGATCACCGAAGCGCACTCGATCTGGCTGATGACCAACCGCGGCGTCGTGGTCGCCGGCCATGCGCTCGCCTACGATCAGCCGACCGGCTTCGGCCTGGTGCAGCCGCTCGCGCCGCTCGGCGTCGCGCCGCTCGCGCGCGGATCGGCGGCGGCGCACGCGGTCGGGGACCGCGTGCTGGTGGTCGGCCACGGCGGCAGGGCGCACGCGCTCAAGGCGCGCCTCGTCGCCAAGCGCGAGTTCGCCGGCTACTGGGAGTACGTGCTCGACGAAGCGCTGTTCACCGCGCCGGCGCACCCGCAGTGGGGCGGGGCGGCGCTTCTCGACGAGGACGGGCGGCTCCTCGGCATCGGCTCGCTCCTTGTGCAGGAGGCGGTCGAGGGCCGCGCCACGCAGGGCAACATGATGGTGCCGATCGACCTGCTCGAGCCGATCCTAGGCGAGCTGTGCGCGCTCGGCCGCGCGGCGCGGCCGCCGCGCGCCTGGCTCGGCATGTACACGCAGGAGGTCGAGGGCCAGCTCGTGGTCGGGGGCCTGGCGCACGGCGGGCCAGCCGAGCGCGCCGGGGTCAAGCTCGGCGACCAGGTGCTCGAGGTGGCGGGCGAGCGCGCGAGCAGCCTTGCCGACCTGTTCCGCAAAGTCTGGCGCCTCGGGCCCGCGGGCAGCGAGGTGCCGCTGACGCTCGGCCGCCGCGGCGCCCGCGTCCAGGCGCGGCTGCACTCGGCCGACCGGGCCGAATTCCTCCTCAAGCCGAGGATGCACTGAGGCGCTAATTCACGGTCGCGCCGGTGTCGCGCACGACCTTGCCCCACTTCTCGTGCTCGGCGCGCACGAAGGCGGCGAACTCCTCGGACGTGGACAGGCTCACCTCGACACCGGTGGCGGCGATCTGCGCGCGCGCTTCGGGCGAGGCGAGCAGCCGGCTCACCTCCGCATGCAGTCGCGCGAGGATCTCGCGCGGGGTGCCTGCCGGGGCGAAAAGGCCCATCCAGATCGTCGCCTCGTAGCCCGGCACCCCCGCCTCGTCGAGCGTCGGCACCTCGGGCATCTCGGGCGCGCGGCGCGCGGTGCTCACGGCGAGCGCGCGCAGACGACCCGCTTTCACGTGCGGCAGCGCGATCGGCGTGCCCACGAACCCGACCTTGACCTGGCCGCCGATGATGTCCTGGGTGGCGCGGTCGCTTCCCTTGTAGGGCACGTGATTGAGCGGCGCGCCGCTCATCGCGCAGAACAGCGCCGCCACCAGGTGCTGCGAGCTGCCGTTGCCGGAGGAGGCGTAGTCGATGCGGCCGGGCTGGCTCTTGGCGAGCGCGACCAGCTCTGCCACGGAGCGCACCGGGAGGCTCGGATGCACGACCAGCACGTACGGCCCCTCGGCGAGCTTCATCAGCGGCGCGAAGTCCCGCAGCGCGTCGTACGGCAGCGACTTGTAGAGGTTGGCGCTGATCACGTGCGTGGTCGAGCTGATCATCAGCGTGTAGCCGTCGGGCTTGGACTTGGCCACGTGATCGGCGCCGATCGTCGAGCCGGCGCCCGGCCGGTTCTCGACCACCACGGGCTGGCCCAGGCTCTGGGAGAGCTTTTGCGCGAGGATCCGGCCGGGGACGTCCACCAGCCCTCCGGCGGCGAAGGGCAGCACCAGCCGCAGCGGCCGCGCGGGGTAGGCCTGCGCCCAGGCCTGGGCCGCGCAGGCGAGGGCGAGCGCGAGGGCGGCCGCTCTCATGCGCGGTAGGCCGGCTCGGGCCGGGCAAAGAACGCGTGCAGGATCTCGTAGACCATCCGGTAGTTCTTCTGCTGGAAGCTCGCGTGCGAGATGCCCGGCATGACGCTGAACTGCTTGTCCGGGTGCGGCAGGCGCCGGAAGAACTCCACCAGGTCATCGAGTGCCGCGATGCCGTCGAATTCCCCTCGCATGAGGAGAGTGGGAACGCGAAGCCGCGCCGGGTCGACCAGCGGCAGCTTCGAGCACATGTCCACGTAGGTGCCGGTCGGCACCGAATCGTCGAGCGCGAGGATGGCGTCGGCGAACGCCTCGACGGTGGCCTCGTCCGCGCAGCCGGGGTGGTCGCGGCTGAAGATGCTGCGCACGAACGCGCGATCGATCGGGCGTCGGTTCTGCGCCGCATACTCGGGCAGGCGCTTGCGGCGCTCGGCGAGGGTGGGGCTGCCGGCCCCCGTCCAGACGAAGGCGTCGAGCGCAAGGCGCGCCACGCGCCCCGGGTGGCGCTGCGCAAAGACCGCCGCCTTGAGCGCGCCGGAGGAGATGCCGTAGACGAGCAGTTTCCGCGCCCCGCTCGCCCCCAGGATGTACTCGCTGCCGGCGGCGAGGTCGTCGGCGCCGTTGGCGATGTCGCAGTTGATCGGCCGCCGCTTGTCCGAGCGCCCGTAGCCCTCGTTGTCCATGCACCAGGCGTCGAAGCCGCGCGCCGCGAACCAGTCCATCGCCGAGGAATCCGGCCGCCCGGGAACCTGCAGGTCGAAAGTCGGCTGCGAGGCCATCGAAGAGCCGTGCACGAAGAGCACCGTGCCCCGCACCGCGGCGCCCGCGGCCGGGGGCTTGCGCCACAGGAAAAGCCTCACCTCGCCCTTGCGCGTCCAGTGCTCGGCGCCGCGGATCCGGTCGGCCGCGCTCAGGTCCATGGGCTAGGAACCATAGCGGGACAGGCCCGCGACGTCGAGCACCGTGACGCCGCCGTAGCCGGTCTTGAGCAGCTTCGCCTCCTCAAGGGCCCTGAGCGCCTGGTTGACGCGCTGCCGCGACACGCCCGAGAGAAAGCCGATCTCCTCCTGCGAGACCTGCAGCCGCTGGCCGATTCCCGGGTAGAGGAACGGGTTGTACAGCCAGGCGAGGCAGCGCGCGACGCGCGCGTCGGTGTCGAGCAGCCGCTCGTACTCGAGCAGGGCGATGAACTGGGCGAGGCGCTCGTTCAACTGCTGCAGCAGGAAGCGGTTGAAGGCGATGCTCGAATCGAGCAGGAAGTAGAAGGTCGCCCGGGGCATGAGCGCCACGCGCGTGTCGCGCAGCGCGATCGCGTCGTAGCGGCGCGGCTCGCTCTTCAGGAGCGAACCCTCGCCGAACCAGCCGCCCGCCGGCACCCCCGTGAGCGTGGCCGCCTTGCCCTCGGGGGACACGATGCCGAGCTTGAGCAGGCCGTCGACCACCCCGATCCAGTGCCTGACCGGCTCGCCCTTGCGGCAGGCGTAGCCCCCCGCCGGGACGGCGCGCTCGGTGGTCTCGGCGCGCACGCGCTCGAGCTGGGCGGGCGAAAGGCCCTTCGCCCAGGCCGAATCGCGCAGCAGGTGGTCGAGCGAGGGCACGTGGATTGTCGCGGCCGGGACAGATTTGCGCCGAGAATCGGCTACAGTTCCGCCCTCGTCAAGCGTGTGCAACAATAGCCGCGCGGGCAAGTCCTTGGAGGGGGACGAGAATGTCGGAAAACCTTTCCGGCCTCGACACGTTTCCGAAGCTGCTGCGGCACCACGCCAGGGTACGGCCGCAGCGGCCTGCGATCCGCGAGAAGGATCTCGGGATCTGGCAGACCTGGAGCTGGAAGCAGTACGCCGACGAGGCGCTCGCGCTCGCCTGCGGCCTCGCCGCGCAGGGCTTCAAGCGCGGCGAGCACCTGGCGCTCGTGGGCGACAACCGCCCGCGGATCTACGCCGCGGTCGCGGCCGCGCAGTGCCTCGGCGGCATTCCGGTGCCGCTGTACCAGGACGCGGTGGCGGCCGAGATGGCGTTTCCGATCCAGAACGCGGAGATCACGCACGCCGTGGCCGAGGACCAGGAGCAGGTCGACAAGCTCCTCGAGATCCTGCCGCAGTGTCCGACCCTCAAGCGCATCTACTTCGACGACCCGCGCGGCATGCGCCACTACGCGCAGTCGCAGTTGATGAGCTACGAGAAGCTGCTCGAGATCGGCCGCGAGGCGATGCAGCGCGACCCGGCCTTCCTCGAGGCCGAGATCGCGCAGGGCAGGGGCGAGGACACCGCGGCGATGTTCTTCACCTCGGGCACGACCGGCGTTCCGAAAGGAGTCGTGCTCACGCACGCGAGCCTGATCGACCGCGCCCGGGTGGTGGCCGAATGGGAGGGGATCACAGATCGCGATGTCGTGCTCGCCTTCATGCCGCCGGCCTGGATCGGGCAGAACATCTTCTCCTACGCGCAGCCCCTGGTCACCGGCTACTGCATCTGCTGTCCCGAGTCGGGCGCCACGGTGCTCACCGACATGCGCGAGATCGGGCCCAGCTACTACTTCGCGCCGCCACGCGTGTTTGAGGCGCTGCTCACCCAGGTGGCGGTGCGGATGGCCGACGCGAGCGCGCTCAAGCGCTGGCTCTACCAGCATTTCATGGAGGTTGCGCGCCGCGTCGGCGCGCGCATCATGGAGGGCAAGCCGGTCAGCCTCGGGGAGCGATTCCTCTACTGGCTCGGCGACCTGCTGGTCTACGGGCCGCTGCGCAACGTGCTGGGCTTGAGCCGCGTGCGCATCGCCTACACCGGGGGCGAGGCGATCGGGCCGGACCTGTTCGTCTTCTACCGCTCGCTCGGCATCAACCTGAAGCAGCTGTACGGCTCGACGGAGACGAGCGTGTTCGTGTGCGTGCAGCCGAACGGCCAGGTGAAGTCCGATACCGTGGGCCCGGCGGTGCAGGGCGTGGAGCTGCGCTTCACTCCGGAGCGCGAGCTCCTGATCCGCTCGCCGGGCCTGTTCAAGGAGTATTTCAAGAACCCGCAGGCGACCGCCGAGGCGAAGGACGCGCAGGGCTGGTTCCACACCGGCGACGCCGGCTACGTCGACGCCGACGGCCACCTCAGGATCATCGACCGCGCGAAGGACGTCGGCAAGCTCGCCGACGGCACGCTGTTCGCGCCCAAGTACCTCGAGAACAAGCTCAAGTTCTTCCCCTACATCAAGGAGGCGGTCGCCTTCGGCCACGGGCGCGACAAGGTCTGCGCCTTCGTCAACATCGACATGGACGCGGTCGGCAACTGGGCCGAGCGCAACAACCTCGCCTACACGGGCTACACCGACCTCGCCTCGCGCGACGAGGTCTACGCGTTGCTGCGCGAGTGCGTCGAAAAGGTCAATGCCGACCTGGCCGAGGAGCCGGAGATCGCCAACTCGCAGATCCATCGCTTCCTCGCGCTGCACAAGGAGCTCGACGCCGACGACGGCGAGCTGACCCGCACCCGCAAGGTGCGGCGGCGCTTCATCGCCGAGAAGTACTCCAGCCTGGTGGATGCGCTCTACGACGGCAAGGACAAGGTCCATGTCGAGGCGCAGGTGAAGTACGAGGACGGGCGGGTCGGGAAGATCTCGGCCGACCTCAGGATCGGCGACGCGAAGACGTTCGCGCCGGCGGCGGCGAGAAAGGCCGCCTGAGGGCCGCGCGGTGATCGAGAGCGAGATGAGCGCTGCGCAGCTGCAGCAGCACGTCCGGGCACAGCGCATCGGCGAGGTGATCCTCGCGGTGGAAGGGGTCTCGCTCGCGTTCGGCGGCGTCCAGGCGCTGCGCGACGTTTCGTTCGACGTGCGCGAGCACGAGGTGCGCGCGATCATCGGCCCCAACGGCGCCGGCAAGAGCTCGATGCTGAACGTCCTGAACGGCGTCTACCACCCGCAGAAAGGCACGATCCGGCTGCGCGGGCGCGAGTTCCACGACATGGACCCGCACGAGGCCGCGGCGATGGGCATAGCGCGCACCTTCCAGAACATCGCGCTGTTCAAGGGCATGACGGTGCTCGACAACGTCGTGACCGGGCGCAACCTCAAGATGCGCTGCAGCTTCCTCGAGCAGGCGCTGTGGCTCGGACGCGCCAAGCGCGAGGAGCTCGAGCATCGGCGCGCGGCCGAGGAAGTGATCGACTTCCTCGAGATCCAGCACATCCGCAAGACCCCGGTCGGGCGGCTGCCGTACGGGCTGCAAAAGCGCGTCGAGCTGGGAAGGGCGCTCGCCGCGGAACCGACGCTGCTGCTGCTCGACGAGCCGATGGCGGGGATGAACCTCGAGGAGAAGCAGGACATGTGCCGCTTCATCCTCGACGTCAACGACCACTACGGCACGACCATCGTGCTGATCGAGCACGACATGGGGGTGGTGATGGACATCTCCGACCGCGTCATCGTGCTCGACTACGGCAGCAAGATCGCCGACGGCGTGCCCGAGGCGGTGCGCTCCGACCAGGCGGTGATCGACGCCTACCTCGGCGTATCGCATTGACGCCCGCGTGAACGTCGCGTTCTTCTTCGAAGTGCTGCTCGGCGGGCTGCTCGCCGGGGTGATGTATTCGCTGGTAGCGATCGGCTTCGTCCTCATCTACAAGGCCTCGGGCGTGTTCAACTTCGCGCAAGGCGCGATGGTGTTCTTCGCCGCGCTCACCTTCGTCTCGCTGGTCGAGCGCGGGGTCAACTTCTGGCTCGCGCTCGTCGTCACGCTGGCGGTGATGGTGGTGCTCGGCATCGCCACCGAGAAGGTGGTGCTGCGGCCGCTGGTCAACCAGGCGCCGATCACCCTTTTCATGGCGACGATCGGCCTCACCTTCGTGCTCGAGGGCCTGTCGCAGCTCGTCTGGGGCTCGCAGCCGCACGGCCTGGAGCTCGGCATCCAGGACGTGCCGATGGAGTGGCTGTCGCGGTCGGCGGGCATCAACGTCAGCCAGTTCGACATTTTCGCGGCGTTCGTCGCCGGGATGCTGGTCGCGGTGCTGGCGCTGTTCTTCCAGTACACGCGGATCGGCCGGGCGCTGCGCGCGGTGGCGGACGATCACCAGGCGGCGCTCGCGGTCGGCATCCCGCTCAAGCACATCTGGGCGATCGTGTGGGCGGTCGCCGGGTTCGTCGCCCTGGTCGCGGGCCTGATGTGGGGCGCGAGGAACGGCGTGCAGTATGCCCTCACCTTCATCGCGCTCAAGGCGCTTCCGGTGCTCATTCTCGGGGGCTTCGAATCGGTGCTGGGCGCGATCATCGGCGGCCTGATCATCGGCGCCAGCGAGAAGCTCGCCGAGGTGTTCCTGCCGCAGATGCTGAACGCGCCGCTGAGTGAGTTCTTCGGCGGAGCGGTCAACCTGCAGGGAATCGAGTCCTGGTTCGCCTACGTGGTGGCGCTCCTTTTCCTCCTGTTCCGGCCGCAGGGGCTGTTCGGCGAGAAGATCATCGACAGGGTCTAGCCCATGCTCTACCGCGAAGCCGGCCAGTTCCGTTCCAGTTACGCCGAGGACCAGCAGATCTTCCCGATCCGGCAGGACCGGATCGGCGTCGCGCTGCTGCTGGCGGTCGCGTTCCTGGTGGTGCCGGTCGTCGCCAACCAGTACTGGTTCGCGGCGATCCTGACGCCGTTCCTGATCTTCTCGCTCGCCGCGCTCGGGCTCAACATCCTCACCGGCTATGCGGGGCAGCTGTCGCTCGGCACCGCGGCTTTCATGGCGGTGGGCGCGTTCATGGCGTACAACTTCGAGCTGCGCTTCCCCAACATGCCGATCCTCGCCTCGTTCGCGCTCGCCGGACTGTGCGCGGCGGCGGTCGGGATCGTCTTCGGCCTGCCCTCGCTCCGGATCAAGGGTTTCTACCTCGCGGTGGCGACGCTTGCCTGCCAGTTCTTCGTGCTCTGGATGCTGCAGCGGTTCGGCTGGTTCACCAACTACAGCTCGACCGGCGTGATCACCGCGGGCAAGATCGTCATCCTGGGCTACGTGTTCGAGAGCGCGGCCTCGAAGTACCTGCTGACGCTCGCGATCGTGACGGCGCTGGCGATCGCGGCCAAGAACCTGATGCGCAGCGAGACCGGCCGCGCCTTCATGGCGGTGCGCGACATGGACGTGGCCGCGAGCGTGATCGGGATCCCGATGATGAAAACGAAGCTGCTCGCGTTCGCGATCAGCTCGTTCTACTGCGGCGTGGCCGGGGCGCTGTACGCGTTCTGCTATCTCGGCACGGTCGAGCCCGAGGCGTTCAGCCTCGATCTCTCGTTCCGCATCCTGTTCATGATCATCATCGGCGGCGTGGGCTCGATCCTCGGCTCGTTCCTCGGCGCCGCGTTCATCACGCTGCTGCCGATCTTCCTGAACCTATTCTTCGGCTGGGTGTCGCACCTGATCGGAGAGGAGGTCCAGCACGCGGTGCTGTCCAACGTCGAGGTCATCATCTTCGGCGGCCTGATCGTTTTCTTCCTGATCGTCGAGCCGCACGGGCTGGCGCGGCTCTGGCAGATCGCGAAGGAGAAGCTGCGGCTGTGGCCGTTCCCGCATTGAGGAGCCTTGTCACGCGGGGCGATTGGAATATACTGGCAATTCCGGCTGTTGCGACAAGGTGTTAGCTCAAAGATTGGAGGAGGGGACATGATGAACCGCACCAGGTTGGCGCTTGTCGTCGGCGCGATCGCCGCCGTGGGGTTTTCGGGCCAGGCGGCGGCGCAGGCGAAGGAGCAGTTCGTCCCGGTGAACTCGTACTGGGTCGGACCGTACGCCCCCGGCGGCTCGGGGATCGCGGGCGGCATGATCGACTACTTCAAGCTGCTCAACGAGCGTGACGGCGGCATCAACGGCGTCAAGGTCACGTGGGAGAAGTGCGAAACGGAGTACGTCACCTCGCGCGGCGTGGAGTGCTACGAGCGCTCCAAGAAGAAGGGCCCCACGGGAGCGACGCTGATCCACCCGCTCTCGACCGGGATCACCTACTCGCTGATCGAGAAGGGCACCGCCGACAAGATTCCCATCGTGTCGATCGGCTATGGCCGCACCGACGCCTCCGACGGGCGCGTCTTCCCCTACGTCTTCCCGCTGATGACCAACTACTGGTCGCAGAACACCGCCAAGATCAAGTTCATAGGGATGCGGGAAGGCGGGATGGACAAGCTCAAGGGCAAGAAGATCGTGAACCTGTACCACGACTCGGCCTACGGCAAGGAGACGATCCCGGTGCTCGACGTGCAGGCCAAGAAGTTCGGCTTCGAGGTGACGCACATCGCGGTGCCGCACCCGGGCAACGAGCAGCAGGCGC
>Ga0187893_10014780_pt1 | contig 10574 bp, 7 predicted proteins | sample MA1701074metaG_FD_139574 | JGI IMG/M metagenome (GOLD analysis project Ga0187893, IMG submission 139574) | White microbial mat communities from a basaltic lava cave in the Kipuka Kanohina Cave System on the Island of Hawaii, USA - MA170107-4 metaG ...
ATTTATTGACGCTTGCCGGAGTCTATGCAGGCTGGCCAGTTGTTGTAACGGGCATAACAAGCTATCTTGCCCTTATCAATGTGGTTATTGTGCTCTTTAATATGATACCGGCCTTTCCGCTTGATGGCGGCAGAGTACTTCGCTCAATACTTTGGCAGTGGAAAAAAAGTTTGCGCTATGCCACGCAGGTTACTGCGGCAATAGGTTCTGGCTTTGGAATCACGCTCATTATCTTTGGCCTCTATCTCTTTTTGATAGGCAGCTTTGTTGATGGCCTCTGGCTTATGATTATCGGCATGTTTATTAATGGCGCTGCAGCCTCATCTCGCACCCAATCGGTCATTACAGAAGAGTTTCGCGGTGAGAAGGTAGAGCGCTTTATGACAAAAAACCCTATTTCTTGCCCACCAGCTATTACACTTAGCCAGCTGGTTCAGGACTATGTCTACAAGTCGCAGCACCATCTCTATCCTGTTGCGGACGGGGATCGGCTGCTTGGCTACATTAGCCTAAAAGAGATAAAAGCCTATCCACACGATGAGTGGTCAAAAGTTTTAGTACGAGATGCCATGGTGCCTCGAGAGCAGTTTGTGACTGTAGACCCAGAATCTAGTGCACTCTCTGCCCTGCAGCTTATTCAGGAGGCGCATGCATCGTGTCTTCTAGTTACAGAACATGATAGACTGGTAGGCATAGTCACTGCACGCGATCTTTTCAAGCTTATCTCTCTTAAGCTCGAGCTTGAAGAGGGTTAATCCTCCAAGGGCAGCCACTCTGGGGGCATTTGGGCGGCGGGGCTTGTCTGCATTGCTTGGGCCATAAATTCGCGAGCGGCATTGAAGTTGCCTGTCATATCAAAGTAGTCGCGAGCCATGCGATCGTAGATTTGGCCAACATTTATCGTTTTGTCTTTAGAAGCCTCAAAAATCTCTTGTCTTCGCATGCCCAGGTAGAGATCGTGCTTTCCCCAGTGGTAGTAGATCTCAGCAAGCAGCGAATAATTGTTTCTAAGATCGCTTTTTGCCGCTTCTGCATACTTTAAAGACTGTTTTGCCGCATTTTCTGCTTGGACATAGTCGCACATCTGCATGTAGCTATCGGCTATGTGGCTGTAGATCCAGGAGAGCTCTTGAGGGCTATTGTCGGTTTTTGCCAGCTGTTTTTCTTCTTCTTGGATTCTCTTGGTGTTGCTCGAGACAATATAGCTCCAGTTGCCAGGCTGGTAGTTCAGCATAAAGCGTGCTGCAACTTCAGTATCATCAACCATAACGGTTACCGTTGCAGGCAGAAGACCCGGTTTTATGTGGCCAGAAAGGGGTATGCAGGCAAAACTGCCGAGAACGGGGTAATCTGCATACTTTGCAACAGCGTATCGACACTGGCCAGGCAGTTCCATTTTGTAGAGGTAGCGCCGTTTACGATCGGGCAGTAGCTGCTGATAATCGGGAAGGCGCTCTTGCACTACCCGCTTTTGATCTCGCAGGGCAATAGCTTCTACCGAAAAACAGGGATCGCCCAGGAACGTGTAGCTATTTTCAAATTTAAGATTTGGGTCACTAAGCTTTCTATCGGTATCGTAGGCAAGAGCTGCATTAAGCGCATACTGCACCCACTCCGATTTTTCTCCTTCGCTATATTCTTTTCTGTCTGCATCCTTGTAGAGCAAAACTGTGTAGCAGTACTTGCGATTTGGCAGCGGGTTTGAGGGGTCAAAAGGGCGTGGAGAGTAGAGTCCGACTTCATCCCATGTTGTATAGGGCCTATTAACTTTGTAGGTGGCAACAAATTCATTTTTGTCACTGTAGAGTGCTCCTGGCTCTGTAGCAATTGGGCGGCTGATGAGGTCGCACTTAAAGCGCAAATCTTGATCTGGCTGAGAAAATTCAAATTCGCGGTAAAAATTAAAGCCATAAATCTGTTTAAGTAGCTCAGGATTGCTCTTAAAAGGCTCTATCTCTGATAAATTGCGCGGTTCAGCAAGTTCAATAAAGTAGGGCCTGCGCTCTGGGAAAAGAGAAAGTTTTTCGTAATTGCGATCGTCAACAAGCCGATAAATAGGCCCAGGTTCTTGAGCAAAAAGCGACACAACGAAAAAAAGGAGAAAAAGAGAATATCTCATACAAACACCTCATGATTGTTCTATATCAGAGAATGCCTTTTCTTAACATGTAGCCGCGAGCTTCTTGTAGTTTTTGGGTACTGGTTGGGACTTTGATGCCATGTGCTTCAATGTAGCCATCATTTGCTGCGTAACAGGCCGCATTTGAGAAGCTAACAGTACTTGGAGAGAGCCTTATATCGCTACGTGGCATGTCAGCAAGATCGCCAAAATGGACGTGGAAGCCCTGTCCCTGAGGTATGATATGCAGTCTTCCTTCTTGCACTGCGACAACAAGCGATTCAAATTCAGGGGGGCATAAATCAAGTTTTGGTAGCGGTGGAGGCGGTGATTGTCTAACGGGCATCATATATTTCTCAAGCTGTCGGTAATAAGTTCTGAGATATCGCACAGTTCATTTTCGTATGATTCATAGGTTTTGGTGACAGCGCGCGATGCGGCCTGCTGGCTATAGCCCAGATTTACTAAAGCAGAGATGGCATCTTCTAGAAGCGGTGGATGCTTTACAGAAACTTGCTGCGTATCGATCTGAATAAGGTTTAGGGCAGAGCCTTTGAGCTCCAGCATCAGCCTTTCGGCCGTTTTTTTGCCAATTCCTGGCACCTTAACAAGGGCCTGGACATCTTTGTTGAGCAGTACAAGCTTAAGCTCTGATGGCGGCAGATGGCCAATGATGCTGAGGGCAAGCTTTGGGCCAATTCCTGAGATGTCGAGCAGCGTTTCAAAAATATCGCGCTCAGACTCTTGTAAAAAGCCGTAGAGTGCCTGCGAAAACTCGCGTATTACAAACGAGATATGAAGCATCACCTCTTTTGCAGGCAGCTTTACCGCATAGTTTGGGGCTAGATGAATCTGATAGCCGATTCCTTGCACTTCGAGGAGGCAGTGATCATCTTTTATGGAAACGATCTGGCCTTTCATATATCTGTACATTATAACTCTCGGGTTTTCTGATTTGGTAAAAGTTCAACTTCAGGGGTTGCAGCATGGCATAAGGCTATTGCCAGGGCATCTGTTGCATCAAATGGCTCAGGGGCGCTTTTGAGCGACAGCAGCCTTGTCACGCTGTTTTGCACCTGAAATTTTTCTGCCTTGCCGGTGCCTGTGATAAAGCACTTCACCTCTCGCGGCGAGTAGCCAAAGACTCGCATTTTGTGCATTTTTGCAGCAAGAAGGGCCGTTCCCATAGCAATGCCAAGCTTAAGTGTGCTTTGAGGGTTTTTATTGATAAAAGGGGTTTCAAGTGCCATTTCGTCTGGAGAAAACTTCTTTAAAAGCTCTTGTAGGCTTGAGTAGATGATGTGGTAGCGATCTGATAGGATATAATTTACGGGCGGTCGTATGCAGCCAAAGTCGAGCGGCTCGTAGGAGTTGCCGTTGACTACAATAATCCCATAGCCGGTAATGCGCGTGCCTGGATCTATACCAATAATTACTTTCTTTTTCATTGCTGTAGTAAAAAGCTAAAGGTCTCTTTTGTGGGGCTCTCTGTAGGTCGTTTAAAGAGTGCTTCTAGCTCCAAAAACCTCTCTTGAACGAGTCTCAGATCGCTCAGTTCTTCTTGCTGCTTGTTGATTGTGCTGTTCAGGGCGTCTAGTTCTTGATCTTTTGTTCTAAGCTCATCTTGCAGGGTATTTGCTTGTGCATCAAGCTCTATTCTGAGCGCATTTTCTACCTTGCGGGCGCTATCGAGCGTCTCTTCTAACAAGCTTACCTTCTGGGTATGCATTGTGAGTAGGTTTTGCAGCTCTGTTGTGCGGTCCATCAGATCTTCGATCTGCTTTGAGAGAAGCGCGCACTCTTTTACGCGACGTGCCAGGTGCTGCTCGAGTAGGCGTAGATGGTTTTCTTGCTCATCAGAGCGCTTTTGGGTAAACATTTGTTCTTGGGAAAGCATGCGATACCTATTTTGCTCTTCAGCAAGAACGCTCTTTTGCTCTTGGATGCATGCCTGGCTGACTGCAAGCTCTTGTGTATGATCTCGCAGGGCAGTTTCAAATTTTTCTTCCAGCGATTTTAGCTTCAGTTCGATATCCTGCTTTTGCACAAGCTCTTTGCGCAGATCGTCGATGGTGGTGCGATACTCTTCTTTTTTTGCTTCGCTCTTTAGGGCAGCCTCTTTTAATAGCTGTAGCTCTTCTTCCTTTGCTGCAAGGTCTTGGCTTGTGCCTTCAAGTGTCTCTACAAGCTCTTTAAGCTGCTCTGTGCTGCCTGCTACGTGCTCTTCAAGTTTAAGTTTATTTGTGTTCAAGCTTTGCAGCCTTGCTGCAAGGGTGGCTTTTTCGCAGGAAAGGGCTGTCAGCTGATCTTCGAGCTCTTTTTTTTCTGTGATCAGGCGGATAAGGCGATTTTTTACCTCTTGGCTGTCAAGTGATGTGGTCTGGATCTGTTCTGAGAGGTCATTTTCTTTGCGATCATGTTGGCGTTTTGCCTCTTCAAGTGAGTGTGAGAGCTCATCTACTTTTGATTCTAGCTCTTTTACCTGCTTTTTTAGCTGAGTTGTCTGTTTGGTATTTTCTTTTTGACTTTCCTTTTGATTTTCTTTTACAACAACCACCTCTTGCACAGGTTCAGGAGGCAATGGAGCTGGGACAATAACCTCTTCGACTTGAATAACCTCTTCTACAAGCGGTGTGGGCATAGGTGCATGAGTGGGCGCTGGGATCTCTACCGGCTGTCCTATGATTTTCTGCAAAAGACTTTTTAAGTCTTGCGTAGTGAGCGTTGATGCTTGCATAAAGGTGTCCTGAAATTTCTCTACCCTGTATTCTAGTTGCCGATCAATTTTTACCGTAACATATATCTCGACTTTGTACAATCTTAGCGGGCCATTTCTTCACAGTGGGCGCCCATCTGCCATTTATTTTATCCAGATGGCGGATTTCGCCGGGGGCTAAATGCGCAGATGGGGCAGGGGCCCCATGCGGTTTAATGCCTATCGTGATAAAATAAATGGCAACTGGCCACCCACTGAGAAGAAATGGCCTGCAAAAATTGTACAAAGTCGAGATATATCTATATGCAAAAAAATATTTTTATCACCGGTGCGGCAGGCTTTATCGGCTTTCATTTTGCTAAAGCATGCCTACAAGCTGGCTACAACGTCGTTGCAATTGACAGCTTCACTCCCTACTATTCACAAGATTTGAAGAAAGCGCGTGCCAAGATCTTACAAGATATGGGCCTTTTGGTACAAAATATCGATATTAACGATGCTCGTGCACTAGAAGAAATCGTCCAAAAGCATGCAGTCACCCACTTTGTTCACCTTGCGGCACAAGCGGGTGTTCGCTACTCATTTACTCACCCAGAAGTCTATCTCAAGACTAATGTAGATGGCTTTTTGCAGGTGATTGAAACTTGCAAAAAGTATCCCCAAATCAAGCTTGTCTATGCATCAAGCTCGTCGGTATATGGCGCCAACACAAAGATTCCCTTCGCAGAAAGCGACAAAACAGACCATCAAACGAATATCTACGGCGTCACAAAAAAGACAAATGAGCTGATGGCCTATAGCTACTATCATCTCTACAAGATGCCAAGTATCGGGCTTCGATTTTTTACAGTATATGGCCCATGGGGAAGACCCGATATGGCCTATTTTTCTTTTACAAAGGCAATAGTAGAGTCAAAACCAATAGAGGTATTTAACGAAGGTAAGTGCCGACGCGATTTTACTTATGTAGACGATGTCATTTCTGCTATGATGGCAGCACTTGATCGTGTTGAGGGGTGCCAAGTCTTCAATATTGGCAACGAACATCCAGAATTTGTAAACGATCTTATTGAGTTAATAGAAAAAAACACGAGCAAAAAAGCAGAAAAAATTTTGATGCCAATGCAGCAGGGAGAAATTGAAGAAACCTTTGCTGACATTACCCTTGCCAAACAAAAGCTAAATTTTTTACCACGCATTCGTTTGGCAGAAGGCATTGCAAATTTCGTAGAATGGTACACTAAATGTTATACTAATCTGGACAAAAACTACCAATTCTCTTAGATTGAAATAAATAAAGACCTCTCTGCTGACCGGAGCAAAATACATGTTTGAAAAAGTTAGATCCGTCCGTATCGCACTATGCCTTATCTTCATTTCATTTTTAGTCTTTTGCGGCTTTGTCACCGCACGCGACGAAAAATATGTAACCTACTTCATCCATCTCTATACAGCAGGGCTCTTTCGCGAGAGAAACTTTACGCTGCATGAAGCAAAAACAACCTTTGGTAAGGACCATATCCACCGCATAGAGATGTCATTTTCTTGCTACAAGGCACTGCCGCTCGAGCGCGCACGGGAGCTTGTGACAGCTGTTGCTATGGACTTTCTGGAAAAGGTAAATAGTGATCCAGGACTGCGTGAGAAGGGGTTAATTAAAGAGAAATTTATTCCGCGTCAGCTCTATCTCAGAATCCTTTGCGACAACGTAATTGGCGAAACATATGACAACATCTTTATTCGCGAGATCATTTTAGATAGAGGGCAGCTCACATATGTTACCTTCAAGAACATGCCAGAGTTTTGGGGAAAAACATATACAATACATGAAGACTTTGACTACGCACTCATGCTGACAGGCAGTGCAAGACATCCAGAAGATGTTATTGCTGAACAAGAAATTATCCCAAATAAGATAGGTCGCGGCATACGAGGCGATAGAGATGACTTCCCACATAATTATGATTATGAAGATCTCGTCTATCCAGAAAAAGATAAGATAGTAACAAAAGAATCTGTAGAGCCCGAAGAGGCAGCCCCAAGCCCAATTCTACCTATGATTGTCGCGGTGGAAACAGTTTCACAGCTTAACTTGGCGCCGGTTGAAATACCTATAGTAGAAGAAGAGGTCCCCTATCCAATACTCGATATGCTGCCTCCACAAGCACCTCAAGCAGCTGTTCCTACAGCGCCTACAGTAGCAACAGGCCCTGCCCTGCTGCCAACCGCTCCTGCAACCCAAGTACCAGATATTGGGCCTACAATGGCAGTTGTTCCTGCAGTGCCTGCTCCAACTGCACCGCAGACTGTTCGCGATGTACAAACAGCGCCTACAGCACCGCCAGCACAAGAAGCACCTCTTCCACAAAGTATCGATCGCCTCAGACAGGCAGAACAAGAGGGCAATAAGCTCTTAAGCAAGGTCGAATCACCAGATCCTTTTAAAGAAGATGTGCCAACACTTCCCGAATTGCAGGTTGCAGACCAAACAGCAGAGCAACCAGCTGATAAAAATGAAGAGCCAATTGACTTTTTTGAGCTTTTTGACTCCTTCTCCGACAGCTTTGCTGAAGAGGAAAAGCCAACTCCTGCAGCCCTAGAAGAAGAGACGCCGGAGCCAACGCCAACAGTACCCGGTGAGGCACTTCCTGAAGATAATAGCACGCCTCCAGATGAAAATTTTGAGATGCCGGAAGATGAGTATGCAGAGCCTGCACAACCTATAGTAGAGCCGCAAGTCGAAGAGCCTGCTCCCGAAGATGCTACAAAGACAGAAGACGAGCCGCTTGTCGCCGACGCCGAAGAGCAAGAAGTAGAGGCTATTGAAGAGGCCCTTCCACCAGAAGCCCGGCCTATTCCAGAAGTGCCTGCGGAGCCAGTTGAAGAGCAGGCAATCATCGAACAAACAGTAGAAGAACAAGCAGAAATAGAAGAAGAAGCGCCCGCCCAAAGCTGGTGGGACCGCTTATTTGGTTCAGATAAAGAGGACGCTCCTGCACCAGAAGATGCGCCTGTTCAGCCAGAAGTAGAAGAGACAGCAGCTGTTGAACAAGCAGTAGAAGAGCAAGAGCAAACTGAAGAAGAACCCGCCCAAAGCTGGTGGGACCGCCTCTTTGGTTCAGATAAAGAGGACGCTCCTGCCCCAGAAGATGCCCCAGTTGAAGAGACAGTAGCACTTGTAGAAGATGCTCCAGCTCCTGAAGAGATGCCGTCAGAAGAAGAGATTCAAGAAATGGCTGCACATCTAGAAGAAGCAGCTATGGTAGAGCAAGCCGCAGAAGAGGCGCCGCCAGCCAGCTGGCTTGATGAGAGCCAAGCAGCTGTGCCAGATGCTGCTCCTCCAGCAGCGGACGAGCCTCCTCCAGAAGCAGCTGCAGACACCAGCTGGTGGGATCGCATGTTTGGCGCTAGCCAAGCTGAAGAAGAAGCCCCTACTCAAGCTGTTGAAGAGGCTAGAGCTCTTGAGCAAGCAGCTCCTCTTTCCGAAGATCTTGATCTTCCGGCTGAGCCAACTCCGCCATCGGAAGAAGAAATTCAAGAAATAACTACATACTTAGAAGAAGCTGCTGTTGTTGAACAAGCCGCAGAAGAGGCACCGCCAACAAGCTGGCTTGATGAGAGCCCAGCTCCACAGGAAGAAGTTGCAACAGCCGCTCCAGAAGATGCTGCAGCCGCAACAGTAGCGCTTGTAGAGGATGATCCAGCTCCTGAAGAGATGCCATCAGAAGAAGAAGTTCAAGAGATGGCTACCTACTTAGAAGAAGCTGCTGTTGTCGAACAGGCAGCAGAAGAGGCACCGCCAACAAGCTGGCTAGATGAGAGCCTAGCATCACAGGAAGAGGCTGCTGCCCCAGCAGCAGAAGAAGCGCCTGTTATTATTATTGACGAGGAAGAAGTTGCACCTCCCGCTCCAGAGGAACAAGCGGCTCCTGCACCCGAAGATCTACCTGTAGAGCCAACTCCGCCAGCAGAAGAAGAGCCTGTTATTATCATTGAACAGGAAGAGGTGGCTGTAGCCCCACAAGCAGCTGAAGAACCAGCAGAAAAAAGCTGGTGGGATCGCATGTTTGGCAGCACTGACAAGGAAGAAGCTGCCCCAGCACCAGAAGATGCGCCTGCTGCTGAAGAGGCCGCATGGCTCGAAGAGTCGCCTGCGCCTGCAGAAGAGCAGGTAGTTGTCGAACAAATTGAACAAACAGAAGAAGAAAGCCAGCCTACACAAAGCCAAAGCTGGTGGGACCGCATGTTCGGCTCTGACAAGGAAGAAGCGCCTGCTCCAGAGGACGCGCCTGCTGCTGAAGAAGCCGCATGGATGGAAGAACCTCCAGCAGCAGATGAATCATCAGAAGATGCATTTATCGAACAAGCAGTCGAAGCTGAAGACGCCAACCAAGAAACTAATCCCGCTCAAAGCTGGTGGGATCGCATGTTCGGCAGCTCAGACAAAGAAGAAGCGCCTGCTCCTGCCCCAGAAGATGCTCCCGCCGCCGAAGAAGAGGCCGCATCGCTCACCATGCAGGAAGAAGAGCCCCCGGCTCCCTCATCATGGTGGCAAAATATGTTCGCTGCAGACAAAGATGGAGATACAGAAAAAGAAGATGATCTGCCTCCACAAGATGAGACTATAGCAATCAATGATGACTCCGCTGCCCAGGAAGAGCCCGAAAAAGAACTCCAGCGAGAAGTTGAAGAAGATGAAGTAGACCAAGAAGAAGAAACCGAGTCTCGCTCATGGTGGAGTTCACTCTTTTCTTCTTCAGAAAATGAAAAAGAGCAAGCAGCCGAGCCTGAGGTCAAGCCACAAGAGAGCGTTTCCATAATTTCATCTGAATCAAGCGATGATGATGAGCAAATTGAGGCGCAAAATAACGCACCTCTTGCCCCATCTTGGTGGGACCGCCTCTTTTCGTCAGCAGATGATGAAGAGGAAGAAGAAAATGCTCTTCAACAAGAACGAAATGAATCAGAAGTTGCTGTAGAAGAGCTCCAACAGACAACTGTTCCAGATACAGAGCCCGCTCAGAGCTGGTGGAACAGAATTTTGTCAAAAGAGGAGCCGACTGAGCAGCCAAGCGAACAGCCTGTGCTAAACGAAGAGGCTTTTTCTCAGACAGAAGCACTCTTTTTCACACCGCCTGCGCAATCAGCACAAGAGCCAGTTGCTCAAGCCGATGATGAAGAGCCGCTTATCTACGAAGATGATGAGAACAATTTACCAAATGTTGCAGTAGAACACTCTCAGATCGACACGGATGAGGCGATCGGCAAAGATGAAGAAGCGCACGATCCAGTGCTCAGAAGTCTCTACAGAGAGCCTCTAAGCTGGATGCAGTCGCGCGCTTCAGATCAGCCTGCCGGCAGCTGGGGCGACCCAGTTGAAGAGGTCATCGCCCAAGAAGAGCCGTCGGAAGAGGGAACGTAACGCTTCGCGCTGCCTTTAAAGGACAAAGGACCAAAAGGACAACTATAGACGTCTATAGTCGTCCTTTTGGTCCCTTTGGTCCTTTATGTCCTTTAAAAGTCGCGCGAAGCGTTATGTAAGCCACACCGAAGTAAGGTTACGCCCCGCAGTTTTGTCGCGACGGTAGCTGTAGAAAAGGTCAGGATTTGAAAAAGTGCAGATATTTGCAATTTCTATCTGGTTTACCCCTTCAACTTCTAGCTGCCAGCGGGCGATCTCCCATAGGTTAAAGTAGTTTTTGCTATCACCAAAGCGCCAAAAGCTTTCGGGAAATTCTG
>Ga0187893_10014781_pt1 | contig 10573 bp, 3 predicted proteins | sample MA1701074metaG_FD_139574 | JGI IMG/M metagenome (GOLD analysis project Ga0187893, IMG submission 139574) | White microbial mat communities from a basaltic lava cave in the Kipuka Kanohina Cave System on the Island of Hawaii, USA - MA170107-4 metaG ...
AGCCAGCCGATGAGGCGCGCCGGCAGCAGCGACAGAGCCAGGTGTTCGTCCATGGTCATGACCTCGTGCATGGGAAGATCCTTGTCGAGCTTGCGTACCTCGCCCTGCACCGCGGCCAGCATCCGCTCGGGGCGGCCCGCGGTGCGCACCAGCAACACCGGCGACGAGCGATAGAGTTGCGATGTCGACAGATAGAAGTAGGGCCTCGGCTCCTCGCCGAGCGATACGTACTTGCCGTCCCGCACCACGCCCACGACTTCGTATGCATTGCGGCCGCGCGTGATCCGCTTGCCGATCGAATTCTGATCGGGCCAGTATCTGCGCGCCAGCGCCTCGCTCACCAGGGCCACCGGCGCCGATCCAATCCGATCCTCCCGCGAGAATGCCCGGCCGCGTACGATCTCGATTCCCATCACCTGGAAATAATTCGCGCCGACGATATTGAAATGGAGTTCCATATCCTCGCCGGTCTTCGGCTCGTAGCCTTCCAGCGAAATCATCGTGCGCTGGCCTCTCCCGAGCGGGACCAGGTCCGCCAGCGCGACTCCCTGCACACCCGGCAGCGACCCTACGGACTCCAGCAGTTGATCCTGAAAAAGCTGCCCTTTGGCGGTCGGATAGCCCTGCAAGCCGAGGTCGACCGACGCCATGAGGATGTTGCGATTCCGGAATCCCACGTCGATCGCCTGCGCATTCTGAAGACTGCGGACGAACAGGGCGGAGCCAATCACCAGCAGGCTCGACATGGCGAACTGCATCGTGACGAGCCCCTTTCGGAGCCACGTGCGGCTCCCCCGACCGAACGTCGACAAGCCACGGACCGCGGCCAGGGGGCTCGCCTGCGAAGTCTGAATCGCCGGCAGCAGTCCGAAAACGACCGCGGTAAGCATCGACACCGCGAACGCGAATGCCAGCACGCGCCCGTCCGGACCGAGGCTCAACTCCACGGGCATCGAAATGGGAGGACGGAAGCGCGCGATCAGCGACGTCGTCCATAAAGTCAGCAGAATCGCGCCGGCGCCTCCCAGCAGCGAGAGCATGGTGGACTCGGTGAGTAGCTGGCGTATCAGGCGCCCGCGCCCGGCGCCCAGCGACGCGCGTACGCCCATTTCGCGGGCTCGCGCCGTCGCACGCGCCATCAGCATGCCAGCCACGTTCGCACATGCGATCAGCAGCACTCCTGCCACGACGCTCATCAGCAGCGCGACCGCACTCAACAGCGACGAGCGGTCGTTCATGAACAACGTCAGGCCCGATGCGGGATCGAGAGTCACCGTTCGCGGCTCTCTCCGAACGCTGGTCCAGTTCCTCGGGTGCTCGTCATGCAACTGGCGCGCGATGCCGGCGAAGGACTGGCGTGCGCGCTCCAGTGTGGCGCCCGGCTTGAGACGGCCGAGCAGGAACAGCCATCGCGATCCGCGCGACGTAAGCGCAGTTCTCCCAGGCTGTAGCTGCGCCTGCATCGCCATCGGAACCCAGACATCGAGAGTGAAGAGGTTGACCACGCCCGTAAATCCACGCGGTGCGACACCGGCGATCGTGAACGGGTAACCGTTCAGAACGATCTTCTGGCCGGCCACGCCTGGATCGGCGGCGAACCGCCGGCTCCAGAGCCCGTGGCTGATGACGGCGACGGCCTCGGCGCCGGGCTCGTTGTCGTCATCGGGCGAGAGCAGCCGGCCGGTGGATGCATTGAGCCCCAGCATGGGAAAGAAATCGCCCGTGACGAGCTGACCCCAGATGCGCTCGGTGCCGCCGCTGCCGCTGATGTTCATGGCCATCATCGAGTGCGCAGCCATGTGGGAGAACTCACTGCTGCGAGCGCGGAAGTCGACGAAATCAGGATAGGACGAGGTGCTGTAGAGCGGCCCGCTGAAATCGCTGGTGAAAATCGAGACGAGTGAGCCGGGATCGCGGCCCGGCAGCGGACGCAGCAGGATCGCGTTTACCATGCTGAAGATCGTCGTGTTGGCTCCGATGCCGAGGGCAAGAGAAAGGATGGCGACCAGCGTAAAGCCGGGATTGCGCCAAAGAGTGCGCAATCCGAACCGCAGGTCCTGCGCCAGCGTACCCATGGCGGGCTCAAATGCATGCCTCGGGCCGGTGCGTCAGGCGGCTGCTCCCTCACCGTCTGCGGGTGGTAAACTGCTGATCCTGCTGAAGCCGCCGGTAATAGAGTCCGGAGCAACCCCCCCTATGTTCAGAGGTGGGAGTGTCCGCTTGTGGGACGTCCTGTTCGAATGCGGAGAAAGGGCCGGAGTTTACCGGTAAGGGGTTACCCGCAGCGCCGCTTTTTCCCGCACCGACTGTGTCGCGTGCCTAAGGGCGGTCCCGACGCCTTTCAATTGTCGCGGCGTGCGGCGCAGGCCATCCAGCCGCTCTTCGCGGGATTCTGCTCTACGCCATCGGCCGCGCTTGAGGAGAAAGCCCCTGAGCGGCGTTTCGCGTCGCTGATGCACGCCCCCGACTCACTGTTTCCGTGAGGGCCAATCTCAACACGTTGTTATCATACAGACAGTGGTCGTGTCCATTATCCACGCTGTGGTTTTATGCACGATAGGGACCGCCGCTGTCACTAACGCCTACGCCCAATCTGCAAATTACGAAGGGCGCACGATCAGCCGCATCCGGTTCGAGCCCCCCTCCCAGCCCCTGCCGGAGAAAGAGCTCATCGATCTGATCCCGCTGAAGGCGGGCGAGCCGTTCCGGTCCGAAGCCGTTCGCGAGAGCATCGCCAGGCTCTACGACACGGGACGCTTCCAGGACATCGCCGTCGAGGCGCTGCAGGATGATGACGGCCTGACGCTGCGAATCATTACTGAAGGAAGCTGGTTTGTCGGCCGCGTACGGGTTGAGGGCGTGTCCGAGCCTCCCAACCAGGGCCAGCTCGTCGCGTCCACCAAACTACAGCTCGGCGCCCCGCTCCATCCGGACGACGCCGAAGCTGCGGTGAAACATCTTACGGCGCTGCTGGAATCCAACGGGTATTTTGAGGCCGACATCCTGCCGGAGCTTCATCACGACACTGCCACCCAGCAGGTCCATTTCGATTTCCGGATTCGACCCGGTCCGCGCGCCCGTTACGCCCGGCCAATCCTGGTCGGGGCGGCCGAAGGCGACATCATGCGCCTGGTGAACGCCACGCGCTGGAAGCGCCTGTGGGGATTGCTCGGCTGGCGCTCGGTGGCCGCCTCGCGGACGGCGCAGGGCCTGGAGCGCATGCAGGATTACTATCGCGATCGGCATCATCTGCTGGCGAGAGTGGACCTGGAGCAAATGGATTATACGAAAGACACGCAGCGCGCCACCCCGCGCGTTGCGGCCGCGCCGGGGCCCAAAGTGGAGATTCAGGTGGAAGGCGCCGATCTCTCGACCGGCCGGTTGCGGCAGCTCGTCCCGATCGAGCGGGAGCAATCAGCCGACATGGACCTGCTGCGTGAAGGGCAGCAGAATATAGAAGAGTATTTCCAGGAGCAGGGATACTTTCGAGCCAAAGTTGATTTCGAGACGCGCGATGAGCCAGGCGGAAGGCGCGTCGTGATCTACACCGTGGATCGCGGCCGGCGCTACCGCCTCAGGCTGCTGGAGATCACCGGGAACGAATACTTCGATCTGGCGACGCTGCGCGAGCGCATGAACGTGATGCCGGTGACCACCTTTCGATTCCGCCAGGGGCGGTTCAGCGACGCCCTGCTGCGCAGCGACATCAATTCGATCCGCGAGCTCTACCTCTCCAACGGGTTTCTCAAGGTGGATATTTCCGATCCGGGCGTGGTTGAGAACTACGAAGGCCAGGAGAACGATCTCGCGGTCTACCTGAAGATTGTCGAGGGCCCGCAGACGCTTGTGGGAGACGTGGAGATCGGCGGGCTCAGCACGGAGCACGAGGCCGAGGTGCGCAGCCTGCTCGCCGCCATCAAGGGCCAGCCGTTCAGCGAGACCCTGGTCGCTTCGGACCGGGACATGGTGCTGAACCACTATTACAATCGCGGCTACCCGGACGCGTCGTTCCAGTGGAGTATGTCTCAGCGCGGCTCGAATGGCGTCGTGGACCTGCGATACCAGGTGGAGGAGGGCCGGCGCGTGTACGTGCGCGGTGTCCTCGTCGGCGGCTTACAGACCAGCGACCCGGAAATGGTTCAGTCACGAATCCCGCTGAACCAGGGCAACCCGCTGTCACAGCTCCAGCTCATCGAAAGCCAGCGGCGAATGTACGACCTCGGCGTGTTTGCGCGAGTCGACGTAGCGGTGCAGAATCCGGAAGGACAGGAGCGATCGAAGTATGTTCTGTACCAGGTGGAGGAGGCGCGCAAGTATTCGTTCAACATGGGCATCGGCGCGGAGGTCGCGCGCATCGGCCGGGGCGACACCCTGAATGCGCCGGCCGGCGAGCCGGGATTCAGCCCGCGGGTCAGCCTTGGCGTCAGCCGCTCGAACATGTTCGGCGTCGGCCATACCGTCAGCGTCCAGACCCGCCTTTCCTCCATCCAGCAGCGCGCACTGATCACCTACCTTGCGCCAAGATTCAAGGGGTACGAGAACGTCTCTCTCACCATCACCGGGATGACCGACCTGTCCCGCGACAGCAACACGTTCACCGTCCGCCGGCAGGAAGGCTCGGTGCAGATCGGCCAGCGGCTCTCTCGCGCCAATCAGCTCCAGTACCGTTTCGCGTATCGCCGCGTGGCCATTGACGAGGGCTCGCTCAGGATTGACCCCGACCTTATTCCGGTCCTCGCTCAGAACGTCCGCGTGGGAATCCTTTCGGGTACGTACATTCAGGACCGGCGCGACGATCCCATTGAATCACGCCGCGGCTATCTGAACTCGATCGATATCGGCATCGCCTCCAAGGCATTCGCCAGCCAGACCGATTACCTGCGCGTTCTGGCGCGCAACTCCACCTATCACAGGCTGGCGGGCGAGCTCATTCTGGCTCGCAGTCTGACATTGGGCTGGCAGAAGAATGTCGGCTCGGGGGGAGCGGCCGCCATCCCGCTTGCCGAGAGATTCTTCTCCGGCGGCGGCGCCTCGCACCGTGGCTTCCCCGACAACCAGGCCGGTCCGCGCGACCTGGAGACGGGCTTTCCGATCGGCGGCAGCGCCCTGCTCGTCAATAATCTCGAGCTGCGATTCCCGCTCCTTGGCGACACCGTGGGGGGCGTGGCTTTTCACGATGCCGGCAACGTGTACGCCCGTTTCCGGAACGTCAGCTTTCGCCCGCGGCAGAACGGGCTGGATGATTTCAACTACATGGTGCACGCGGTCGGATTCGGCATCCGCTACCGCACGCCGATTGGCCCGCTGCGGCTGGACCTGGCGTACGCGCCGAATTCGCCTCGCTTCGTGGGATTCCGCGGCACGTTCCAGGACCTTGTCGAGAATCGCGGGGAGCCCGTCACACAACGGATCAGCCGCTTTCAGTTCCACTTTTCCCTGGGGCAGACGTTCTGATGACACGCCTCCTCTGCGTGCTGGCCATGGCGATCAGTCCGGCCCGGCCTGAGATCGTCGATCGGATCGCCGTCATCGTCAACCGCGCGATCATCACCGAGAGCGACATCGCACGGCGCATCCGCGTGGAAGCCTTCCTGCTAGGCAAGCCGGCGGACTTTTCCGAAGACAGGAGGCGGATCACCATCGACCAGTTGATCAACCTCGCGTTGCTTCGCCGGGAGATGGAAGTTGGCCAGTTCGCCGAGCCGGCGCCGTCGTCGGTGGAAGAAATGCTCGACGAAGAGCGGCGCGAGCGGTTTCCCGACGCAGCCGAGTATCGCGGTCAACTGGAGAAGGCCGGGTTGAAAGACGAGGACCTGAAGGAGTATTTCCACGCGCAACTGGTCACCGAGCGCTTCAGCGTCTTTCGCTTCCAGCCGGGAATCTCGATCAGCGACGCCGATGTCGGGAGTTACTACAAGTCCACGTTCCTGGCCGCCGCAGGCAAGAACGGCGATCAGGAGCCGCCCTCGCTCGAGGAAGTCCGTGACCGGATCATCGTAATCCTCACCCAGGAACGCATCACAACCGCGCTGTTTCGCTGGCTTGACGAGGCACGCCGGCAGGCGCGCATCGTCTTTCTACCGAAGAAGGACCGACGATGAGCCGGCGGCGGAAGTTTGTTCTCTGGACCGGCGGCACGCTGCTCTTCCTGGCGCTGGCCGGCGTGATCGCCGGGGTGCTGGTGCTCCGGTCGGCGTGGTTCTACGAGAAAGTTCGGATGAGGCTCGTTCGCGAGGTGGAGCAGGCCAGCGGCGCGCGCGTGGAGCTCGGATCGTTTCAGTTCGACTGGCGCACGCTGCGCACGGAAGTTCGCGCCTTTGTGCTCCATGGAACTGAGCCGCCGGGCGAAGCCCCGCTGTTCCGCGCGAAGTCCATTACGCTCGACTGGAAGATCCTCTCGCTCCTGAACCGGAAGACGGACCTGGTGGCGCTCGACGTCGAGAATCCTGAGATCAACCTGCTTGTCGACAGCGCGGGGCGTTGGAACCTGCCCCGCCCGAAAGCGGCGCGGGGGCGAGAGCCGCTCGAAACCGTCGTCGACCTGGCGATCGACCGGCTCCGGCTGCGAAACGGGAGAGTGCACTACAACACGCAGGTTATTCCTCTCGACGTGCGTGGCGAAGACTTTCAGGCGGATCTCGCGTTTGTCCGCGACGATCCGTCCTACCGGGGGAAGGTGACCTTCCGGCGCGTGCACCTTGAGTCGCCCTACAACATGCCGGTTGATCTTGACGCCGCTCTCGAAGTGGAGATCGGGAAGGGACTCATCCGCATCCCGAGCGCGACGCTGGCGCATCAGAGCGGTCGCGCCCGGTTCTCAGGCGTCATCGTGCCGGTGAAAGACGTGCGCGCCGATTTCCGAATTGACGCCGAAGTGGAAATCGAGCCGCTGCGCCGCGTCCTGCGATTCGCCGAGCCGCATCGCGGCCGAGGCCGTGTGACCGGCACGATGTCATTGGGCGGAGGGAGGGGTTGGGTTTTCGAAGGCAAGGGCACCGGCCGCGGCATCGCCTGGCGGCAGTCCGATGTTCTGCTGGAGAACATCGAGTTGTCTTCTTCGCTTCGAGCGAGCCGCAACGGCCTGGTCGCCGGGAACCTGGCGGCCTGGGCGATGGGCGGCGAGTTTCATGGAAGCGCCCGCTTCGACGAATGGCGGTCATTTCTGGTGCAGGGCGAAGCGCGCGGGCTTACGCTGGCAACGCTCAGCCGGCTGCGGACCGAAAAGCCGCTGCCGTATGGCGGGCAGGTCTCCGGCTCGCTGCGAGTGGAAGGCGCGATCGGGGATCGATCGCCGCGGGGCACGAAGGTTTTCGCCAGGCTGGATATCGCCTCGCAGCCTGGCGAGACGCCACTGAACGGGCATATCGACATGGCGTACGATCATCCTCGCGGGCTGCTCGACTTCGGACTCTCACACCTGGCGACGCCCTCCACGCGCGTCACATTCAGTGGCTCCGCGGGAGCGGCGATCCGCGCCGGCTTGCTCTCGTCCAACCTCGACGATCTGCTGCCGGCGATGGCGTTTTTCTCCGAGCAGGCACCGGCGTCTTTCCCCGTACGCCTCGACAGAAGTGAGGTCCGCTTCGAAGGAGACGTATCGGGACCGGTTCAGGATCTTCGGGTCCAGGGCACGGTATCGACGGGAGCCTTTCAGGTCGAGGGCCGGGCGTTCAACAGCTTCAGTGCGGGCGTGTCAGCCACCTCCAGAGGGCTTCGACTCTCACGCCTGACTCTCACACGCGGCGGAGCGCGATTGGGCGGGGCGTTGGACATCGCGCTCAACAACTGGGGCTTCAGCGACACCAGCCCTCTAACGGGTGATTTCGATTTCAGCGGCGTCGCGCTGGCCCAGGTGCTGAAGGATTACCAGATCAGTGTTCCACTGGATGCGCAGACATCGGGCAAGCTCCACGTGGAGGGATCACTGAGCGCGCCGCGCGGAACGGCCTCGCTGACGCTGGCCGGCGTCAAGGCATGGGGCGAGGCCGTGGACCGTGTGAGGGTGGATACCACATATGAGAACAATCTGTTGCGGGTGACGGCGGGCAGCCTCGAGGCGGGGAAGGGCGTTTTCTCCTTCTCCGGCACCTACCGTCATCAGCCGCGAGTCTACGACCAGGGAACTGTGGACATGAACTGGTCGGTCAAGGGCTTCCGCCTCGCGCAATGGAAAGCCGTCGGCGAGTCCGCCGGAAGCCTGGACGGCGAGATCGAGGGGCGGGGTTCCTGCTCGGCCGCGCTCCAGAACAACCGGCTGCGTCTGATTGCCGTCGACGGCGGCGCTTCTGTCCGGGGCCTCACGATCTCCACCGCGCGCCTCGGCGACGTGAGCCTGCAAGCGGCCACGAGGGGGAAGCTGCTCCATGTCGATCTCAACGGCGCGCTACGGGACTCGAAGGCGCAAGGGTATGTGGAGTGGGTACTCGGCGACATCACATACGGTCTCGGACAGGTACAGTTCACCAACATCACGGCACGCACGCTCCAGGACGTGGGGCTATTCGGCGGGCCGTCGGTGGATCCGCCGTTCGAGGGGGGCATAGACGGCGAGATCGGATTCACTGGGCCCATTCTCGAGCCCCGCAAATGGGACGGGGCGGCCAAGATCACGCGCGTAGAGATCATCCCTCGCGACGTGGCTCCGGCGGCGAAAAATACGTTCACGTTGCGAAACCGCGACCCTATCCTTGCTTACGTGAACAGCCGGGGGATTACCATTCCCGGCGCGCGCATCTACAGCGGCGACATGGACCTGAAGCTGGCGGGCTCGATTTCTTTCCAGGCCCGCAGCCCGTGGAACCTGCAACTGGAGGGCGCCTTGAACCTGGTGGTGCTGCGAGCGTGGAAGGAGGACCTGGAAACGGGCGGCTTCGCGACGATTGACGCCGTGGTTCGAGGCACTCTGAACCAGCCTCAGGTCAGCGGCCGGATGGAGCTGCGAGACGCGTCGTTCGCACTGCGCGGCGTGCCGAACGGACTGGAGCACGCCACCGGAGTGATCGTCTTCGACCGCAATCGGGCCAACATCGAGTCGCTGACGGCGCAAACGGGCGGCGGCGACCTGAAGCTGAGCGGATTCGTCGGCTATGCCGGGTCCGAGATTATCTACCGGCTCACGGCCGACGCGCAGCGCATCCGTGTGCGATATCCCGAGGGCGTGAGCACGTCTTTGAACGCCAATGTGCAATGGACGGGATCATCGAGCCGGAGCCTGCTCTCCGGGGTGATCTCGGTGAACCGCATCGGCATCAGTCCGAACCTCGATTTCGGCGGACTGCTGGCGCAGTCGGGCCGGCCGCTGCCGTCGACGTCGGTCGACAACGAGTTGCTGCGGGGAATGCAGTTCGACGTGCGGATCGTGACGTCGCCCGACGCCGAGCTGCTGACCTCGCTCACGCGCGACATTCAACCGGAGGCCGATCTGCGGCTGCGTGGGGGGCCTTCCAAGCCTGTCCTTCTGGGACGCGCAACGGTGAATCAGGGCGAGATCCGGTTCTTCGGCAACCGCTACACCATCACGCGCGGCGAGGTGAGCTTTTTCAATCCGGTGAAACTGGACCCGATCATGAACGTGGACCTGGAGACGAAAGTTCGCGGTGTGACGGTCACGATTAATTTCACGGGGCCGGCGAACCGGTTGAACGTTTCCTACCGCTCGGATCCGCCGCTGCAATCGGCGGAGATCGTGGCGCTGCTCACCGTCGGACGGACGCCGGAGAGCAACGTGGGCTCAGCGGCGCAGGTGGGATCGCTGCAAGGATTCTTCAGCGCCGGCGGCAATACGCTGCTGGGCGCGGCCATGGCGGCGCCGATCTCCGGGCGGCTGCAAAAGTTTTTCGGTGTGAGCCGCCTCAAGATCGACCCCGAGCTGACGGGAGTGACCAATACGCCGCAGGCACGGCTGACCATCGAGCAGCAGCTTTCGCGCGAGATCACGCTGACATACATTACGAATCTGAACCGGACGCAGCAGCAGATCGTGCGGCTTCAATGGGACTTCAGCCGCGACTTTTCGCTGCTCGCCGCGCGCGAAGAGAACGGCGTGTTCGGGATCGACTTCCAGTACAGGAGAAGGTTCAAGTAGCGGCGAGGGCAGGCCCCTCCGGTACCGGGTTGTTGGCACGTGTGATGGTCGAAGGGCGTGACGAGGCCGAATTGAAGGCACTCGCTCACCGGATCGCCGAGGCCATTCGCAAAGCGGCGAGGTGAGCGGCTGCGGATCTCAGTTCAGATGCGCTACTGGAAGTACGGCGATCCGTCCGCGCGGAAGTTGGTGCTGCGCCGCCACGGCCTCGGAGGCATGTGCTTGAACGCCTCCTCGTTCAGTTCCACGCCCCAGCCCGGTTTGTTGGGGATTTCGAGGTAACCGTCCTTCTTCACCATCAACGGCTCCTTGAGCACATCCTTGCGCGGCCCCGAGTCCGGCGCGCTGTACTCGAGGATGTAGAAGTTCGGTGTCGAGGCGGCGAAATGAACGTTGACCGCGGTGGCTAGCGGGCTCATCGGGTTGTGAGGCGCTACTTTGACGTACTGCGCCTCTGCCATCGCTGCGATCTTCTTCATCTCCAGAACG
>Ga0187893_10014782_pt1 | contig 10572 bp, 5 predicted proteins | sample MA1701074metaG_FD_139574 | JGI IMG/M metagenome (GOLD analysis project Ga0187893, IMG submission 139574) | White microbial mat communities from a basaltic lava cave in the Kipuka Kanohina Cave System on the Island of Hawaii, USA - MA170107-4 metaG ...
TGGTAGCAATGATCCACTCGATTTACATAAATTCAATGAAGATCCGGAAGCGTATAGACGTCAATTTGCCAATGTCTTTGGTTATACTGCCGCGGATATGACATTGCCAAATCAATCGCTTGTAGTGGCTATGGACAAGAATTCCAATGTCGTTACAACCAATGGAGAGCCGGCGGAAGTCTTGCTGGATCTTTGGCAAGCGATGACCAATATGAATGATGTTGCCGCTAAGACTTACAAAGTGTCTCTGGAGGTGCTTACAGAACAAGTTGCAGAAATTGACAAGTTGGAAAAGAGTGGTGGCAAAGACTCTTCTGAGTACAAGAAGTCCATCAATATTGCTAGACGAGCTTTCACCACTATGATTAATGCGGGCTATGTAGTCAATCTGTCTATTTCGATGCTGAATGATCGTAAAGCAATTACATCATTGGGAGTGACAAAGATTGCTGCTAACGATTTCAGCTTGGTGGGAGGACACTTCTATCCTGTCGATCGTGTGCCGACCAAAGAAGAAATTGTAGGTGATCATCCACTCAACAACGGGCAATCGCCAAGTTCGGGCACGGCCGACTGGTTAACACCTCTGGATTCCGGCGGTGGATCGGGACTCAAGATAGTCGTTGAAGGCAAGAACGCCATATCTCATCGTCTTGAGCGTGGCAGTGATATCTTGCAGCCGGCTATGGCTAGTACAAGCGTGCCGCAGTCCAGTAAGAATCTCTTTCTCTTCACCGTAAATGGTGACTCAAGCAAGATTGCCGATCAGGGGCAAATCGTCATGACCAAACCCCTAATTAATCCGGCAGAGATTGTCTTGAAAAAAGATCAAATCATGTATCAAAACTTGGCTGCCTTGGTTACTAAGTCAGGCAATAAAGGTTTGAAGGAAGTATGGAACTGTGTTGCTCGTGATAATGGTTCAAATTACACAGGTACGTATTTCTCTAACAAGCAAGCACCACCGGACTCATCGGTAAAAGTGATGCCTGCCACCATTGCCGATTGGTCGCTGCGTTGCCCTGCTCCTACAACGGGGCCGCCAGGTGAAACCCCGCCGGGAGAGACACCGCCGGAAACGCCCGTTTGTAAGGAGAAGCCAATTGTGGCAGTACACTCGCAGGCTGATTTCGATAATGCCAGGTCCAAGACGACAGATATGGATTTTGTTACTGCGCAGGCAGATCAGGCAGGTAATATTACCTACTATTTCAAAGGACAACCGATGCATTTCTTGACCGGGGATGCTTGGCTTACTGCTGTCCAGAGGTCGCAGCCGGGTAGATCGAAGAATGTCATCGGCAGCACCGGTCCGTTCATTTTTGGGCGTTCAGGACTTCAAGGAGCAAGTATGGTTGCCAACTTTACTGATGATCAATGGCGAAATTGGATAGCCAATCATAACCTGGTAACCAATACATCGCAGCAGGCTCGATACAAAGGTTCGACAATATTGGGCGATTGGAAATATTCAGCATATTCACAAGTAGTGTTTGAATTGCTTGACGATAATTCTTGCCCACAACTTTATCGTTGGAGTAGTTGATGCTATTGAACTTGTTGACCGGTTAAGGTGCCGCCAACCAGGAATTGCAGACCCTGGCGAATGCGTGTTTCGTCATCATATCTTGTCGCTTCGGCAAGTATTGATAGTTGTTTCTCCAATACATCAGGTTCCGGTGGCTGTGGCTTGCCGACAAATATTTTTTGATAGCTAGTCTGGCTTAGACCTTCCTCAGCAGTAAGCAGCTCTTCATAGAGCTTTTCACCTGGTCGCAAACCAACCACTTCTATTTTTATGTCCTCATTGGGGCGTAAGCCAGAGAGTTTAATTAGGTCATGAGCTAAATCCAAAATCTTAACGGGCTTGCCCATATCGAGAACAAAAATTTCGCCACCTGAGCCTAGCGCACCAGCTTGGGTGATGAGCTGTACGGCTTCCGGAATAAGCATGAAGTAACGTGTCATTTCCGGATCGGTAATTGTCACCGGTCCGCCGGCAGCAATTTGCGAACGCCAAATTGGCAATACGGAGCCGCGACTATCGAGAACATTACCAAATCGAACTGCCACGTATTTTGTTTTTGAGCGGCGAGCAAGATCTTGGATCACTAGTTCTGCAACTCGCTTGGTAGCACCCATTACCGAAGTTGGGTTGACTGCTTTGTCCGAGGAGACCAAAACAAAAGTAGCAACATTGTAACGATCAGATAATTCAGCCACTGTGCGTGTACCAAGAATGTTGTTCGTAATTGCTTCGCTTGTGTTTTCTTCCATCAAAGGAACATGCTTGTGTGCTGCGGCATGAAAAACAACTTGTGGGCGGTGTTTTTCAAATATGTTCACCATGCGAACCTGATCGCGAATATCGGCAATGATTGGTACCAGTTTTACTGGTTCTGGCTTGGACTTCAATTCTTGAGTGATATTGAAGATGCTGTTTTCGCCCTTGCCCAAGACCAACAACTTCTGGGGTTGAAACTTCATTATTTGACGGCAAAGCTCAGAGCCTATGGAGCCACCTGCTCCTGTAACTAGAACAGTTCTGCCTTCAATGTACTCGGCAATTGATGCATTATCTAAATCAACCGGTTCACGTCCCAAAAGATCTTCCAGTGAAACTTCGCGCAATTGGTTGATGGAAACACGACCATCAATCAATTCAAACAAACCAGGCAGAATGCGCGTTTCTACTTCTGCGTTGCGACAAATATCTACGATACGACGAATTTCAGAAGCTGGTGCCGACGGCATGGCAAGGATTACTTGATCGATGAATAGTTCATCTACCAAGCGAGGTAATTCGCTTGTGCTGCCAAATATTGTTAGATTGCCAATACGTAGTTTGGCTTTTTGTGGATCATCATCGACAAATCCAACCAGGTCAACGCCAACATCTCTTCTTTGAGTAAGTTCGCGTGCCACCATTTGTCCAGCATCACCGGCTCCAACAAGCAGTGCTCTTTTTCGTACCGGCTGTCTCCAGTGGCGGCGTTGGCGATGTTCTGTTTCTAGGCGGCGCAAGACTCTTGGTCCGACAAATAATAGAAATGCTAGACCGGCTTCAATAAATATGATGCTGTAGGAAAGTTGGTTGCCTTCCACGCCCACCATGTTGAGCGCACGCATAATCATGACTATCGTGGATGTGCATGAAATGGAAAGCCCAAGCTCGGTAACTTCGGTAAGTCCTGTATAGCGCCAAAGCCGGCGATAGACGCCAAATCGCCAATTGGTTGCCAAGTGCAGCATTAGAAAGAGCGGTGCTATAAGCACTAGCTGATGCAGGTATGGTCCATTCGGACTACCGTCAAAGCGAATCAAATAAGCGCCAGCTAAGGCAATGACTGATAAAGCGGCATCAAAGAATACCTGCAGCATTCGTTTCCAGCGAATAGCCGGCTGCAGAGACATGGAATAATCAGCCGGCGTGGCTAATTGTGGTAATTCGGGTTTGTCTGGCTGCAAAGTCAAAACCTATTACTTTAAAGTGAATTTCCAAGAGCCGACCAATCTTAACATGGGTCAACTAGCCCAAGGAGCCTAGGTTTTTGAATTCTCATGTGTTTTGCAATGCACGCTTACAACTTAGCACCTGTGCCCAGCCACTCCTCAACCTTTTCTTTGGGGACGCCTAAGGCTAGTGCTGTTCCCTGCACGGACATGTCATGAGTCATGTCAAGCCTGCGCAGTTCTTTGTAGCGATTGCGAGCTAGGGCACGCATCGGATTTGTTTCGACGCTTTGGGTGATCATCATCACCAGGATGATTGTTATGACAAGACCTATAACTAAATTGATTAAGCAAGGCAATAGCCGCAGGGTGTCGTATAGAGATTCTGTTTTGCCTAAGTAGAGGTGCATGCAGACCAAAAATGCGATACCGCCAACGACAAAAAACCAAGGCGATACACTAAAATGTTCGAGAGGATCCATTTTGGTTTCTCGAGTGAATATTCGATAGGTGTATCTAGAATTTGCTCCGGTAGGATTTGTTGCTTTGCCGGGCATCAAAATCAAGTAACCACCAAGCAGGGCACAGGTTAGAAATGCTGGGCCAACAAATAATGGCAGGGACATTGGTCCAAGTGCTTGAGCGAGGTTCATCCAGCCGGAAACAATAGTTATCATTACTATGACTGCCATAAGTGTATTGCCTATGCGCAGTTCAATTTGTGAGCCAAAAATCCAAATGAAGTATGCGCTGCCAATCATGTGAATGAGGTTCAACTGGCAAAAGGTCGGGAAAACACAGTACTGAATTTGCGAGAGGATATTGTCTTGCTGAAAATACTTTTCGCAGACAAAGGCATTGTCCTTTAGCCACTGTGGACCTGAAGCATGTGACAGATAAAATCCAAAAATACACATCAGGACAAGCATTATCGTTATCCACGGCGTTGGTGGCGTGATAACGATAATTTGATCTTCGCGTTGACCGATGTTGCTCATGTGAGCCTTATATACCCAATTTGATTGGCAGGGAACAAGTGGCTTATAACATGGGATCTTCTACTGAAAATAACTTATGCGGTACATTGGAAACGAGGGCCTCACTTAATGAATTTCCTTACCTCTGCCTACAGCTCATACGTCAAAGTAGTTAGCGTTTTACAACCGCTTGTACTGCTTGCTTTTCGTCTGACTTGGGGCTGGCAATTTTTTACTACTGGGAAAGGCAAGCTTCTGCATCATCAGGATATCGTGGAATTTTTTACTTCCTTAGGCATTCCGTTGCCTGATATTAATGCTTGGTTTATTGGTGGTCTTGAATGTGTGGGCGGCATTTTGCTAATGCTTGGATTGGCTTCTCGCCTCATTGCCCTGCCCTTATCAGTGAGCATGATAGTTGCTTATTTAAGCGTTGCTGAAGATAGAGCAAAAGTGTTTGGTATCTTTAAAGACCCTGATCCATTTTTGCAGGCTGATCCGTTTTTCTTTCTTTTGACGTCAGTGATGGTACTGGCATTTGGACCAGGGCCAATATCTATTGATTACTTTCTTGGACGAATGTTTAAGAAAGTTAGGCCGAAAACAAAATCAGTCTGATACAACCACTGATTCTAAAACATCACTATCTTCAGACGGTGGCACTGGATAATGCGAAGTGGTGAATATATTGGGCAAGCTGGAAATCTCGTCAATTGGTGCATGAATTGAGCCGAGGCTTGTGCCATCATTGACGGCTGGTGCCAACAAATTGTGAATTGGTTGTGGTTTTGATGCGGTTAATTCGTAAGGCATCAATTCATAAGGGGACAAGTAGGCTGACGGCTTGCTTGTGCCTGGTGGCTCAGTTGGTGCCGTCGGCGGAGGTGGCTCGCCTTCCAATTCCTCCAAGCGCTGTCGCATTAGATTAATGGCTGCGGTTAAAGGTGGTTTACCGACTGCCATACGTAAGCCCCAAAAAAAACGGAAATCCCATCCTGCTAAGCCAGGCGTGTTATGAGAGCCAAAGTTCCAAATTGGTTCGGCACGCACAAATGCTTGCAGTCCAGGTAATTGTTTGAATAATCGTTTTGCAAGTTCAAAGTCGCAAATCCAGGACTGGTTATTTACCGGGATAGAGGCATTGGCGCCAAACATTTCTCGCCAGTTTTGTACGTAAGTACCGGTAGCAGAAAATGACCAGCTGCCTCGCTGATAAAGACCGCCGAATGTATAGAAGGGATCAATTTCACGAGTTGCCGGTTTGAAATAACCTCTGCCTCTTAACTGCATAAGCGCGTTGGCAAATAAATCCAGTCGGGGAGTGACAATATAAGAAATGGTTGCTGCCGGCAAAAGGTCAAAAACCGGTGTGCCATTTTGCTGAAGCAATTCCCGTGCCTGGCACTCCAATTGCAAATTGCCGCGTTTGGTGACTGGAATATCTTGTTGCAGACCATAGGCAATTGAAAATATAGTCGTATTCAATCGCACATTGTGCATGAGCGAGTCGCGGATCATAAAGAAGTTGCCGAAGACTCTGGTTTTTGGTGTAACTGTCCATCCTACTGTTACGTTAGGCAAGACACGGTAAACAACGTCAAAGGCGTTGACAAAACTAAGCTGACGAAAAAAGTCGTTTTGTGCAAATAGGTTCAGAGAATGAAACACAGCCGGGGGTGGAAAGAACTTGTTGATGAAAACCGACTTCTTAGGAAATTGGAATGGGTTTGTTTCTAGACGAAATGTGGTTTCGCAAGAGCCGTTGAAATAGAGTCTGGCTGGCAGTCGCTGCAGCATTTGCAGTTGGAGATTTTCGCCAAATGATAATCGCTCTTCAGCGGCCGGTAGTGGTATCACGTCGGTTGGAATGATGCTTCCCGGTATGGCGCGAACGTCAGTGCGGATTTCAGGCAGATCGGTGACTGGGGCAGTAAACGGTTGGGCATAGGCGGCAGTAGTCAAGGCTGGCAGGAGGACCAACGAGACTGTCTGGAGTCCGAGAACCAGTTTGCGTGTTTTTAAAAAATATCGAAGAGACGCCATGTAAAAGATAGCTACTTTTGTTGATTGTATATCGAAGCGAGTCCAGATTGCATATCTAGTGTATTCGCTCAGGGTGGTAAAAGCTTTAATTACTTATTGTAAGTGGGCCGCCAGTCACCGAGTGATACCAAGATATTATATAGAATAAAACTAATGTTGGAGCATCTATTCAAAAACAATTTTTTGAACTGCTAGATAACCACATTCACAAGCTTATTTGGCACCACAATAATTTTTCGCACGGCAGAACCATTGAGCTTTGCTTTTACTTTGTCATCTGACAAAGCAAGCTCCTCAATCTTCTCTTTGGACAATCCACGCCCGACCATGAGTTTGTTAACGATCTTGCCGTTGACCTGTAAAACAAGTTCGATCTCGTCAGAAATGGTCAACGCATCGATGTATTTTGGCCATGGGTGAATGTGGATGGAATCTTTGTTACTTTGAGACATACCAATTTGATGCCAAAGTTCCTCTGTTATGTGTGGCGCAATGGGAGCCATACAAAGAAGCAAGCTTTTGACGGCAAAGGAAACTAAATCCTTATCTATCGCGCTCAAAGGTGCAATATCCTTGCTGGAACTTCCTTCGCCGACGAAAGCGTAGAGCCCGTTGACCAATTCCATGCAACGGGCAATAGCTGTATTGAAGCTATAGCGCTCGGGCGACAAGTCCTCGCTGACAGCTTTGATGGTTTTATGTGTTAACTGCAAGAGCGATTTGCCTTGGGCTGTCAAAGCTGAGGGATCGACAGACTCAGCGTCGGCATTTATCTCGCCGCGTTCTTTTAATCCCTTAACTAGGCGCCAGATTCTGCTGAGAAAACGAAATTGTCCAACGGCTCCTTCTTCGGACCACTCGAGTTCTTGCTCCGGCGGAGCGGCAAACAAGGTAAATAAGCGGGCGGCATCGGCGCCATAGCGCTTGAAGAAATCCGTTGTGCCCACGACGTTGCCACGTGACTTGGACATCTTTTCGATGCGACCGGAAACAGGTGAATACATAGTCACCATGCCTTGCGACAAGAGATTAGAAAACGGCTCGTCGCAATTTACCAATTTCAAGTCTCGCAATGCTTTGGTGAAGAAGCGCGAATACAACAAATGCAAAATGGCGTGTTCAATGCCGCCGACGTATTGATCAACAGGCATCCAGTAATTGACCAAATCATTGGCAAAGGCCTCTTTGTCATTTTTCGCGTCAGCATAGCGCAAGAAATACCAACTGGAATCAATGAAAGTATCCATGGTGTCTGTTTCACGCCGTGCTTTCGTGCCGCACTTGGGGCAATCAACGGCAACCCAAGTTTCAGTCTTGCTTAATGGCGAGCCACCTTTACCTGTAAATGTTATGCCTTCGATGGGTAATTCAACCGGCAACTTGTCATCAGGTACAGGAACTATGCCGCAGGACTGGCAATGAATAAGTGGAATTGGACAGCCCCAATAACGCTGACGGCTTATCAACCAATCGCGTAAGCGGTAATTCGTTTTACCTTCGCCGCTGCCATTTTCCTTTGCCCACTGAATCATCTTTGGAACGGCATCAGTATTTTTCAAGCCGTTAAATATGCCGGAGTTGATCATTAATCCGTCATCGATGTATGCAGCTTTCAATTCTGGTGATGCTTCGCCTTTTGCTGAAATAACTTCAGTAAAAGGTAAGCCAAATGCCTTGGCAAAGGCAAAGTCTCTTTCATCGTGAGCGGGTACACCCATTACAGCACCAGTACCATAACCCATCAAGACATAGTCGGAAACCCAAACTGGCACAATATCACCATTGAATGGATTTACTACATGGCTGCCTGTCGGTACGCCTGTCTTCGATTTTTCTGTCGCAATACGTTCAAGCTCTGTCTTGTGGCTTGCTTGTTCGACATACTCTTTTACTTTGTCCGCATTTTCTTCCGTGGTTAATTCCTTCACCAAGGGATTTTCTGGAGCTAATACCAAATAGCTGACACCAAACACAGTGTCAGGCCGTGTGGTAAATACACTGATGCGTATATTAGGTTTGTTTTCGACAGTAAAGTTGAGAATGGCGCCTTCGGATTTGCCGATCCAATTACGCTGCATCACTTTGACGCGCTCAGGCCAACCAGACAACTTATCTAAGTCATTCAATAACGGCTCAGTGTACGCTGTAATTTTGTAAAACCACTGGTTCATTTGTTTTTGCACAACAGGTGTTTCCAAATGACGCCAACAGGCACCATTTTCTACTTGCTCGTTAGCCAAAACCGTTTCGCAATCAGGACACCAATTAACAGGAGCACTTTTGCGATAGGCTAAGCCGGCATTGTAGAACTGCAGGAATAACCATTGCGTCCAACGATAATAGTTAGAAGTTGAAGTTGTTACTTCGCGATCCCAGTCATAACTAGTGCCTAGTTTTTTCAATTGTGAGTCACGCATGAACTTGATGTTTTGTTCAGTCCAAGCACCGGGATGCAATTTGCGCGAGATAGCGGCATTTTCAGCCGGCAAACCAAAGGCATCCCAGCCCATGGGGTTTAAAACATTGAATCCTTGCATGCGTTTGATACGACTGATGACATCGGAAATTGTATAGACACGCATGTGCCCCATGTGCAAGTCGCCCGATGGATAGGGAAACATGACCAGTGAATAGAATTTAGGGCGCTTATCGCCATTAATGGCTTTGTAGATGCCAATGTCTTCCCATTGGCTCTGCCATTTTTCGTCTATCTCTTGCGGGTTGTACTGTTGCGACATGAATCATACCTTTGAAAGCCAGGCGCGAAGCCCGGCAAAAGCGCCGAGGAGCCACAAATTTTAACCTGCTTAATGAATGCTAGCAAGGCAAAAGTGCCTGCATGCTAAGATTCTTGTTCATGAAAACAGACGAAGACATTGCCAAGCAAGCAATTCCTCAGGACATCCTTGAGGAAGCCAACGAACTTGCCCGCGGCACGGAGATTCTGCCCGATGGCGCAAAGGCTCTGGCCGGCAAAATCTGGCAGGCTCGCACAGAAGGACGCCCATTGCGCGTCAAGTTTGGTATTGATCCAACATCAACAGATTTGCACATTGGACATGCCGTTGGTTTTCGTAAGTTAAGGCGTTTTCAAAAATTCGGTCACAAGATAATTGTGATTATTGGCGGTTTTACTGCCCAAATTGGTGATCCAACTGGTCGCAACTCGACGCGTCCGCCATTAACCGCTGATGATGTCGCTGTTAACGCTAAGACTTATTTGGATCAGATGGGTTCAATCATTGACCTTGATAAGGCAGAGTTGACCAACAATGCCGATTGGTTGGCACCACTGAATCTGAACGACCTAATCAAGCTAGCCAGCAAAGTGACGGTCAATCAAATGCTAGCTAAAGAAGCTTTTGGCAGTCGCATTGAACAGCAATTGCCTGTTCATTTGCATGAGCTTTTCTATCCAATCTTGCAAGGGTATGACTCGGTGGCAATTAAGTCCGACATTGAATTGGGTGGTACCGATCAACGTTTCAATATTTTGGCTGGTCGTGAACTGCAAGGACATTATGGACAAGCACAGCAGCTAGCGATGCTGTTGCCGCTTTTGGAAGGTACCGATGGCGTACAGAAAATGTCCAAGTCGTACAACAACTACATCGGCTTGAAAGAATGCCCCGACGATATGTTTGGAAAATGCATGCGCATTCCTGACGACTTAATTGTGAAATATTTTGAGATGGCCACCGATTTGACTGGTGCCGATGTGGATAAACTTAAGGCAGAACTGGCAGCCGGAGCCAATCCCAAGGATGCCAAAGAAAAACTGGCCTGGCAGATAGTTTCTCAATATCACGGTAAGGACTTAGCGGACAAAGCTTTGTCCGAGTGGACTCGGGTACATAGCGAGCGACAAGTGCCTGAAGACATGCCCTCGCATGTTGTTAAGCCGGATACGCAACTTTTCCGTGTGATGGTTGATGCGAAGTTGGCTTCAGGGACTAGCGAAGCGAAGCGCTTAATTCAAGAAGGCGCTGTGCGTATGGATGGCGAACAAGTCCGCGATCCTAATTTGCAAGTGACCATAAGCGGGGCTGTAGGGGTCGTTTTGCAGGTCGGTCGGCGCAAATTTGTCAGGCTAATTAAA
>Ga0187893_10014783_pt1 | contig 10571 bp, 10 predicted proteins | sample MA1701074metaG_FD_139574 | JGI IMG/M metagenome (GOLD analysis project Ga0187893, IMG submission 139574) | White microbial mat communities from a basaltic lava cave in the Kipuka Kanohina Cave System on the Island of Hawaii, USA - MA170107-4 metaG ...
AAGACTATGATGACTTAAACGGAGGTGGCGATCTCGGAGAGCAGATTCCGAGCGCTTACGAGGAGGTCAATGCCGATCTTAAGCTCAACTATCGCTTCGGAGCAGGGCACGAGTTGATTCTGGCGCAGCAGTTCACGCGCCAATTCGATGTACCGAAGACCAACGAGGTCGTGCTGGGCGACAAGCTGCAATTCAATTACGAGCCGCAAGAGCGCATCCTCACCTATTTGGATTACCACGCCAGCGAGATCGGTATCTTCGATGCATTACGGCTCAACCTGTCGTATAACAAACAGCGAGAGGGAGAGCAAATCATCGCGCGCACAACACCGAGCACCGAGACCCAAGAGCTAACAGATGTCGGCACCTTCGGTGCGTTTTTCCAGGTTGATCATTTCGCAGGTACGCGCCACCACGTCACTTACGGATTCGAGTTCTATCGCGACGAGTACGATACCGAAAAGACCCAAATCAATCTCATTACAGGGACGGGCGCCTCGATTACGCCCGGCGTTCCGGATGGCACCCACTATCAGAACCGGGCGCTGTATGCGCAGGATGAGGTGCAGCTTTGGAACGACGCCGAAGCCATCGCGGGGATCCGCTATAGCAACTTCGAGAGCGAAGGCGAAGTCGGTGCGACGCAGCTGAGTTTCAGCACCGATGCGGTGGTCGGCAATCTGAATTTGCGGTTCGGTATCACCCCGCACCTCAATCTGGTGGGGGGTCTGGCCTGGGGTTTCCGCGCACCGAACGTCGAGGACTTCTTCGGTCGCGTCGATTTCTTTAACGAGATCCCGAACACGGAGCTGGAACCCGAAGAAGTTTTCAATAAAGAAATAGGCCTCAAATATCTGACTGCATCGCTGTTTGCTGAAGCTTACTACTTTCATGCCGACTACCGGGGTTTCATCGAGCGCGTGACGGTCGGGCTGCAGCCGAACGGCCTACCGATCCAGCAGCGGCGCAACCTCCGCGATGCCGCGATTCAAGGAGTGGAGGCTAATCTCGAGTGCTCGATCGCTTGTTGGAGGATGAGCGCCTGATGATAGACGGCATCAGCGGCACCAGCGCAGGTGCCATGAACGGAACCATGCTGGTCTATGGCATGGCCATCGGCGGGCGAGCGGGTGCGCGGGAGATGTTACGGACGTTCTGGCGTCGGATCGCCGAATGTGCGAGCTATGGCATTTTCCAGCCGACACCCCTCGATCGGCTGCTCGGCCACCATGATCTCGATCACTCGCCGCTCTATTGGGCCTTTGACGCGGTCACCCGCGTGCTTTCGCCTTATCAACTGAACCCGAGCGGTGTGAACCCCCTAGGCGAAATATTGGGCGAGCTGGTCGATTTCGACCGCCTGCGGGCGGCCGCCGACATCAAGCTCTTTGCGTGCGCCAGCAACGTTCGCACCGGCAAGATCCGTGTCGTTCAACCGCACGAGATCTCAGTCGATGCCTTGTTGGCCTCCGCCTGCTTGCCGACGTTATTCCGCGCCGTGGAGATCGAGGGCGAATGTTATTGGGATGGGGGTTTCATGGGCAACCCGGCCATGTTTCCGCTGCTCAACGCCTGTCACGCGAGCGACATCATACTGATCGAGATCAATCCCATCCGCGTTGACGAGACCCCCACCACGGCCCGTGCCATCATCGACCGCATGAAAGACATCAGCTTCAACGCCACCATGATGCGCGAGATGCGTACCATCGCCTTTGTCACACGGAGCGTAACCGCGACCCGAGCTTGCGCAAGCGACTGCTGCTTGGATTAGAGATCCTGCAGGATTTTCATAGAGTCAACGATACCTTATGGGAAGACGGTGGGGATTTCGGCCGCAAGCCGGGGCGGATCTTCCTCCCGTCTAATGGCGATACCTTGGGCGATCATAAAAACGCCTACGCTTGCATTCATTCTCTACTCCACGATGTTATAGCCGTGCGGCGCGAAAAAAGATGGTGCGCGCTGTTGCGCACCTGGTCTTGCCATCGCTTCGTGGCGAGATCTGTCAACACCTGCTGTGCCCCACGTCCTTCTTGTTCGGACCCGGACCGGAGTGCCTTGAGCTTGAGTGATCGCCTACGCGATCGATTAGCCGGTTCCACAGTCGTATCCATGTAGGCAATCTGTAGAAAACTTAAAAATAAACCTAAGAAAAGGGGTGCCTTCCCTGGCGTTGGATTCCGCGCAGTCCATGTCCGGATGTCTGGGCGTTGCTGTAAACGAACAGACCGTTCGGAACATGAAACGCACTTTAACGCATCGTTGTGACAAAACGATGACCTTAACAAGCACGCCATGTAACAGTCGCAGGGCCGTCGCGAAAAATGTAACCGGAACATCGTATGTCAGCACAGTCCGATCCACCTGTGATGGCAGCTGGGAGGTTTCGAGATGAAAAATAGTGCTTTGGTGAAAACCGCCATGTTCCGTACTCCGCTGCGATATCATTGGCTCCCGTTGGCGCCGAATATATGCGGCTCATGGGTGCGAGCTTTTTCGTTCGTTCGGGTATTGCACGATAAAACATAACTCCATAATAAGCACTGCTGACAGCGAACCAAGAACAATCCGACGCAAACGCTCAGCCCCTGCGAATCGCAAGCGTTAAGGCCTTGGCCAATGACCGACACAACGAGGTAGTGCAATGAGCGACAACAGCTATAACGTGCTTTTCCTGTGCACCGGAAACTCGGCGCGCAGCATCATGGCCGAATGTATCCTCAACCGTGTCGGGCGCGGTAAGTTTAAAGCCTACAGCGCGGGCAGCCACCCTAAGGGGGAGGTGCACCCATATGCGCTGGAGTTACTCAAGCGGGAAAACTTCATCACCGATGATCTGCGATCAAAAGTCCCTGTGTACTGGGGGTGTGGCAGATGCGGTGGCGATCATGATCGTCGTCGCGATCAATGCGGGCATCGGCTATCTGACTGAGCGCCAATCCGAGCGGACCTTAAGCTCCTTGACCAGTCATGCACCGCGCACAACGACGGTTCTCAGGCACGGCAAGGCGCAGGAGATCCCAGTCGAACACGTCGTCGTAGGCGATATCCTCCTGCTCTCCCCCGGCACCGATGTGCCCGCAGATGCACGCCTGCTGCACGTAAGTCATTTAACCGTTGATGAGTCAGCGCTGACCGGTGAGAGCTTGCCGGTTGCCAAGACGGTGGTGACACTCGCTGTAGCCAACACGCCCCTTGCCGACCGGAAGAACATGGTCTATATGGGAACCACAGTCTGCGGTGGAAGTGGAAAGGCTGTGGTGGTCGCAACGGGACGCTACACCGAGTTAGGGGCCATCCAGACGCTGGTTGGCGTCGTCCGGCCTCCCAAGACTCCCATGCAGATCCAGCTCGATAAGATGGGCATACGGCTGGTGTTGCTCAGCGGGGTTATTTGCACGCTCGTGTTTTTCATAGGCCTCTTGCGCGGTTTTGGTTTCGCGCATATGTTGAAGTCTGCGATCTCATTGGCGGTGGCCGCACTGCCCGAAGGTCTGCCCACCATTGCGACCGTGACCCTCGCATTACGGATTCAGGACATGCGTCGCCGAAAGGTCTTGGTCCGTCGGCTCGACGCGGTGGAAACTCTCGGTGCGTTACAGGTCCTTTGCTTGGACAAGACCGGCACCTTGACCCGGAACAAGATGTGCGCCGTCGCGGCTTATGCAGGGGCCGACCGCTTCTCGTTGTCTACGGGCCAGTTTATGGTATCGGATCGGCAGGTCCACCCGCGTCAGCACGCGGATCTGTGGCAACTGCTGCGGTTGATCACGCTGTGTACCGAAGCCGAACTCGAAGGGAGCGCCCCTTCAAATGGCTCGGCGACCGAAATGGCCTTGCAGGAGCTGGTGGTAAACGCCGGGGTGGACACGGCCCATTTGCGAGCTCAATACCCCGTGATGGAAAAGCACCTACGTTCGGAACGCCGGCCATTCATGTATACGGTGCACGCGCCGAGAGAGGGAAAGCGGCTCATTGCCCTCAAGGGTGGTCCTGCCGAAGTGTGCTCGCTCTGCCAGCGGCAGCTTAAGGAAGGCAAAGTCCTAAGACTCTCAGCAAGGCGGCGTGCGGATATATGGCGCGAGAACGAGCATATGGCTGGCGATGGGCTTAGGGTCTTGGGTGTGGCATATACGGAGGTCGATGACAGTGAGTATGCGCTCGATGGGCTCATCTGGACGGGGCTCGTCGGGCTCGCGGATCCGCTCCGGCCAGGAATGACGGAAATCATAGAGGTTCTGCACCGCGCCGGGATCCGTAGTGTGATCCTTACCGGAGATCAGAAGGCCACTGCGCAGGTCATCGGCAGAGAGCTCAATCTGAATAACGGCGGGCGGATCGAGGTCCTGGACGTCAATCACAGCAGCCAGGGCGATGGCGAAAAGCTGGCTCAACTCGCGCAAGAGGCACATGTCTTCGGACGGGTCAGCCCGAGCGACAAGCTGCGGATCGTCCAAGCCCTGCAGCAGGTCGGACAGGTGATCGCCATGACCGGAGACGGGATCAACGACGCGCCGGCCTTGAGGGCGGCAAACGTGGGTATCGCCATGGGAGAGAATGGAGCCGACGCGGAACGATCTTCGATTCGGGACGGCCGTCTAACCGCTACCTGGACCTTGCGGTATGGGGATCACTCGGGGCACAGGTCTTGGCGGCTTTGGTCCCTGGATTGCGTTCTTTCTTAGGACTAGCGCCGATAGGTCTGCTCGACGGTCTGGTTGCTGCTGCCTGCGCAACGCTGACCTTGCTCATTAACGAGACGGGCAAGACAGATGACACACAACAAACGCAGGCGGCCGTCCCAACGAATTACCATCGCGTTACCCAAGTATGACGACACAACCTTACCGAGCGCGTTGGAGATTGTTGGGGATTATTAATATAGAGCCGCGCTATAGAGGGTGGCACGCACTTGGGCGGCACTATAGCACGGCCCTGATCAACAGGGCCGCAGAGCGTTCCAGCAGGGTTTCGACCAGCACCTTCGCCAAGACTTCTCCCGCGCTTGCGTCCGGTCGTTTGAAGGATAGCGCGGGGGAATAGACAGGTACTTACTGAAGGCCTCAATATCCTCGTTGTTCCAACAGGCCCACGATCAACGACTGATCCGTTGTAGTGGATAAGGATACTTCCCGTAAGGGTGTTTACCGCGCAACGGAGAATCTCCTGCTGGTCCAGCAGAAGCTCTTGGATGGCTTTCGCCTCCAGCTCGTTGCGCTTAAGAACAGGACTCTTAACGCGCAACCGGCCTGGAACATGGTGCATGTATTGATCCACTGCCCCTGCCACCAATATTTAAAAGCCTCTTGTTAAATGATTTAAACATGTCGGCGTTACAGTTTCATGACCGATCCATTGCAATAGCTTTACACAAAGCGTAAGGGCTGAGACGGAAGAGGGCAATCCTGGGTTGCCGTCCGCCCCTTGCAGCGACGCAAGTTACAGCTGCATGCAATTCGCAAACATTTCTGAAGAGCCGACTTAAGCTCACCCTCTTCCATTTTGTCGATCAGATAAAAGGGCCGAGGGCCGAGGTGTACGCTTTCCTGACTCGTGTCGCCACTAACTCCATCGGTGTGTGCAACCGGCGCGAGCATCGCTAGTACGACAGCAACGATCATCGATACCGTTGTTCTCAATAGCCCCTTGGCTTGTTAACCTCAGAGAATTAACCCTAGCATCGGAAAAGAACTTATTCGTTGACAGTTGTATTACGGATGTCTTACACCTGTGGCGGCTAAACCCGGGCTACCACCGGAGAAGGCCCCGTTTCAAGCGCTTTTTCCACATGCTAATCGCGCCTTAACCGAAAACCAATGGCTTACGGAGAACTCGCGCTCGATCCGACGAGCCGCGTCTCTGCGGCGCCAGCGGGAGCCGCAGATATCACTGCAGCGACGAGCAAAACCAAACTGAACGCAGTTTTCACAAAAGCGCTATTCATCTTAACCTCCGAGCATCAGTGGATCAGCGTCGGCAACCACGATACGAGCTTATGTTTACATTTTCATGACGGCTCTATGATTGTTTCATAACGGGCGCAGCGGCCATCATATTGTTTCTATATACAGTTATCTGAGGACGGACTGAGCCGCGTCACAACAGCGCCATCTCAGTGTCATCGTCGTGTCACAATGAAGCGTTAAGTTTGAAGTCCCTGCTACGAAGTCGGTCCAATTGCAGGACTGCGCTGTTGTCCGGACAAGGACTGCACGGAGCTAACGCCAGGGAAGGCGACCCTTTTGATACTTGTTGAGTTGCCCATTATGGACACAAAGACGACTGATCGCGTCGCCAGACGGCCACTCAAGCTTAAGCCAGCCACGACGGATCTTCATGCCGTTGAAGAGGTTGTGATCTCCTCCAAGCGCTTGGATCTCGACGCGCCGTTGCAGGATATGCGCAGCGCGTGGGAGGTGCAGTCGGACGGAAGCTATCGCCAGCTTCAACCGGGAGCTGAAAGGGAAGGACGGGGGTCCCAGCAAGTGTTGATGGATCTCGCCGCCCAGCGCCGGCAAGAACACGCCCGCAATAGCGCGCGCGATCTTTTTTCTCGCGGCGCAAGAAGCTGAAGGGATCAGAGAAGAAATAATCAGTGCCGATCCTGCAGTGTAAGCTTGCTCGATCACGGGCATGGAATTGACACACGGCCAGCGCTCCTACGATGACGATGCCCGAGGCCACGGATTGCTCTGCGCCTTTCTGCTCGGACCGGACCGAGGTATCGTCGAGCTGAGTTGGGGCGAGCTCGATACGGTCTTCGAGCAAGGCGAGGGATGCACGTGGTTTCATTTCGACGCGGCCATAGGGGAAATTGATTGCGCGCAGATGACGGCGTGATGAATTTTTGATTACAGGGCACTTCGATAAATCGCTTCCTTGCAATTTATCGAAATCGCAAAGCAGAAAGCGCGGTTTTTGCTTTGCGCGGTATATCCCTATACCGCACTTCGATTAATCAAAGTGCCCTAAAACGGTTCGGCCAGCGGAAGTCAGGCGCAAGGTATCGACTCGAGCAACAGCGTTATGGATGATCGTGTTCAGCGTGTTCCAAGCAATCATGCGATGCGGGATCGCGGTGGCCTTCTCCCTTTTTAACGAGCCGGTAAAGAATTCTTAACGTGCTAGTAACAAACATCGGCTAAATTTACAGCGTGATTGCTTGCACAAGTATTCATGCGTAGCCGCAATATTCTTTTTCCGCGGCGTTACCGCACCGTCTTCATCTCCGATGTTCACCTGGGTTTTCGCGGCTGCAGTGCCGAGTTTCTGCTGCACTTTCTGCGCAGCACCGAGTGCGAATACTTGTACCTAGTCGGCGACATCATCGATATCTGGCAGATGAAAAAGCGCCCTTATTGGCCACAGGCGCACAACGACGTGATCCGCACTCTCCTGGGTAAGGCCAAGCACGGCACCAAAGTGATCTATGTTCCGGGAAACCACGATGAGCTGTTGCGGGATTACGCCGGGACCCGTTTTGGCAATATCCGCATTGCAAAACACGCGCTCCATACCGCGGCGAACGGGCAGCGGTTTCTGGTCGTGCATGGCGATGAATTCGACAGCATCGTCCAATGCTCCAAAGGCTTGGCCCTTATTGGCAGCAGGCTTTATGGCTTATTGCTACGCGTCAATCACGGGGTCAATTTCATCCGCCGGCGGTTTGGTTTTCCCTACTGGTCGCTTGCGGCATCTCTCAAGCACAAGGTGAAGAACGCCGTTCAATACATCAGTAGCTTTGAAAAGGCCGTAGCCTATGAGGCCGCTAAGCGCCGTGTCGATGGGGTGATTTGCGGGCACATTCATCGCCCGGAGATCACCCACATTGGAGAAATTCTCTACTGCAATTGCGGCGATTGGGTCGAAAGCTGCACCGCCTTAGTGGAACACCGCGACGGCAGCCTGCAATTGCTGCGTTGGTCTGATAGATGCCGTGCCGCCTTGGAGCTGAAGGCCGCGGCTTGAGCCGACCGGCGCGCATTAAGCCATGCGCATAGCCATCGTGACCGATGCCTGGGATCCCCAGGTCAATGGGGTGGTGACCACCTATAGGAATCTCGAGCGACAGCTCTTGGGCATGGGACACCAAGTCTGCATGGTGACACCCGAGGGGCTCAGAACCGTGCCATGTCCGACCTATCCTTCCATCCGGCTCGCAGTTCTCCCCAAGAGGGGAGTAGGGCGGCGGTTGTCGGAATTTTCTCCCGAGGCCATCCACATCGCGACCGAGGGTCCCTTGGGACATGCGGCGCGCGGCTTCTGCCTAAAGCACAAGGTACCCTTTACCAGTGCTTTCCATACCCAGTTTCCCGAGTATATTCATCTTCGGGCGCCGGTGCCCATACGCTGGTCTTATGCCTATCTGCGGCGATTCCACGCTGCCGCGACAAGGACGCTAGTCGCCACAGCCTCGCAGATGGAACGCCTCGAGAGCTGGTCATTCAAGCACCTAGAGCTTTGGTCCAGGGGGGTAGATACCGAGATCTTCCAACCAAGCGATAAGAATGGGCTCATAGACGCCCCTAGGCCGCTCGTGATGTACCTGGGCCGGGTGGCCGTGGAGAAAAACATAGAGGATTTCTTGCACCTCGATCTCCCCGGCAGCAAGCTGGTGCTCGGTGAGGGCCCCGCTCGGGACAAGCTCAGCAAACGCTTTCCCCAAGTGCGATTTCTGGGGCAGAAGCTGGGCCGAGATCTGGCCGCGCACCTCGCATGCGCGGATGTGTTGGTGTTCCCCAGTCTGACCGACACCTACGGTCTCGCGATGCTGGAGGCCATGGCGTGCGGGGTGCCGGTTGCGGCCTATCCGGTCACCGGACCGATAGACCTCGTCGAACAGGGCATCAATGGATGGGTGGATCGAGACCTAAAAAAAGCGGTGCTTAAGGCCTTGAATGTCGATCCCGGCGGCTGCGTCGCCTTCGCGCAAAACCACTCCTGGCGGGCATGTGCGGAGCGCTTTGTCGCGTGCTTGGAGCCCACAAACTGAGATCCAAGAGACCGCCCACCGAGCTCGGTAGCGGCGTTTGGGTTCCCACTCGCCTGGTCGCGAACCTTAAGGTTCGGACACCATGAAGCACCACTACCAGTGCTACCTACCCCGTCGCAGCCAGCGTTACCGAGCGAGGCTCCTCGACGCGCTTTTAGGCATCGAGTACCTCGATGGAAACCAAGTTACCCCGCCTCGTTATAATCGAGGATCATACCGAGTCCAATCAGGCGTTGAATTACCGGGATTGCAGGGGGTTCATTTTACCGCGGGGCCGACCCGAATAACGATGTCTCTATACTCACGCTTTATGCAGATCAACGGTAACGGTGAACCCTTGCCTTAACATCATGTGACATCGTATATGATGAGCGGACGGCGTCACAAGCGCATGAAAACTCCAGGTAGGAACAGGTGGCGCCAAGATCACTGGGCGCTGGGATGGGATTGATCTCGATCGGCATGATGTCGCTCGTTTGGCAGGCGTTGAACAGCGGAAACATGGCCGGGCTGCCCATGAAACCCCCATCCCAATAACATTCGCCCTCGATCTCCACAGCGCGGAACAACGTTGGCAGGCAGGGGGACGCCTACCCATTTACCTCCAGCTACGCTATGGGTTGGGGGTGCCGACCTTCCGGCGACCGCGCACGCCCTTGACCATGGCGGCATACGGCACGGGGTCCAGGCCACCGCCTGCTCCATCAGCCGGTAGAACAGCAACCCGCGGTGGCATGAGGTGCGACGGTTGAATCGGAACGTAAACTCGTCGAGGTAGTAGTCGAGATGCTCCCGGCTGACTGCGCCCTGGTGTGTACCCAGCAACCAGCGCTTCAGGAGCGAGGCAACGCGGTGAACCCTGGGTAGCAGCGTGTCGACGGACTCCCCGCTCTCGAGAACGACCCTCCCGTTGTGGCGCTACCCGAGGTCTTGGAGTCCGCAATAGCTCGGTAGGCCGTCGGTGATGACAATCGCCCCCCGCCGGAAACACTACCGGTAGGGGTGACTGGAGTCAAGTCAAGGGCATATCCCTTTACCCTTTACAGTAATCATTTGATAAAACACCCCAGGACCCCGTGCCGTTAGCTAAGTCCCGCTCCACCCCATGAGCCCTTCACCTACCCACAATACCTCAGGCCATGGGAAGAGACGCGGCCCCGGTTTTGGCGTAACCCTCGTTTTCGTTAAGAGCCTGATACAGACGCTCGTGCGGAAAATCGAGGAAGGCGCCCGACGGACACAAGTAGGTGGTAACCACCCCCCGGATATCAGCATGATCAACCGTCGCATTTACTGGCTCCGTCTCTTCCCATGGCCTGAGAGACCTCCATGATGACGGGCCAGATTGGATAGCAGCAGGCTAAAACCCCTGGTGTGTGTACGGATAAGGAATTGGGATCGCGAAGCAGGAATGATGGATTGGTGAATGGACGTCTGGGATTGTGGATCGCGCAGTAGAAACGTGGAGACAGAGATCAACGTGCCCTGGTTCTGTGAGTAGGCGTGCTTATGCTTGGCTAGCAACGGCCGTAGCCGTCGGCCGCGTAGCAGCACGCTGGTTTGAGGGTTGTCAGCC
>Ga0187893_10014784_pt1 | contig 10571 bp, 10 predicted proteins | sample MA1701074metaG_FD_139574 | JGI IMG/M metagenome (GOLD analysis project Ga0187893, IMG submission 139574) | White microbial mat communities from a basaltic lava cave in the Kipuka Kanohina Cave System on the Island of Hawaii, USA - MA170107-4 metaG ...
GACCCGGCCCGGTGGGCGCTCGGCGGCATGATCGCCGTCTGGGCGCTGACGTTCTTCCTCCTGGGCAAGCTGCGCCACGACCGGTTCGGGACGTTCTCCTTCGACCTCGCCATCTACGACCAGGGCGTGTGGCTGCTGTCGCAGTTCAAGGACCCCTTCGTGACGATCCGGGGCCTCGACCTGTTCGGGCACCACATGAACCTGTTCCTGCTCGCCCTGGCCCCGTTCTACCGGCTCTTCGGCTGGGGGACGGAGTTCCTCCTGCTGGTGCAGGTCGCATCCCAGGCCCTGGGGGCGGTGGCGGTGTTCCTGCTCGCCCGGGACCGGCTCGCCGACCGCTGGCTGGCGGTGGCCATGGCGGCGGTGCTGCTGCTCAACCCCACCTACCAGTTCCTGGTGTGGGAGTACTTCCACCCCGACGCGGTGGCCATCGGCCCGGTGCTGTTCGCCTACTGGGCGGCTCGGGCCAAGCGCTGGCGGTGGTTCGCGGTGGCGGCAGTGGCGGCCGTGCTGTGCAAGGAGGACGTGGCCCTGGTCATCGTCGCCATGGGCCTACTCATCGCCGCCCGGCGCGACCCGCGGGTCGGGCTCATCACGGCCGCGATCGCCGCGGCCTGGTACGGGCTCGCCACCCGGGTGATGATGCCGGCGTTCCTCGGCGGGATGAGCCCCTTCTACGACCAGTTCTTCGGCGACCTGGGGTCGAACGCCGGCGAGGTGGTGCGGACCGCGCTGACCAAGCCCGGCAAGGTCTTCGACCTGGCCACCCAGCCCGACCGCATGAGCTACCTCCGGCTGATCTTCGGCCCCGTCGCCTTCCTGCCCCTTCTGTCGTTCTCCAGCTTCGCCATCGCCGTCCCGATCGTGGTCGTCAACCTGCTCTCCACCTACCCCTACACCCGCGACTACCGCTACCACTACAGCTCGCTCATCGTCGCCGCGGTCATGGTCGCCACCGTGGAGGCGATCGCTCGGGTGGGCCGGAAGCCGGCGGCGCGGCGGTTCCTGGTGGGGGCGGTGGTGGCCACCACCTTCGGGGCGACGGTGGCCTGGGGGCCGTCGCCGGTGGGCATCAAGTTCCGGTCGGGCTTCTGGCCGCTCGACCCCAACCCCCGCACGACGGCCATGGGTGCGGCGGTCGCCATCATCCCCAAGGACGCCGCCGTCTCGGCGGTGTTCTCGCTGTCGCCCCACCTGGCCCAACGCACCCGCATCTACGACTTCCCCGAACCGTGGCGGCACGTCAACTGGGGCATCGACGGCGAGAACCTGCACGATCCCAACGTGGTGGAGTGGATCGCGGTCGACACCCAGGTCCTCTCCGAGGAGGACCGCCGCCTGATCGACACGTTGCGCGGCGGCGAGTTCCAGGTCCGGCTCGACCAGGACGGGATCCTGGTGATGGAACGGGTGCGAGCCGGGCCTAGCCGGCGCTAGCCCCGAGCCAAGGCCCTAGCCGTCCAGCAGGCGGCCTTCCATGGCCACGATGGCGGCCTCGATACGGGACCGTAGCTGGAGCTTGACCAGGATGTTGGCCACGTGGTTGCGCACCGCGGTGGTGGACACGCCCAACTCGGCGGCGATCTCCTCGTTGGCCATGCCCGTGGCCACGCGCTTGAGCACCTCGAGCTCGCGCGCCGACAGGCTGGGGCTGCTGTCCACGGCAGGCAGTTCTGCCCGCCGGGCCAGCGAGCCGAACTCGGTGATGAGCTTGGCCGCCATCGATGGCGAGATGAGGCTCTGGCCCTGCACCACCGCCCGGACCGCGTCGGCCACCTCCTCGATGGAGACCTCCTTGAGCAGGTAGCCGTTCGCCCCGGCCTTGACCGCGTCGTAAAGGTCGTCCTCCTCGTCGCTGACCGTCAGCATGATGATCCGGGTCGACGGAAACCCGCCGCGGATGACGCGGGTGGCCTCGATGCCGTTCATCGTCGGCATGCGGACGTCCATGAGCACCACGTCGGGCGCTTCCTCCTCCACCTTGGCGACCGCCTCGGCCCCGTTCGCCGCTTCGGCCACCACCTCCATGCCGTCCTCGGCCTCGAGGACCATGCGCAGGCCGCGCCGGAACCGGTCGTGGTCGTCGGCGATGAGCACCCTGATCGGCTCGGGCACGGTCGTGTCGCTGCGCTCCCTACGTGGCGTCGATGATGCCGACGTCCCCGTCGTTGCGGCGGTAGACGACGGCGGCGGCGCCCGTCTCGGCGTTGCTGAAGAAATAGAAGGTGTGGCCCAGCATGTCCATTTGCAGCGACGCTTCCTCGGGCGTCATGGGCTTGAGATCGAACTGCTTCACCTTGACGATCCGACCCGACCCCCGCGCTTGCTCGCCATCCTCGCTGGCGCCGTCGGCCGGGCCGGGGGAGTCTACCGAGTGGCGGCGGTGTTGGTTCCGTTTGCTCTGGCGGGTCTTGAGCTTCTCCACCTGGTGGGCCAGTTTGTCGACGACCCGGTCGACGGCGGTGAACGGATCGCCGGCGGCCGCCTTGGCCCGCAAGATGTGGCCGTGGCCCCGCAGGGTGACTTCGCACACCTCCTTCTCCGAGATCCGGGGGTTGCGCTCCTCCAGGAAGTGAACCTCGGCCTCGTCCCACCCGTCGAGCTGGCGGGTGAGGCGTGACACCTTGTCCTGGGCGACGGTGCGCAACCGCTCGGTGACGTCCATGTGACGACCGCGGATGGTGAACTCCATGCTCTACCTCCGTATCTGCGCCGCGAGGGCCGCGTGCGGCTGACCTGGTCTTTGCCCCCACACTCGCCTGCTGGGAGGCTGGCGCCCCGGACCGTGGCGGTTGCCCCCACACGGACGCGTTGGACGCTTCCCCTCCTCTCCTGCCGACGCCCGCCATTCGGGCTCGGCCGGGCAGGACTTACCTCTAAGCCGCACCATGATCAGCAACCACGGGTTGCCTTACGTGGGTCGTTTCGCCTACGGCTGGCCTCGACTTTCAACCACAGACCCGCACACGGCCATACTTCATTTTACGCGTCCGGGAAGGGTACGGGCGGCCGCCACCACCCAAACCTCGGCGGCGCCGGCTTGGCGCAGCGCCCGGGCCGCGGCGCCGGCCGTCGCGCCGGTGGTCACGACGTCGTCCACCACCAGCACCCGAGCCGGCACGCTGCGCCGTCGGGCGCGGGCCGCGACCATCGGCGGCCCGCGCCGCCGCTCTTCCACCGCCCGGCCCGTCTGGGCCGGCCCGGGCAGCCTGCGCAGCAGGCGCCGCACCGGCTTTCGCAGCCGCCGCGCCACCGCCTTGGCCAGCAGCTCGGCGTGGTCGAACCCCCGTTGCCGCCTGCGCACCGCGGTCGTGGGCGCCCAGGTCACCACGTCGACAGCGCGCGGGTCGACGAGGCGGGCCATCCCGTCCGCCAGGAAAGGCAGCGACGACCGGGCGTTGCGGTACTTGAGCCGGGCCACCAGCTCCCGACCGGCGGCGGCGTAGTCGAGCAGCGCCACGCACCGGTCGACGTCCAGCGGCGGCGGGAGGCTGCGCGCCGGCCGAAGCTCGGCCCCGCACCGCCCGCACGGCGCCGGCCCGGCCCGGCCGCAGACCGGGCAGGTGGTGGGCAGCAGCATGGCGGTCACGCCGCCATCGCCCGGCCGATCACGGCCACGACTTCATCGGGCCGCTCCACGACGTCGGCCCACGTGAACCGCAGCACCGTCCAGCCCGCCAGGACGAGCGCGTTCTGCCGGCTGCGGTCCCGCTGGAAGGCCGCGCCCTCGTGCGCCTCCCGGCCGTCCACCTCGATGCACAGCCGCCGATCGGGGTAGGCGATGTCGAGGAAGTACCGCTCGCCGCCCACCCGCACCTCGTGCTGGCGCACCGGCTCGGGCAAACCCGCCGCCCGCAGGAGCTGGATCAGGCGCACTTCCAGCTCGCTTCCCGCCGGCCGCCCGCACGTACGCCGCTCCAGCACCCGCCGGAAGCGGGCGCGTCCCGGCCGCGGCACGCGCAACTGCGGCAGCAGCCGCTCGACCGTCGTGTGCCCCTTACGCAGCGCCGCCTCCACCGCCGACTCCACCTCGTCGTCGTCCACGACCGCGGCCAGGTCGATCAGCGCCCGCTCCACCCGGGTCGTCGGGATGCCGTCGACCACGCGCCGTTCATGCGCGGCCACGGCCGAATGGTGGGCAAGGGCGCCCTCGAGCCGGGTACCGGGCGGCACGATCAGCTCGATCGGCTCGCCGTCACGGATCCCGTACAAGACGGCGGCTGAACGGTGCGAGGCGACCGTGCCCTCTGGCCCGGCGAGGACGGCCGCCATGAGCCGCTGCCGCCACGAGACGGCGAACCCGGCGACCACGAACACGCCGGCGAATTGGGTGCGCAGCCACCGCCGGCCGCGGAGCCGCCGATCACATGCGCTTCCCGACGCGCCGAACTCGCGCATCTGTCGCCGGCTGAAAACCCCATGCTGGCTCGCCGCCAGCGCACAGACCTGCTCGTCGATATCTTTCATGCCTTTCAGCGTATCGACAGGGTGTGACATTGCACTTTGCGTCGGAATCCGACGCAAAATGCAAAGTCCGTGGGTTAGGTGCCGACGGTCCAGCTGCTGAGGTACTCGGCCTGCTCGGGCGTGAGGGTGTCGATGGCGACGCCCATGGTCTCGAGCTTGACCCGGGCGATCTCCCGGTCGATGTCCCCCGGCACGTCGTACACCCGGGGCTCGAGCGACCCCCGCTGGGACAGCGCCCACTCCGCGCACAGGGCCTGGTTGGCGAAGGACATGTCCATCACGGCCGCGGGATGACCCTCGGCCGCGCCCAGGTTCACCAGCCGCCCCTCGGCCACCACCAGCACCCGCCGGTCCCCCACGAGGAACTCCTCGACGAACGGGCGCACCTCCCGCCGGCGCCCGTCGGCCAAAGCCGCCAGGCCCCGAAGGTCGATCTCGATGTCGAAGTGCCCCGAGTTGGCCAGGATCGCCCCATCCTTCATGGCTTGGAAGTGCTCGGAGCGCAGCACGTCCCGGTCCCCGGTCACGGTGATGAAGATGTCGCCCTCGCGGGCGGCGTCGATCATCGGGGCCACCTTGTAGCCGTCCATCACCGCCTCCAAGGCCCGCAGCGGGTCGACCTCGGTCACCAGCACTTGGGCGCCGAGACCCCGCGCCCGTGACGCCACGCCCTTGCCGCAGTAGCCGTAGCCGGCGACCACCACGACCTTGCCGGCGATCAGCACGTTGGTGGCCCGCACGATCCCGTCGAGCGTCGACTGCCCGGTGCCGTAGCGGTTGTCGAACATGTGCTTGGTGTTGGCGTCGTTAACGGCCACGATCGGGAAGCGCAGCGCCCCGTCCGCCTGCATGGCCCGCAGCCGGATCACCCCCGTGGTCGTCTCCTCGGTCCCCGCGATCACCTCCGGCACCTGGTCGGGCCGCTCCTGGTGCAGCCGCGACACCAGGTCGCACCCGTCGTCCATGGTCAGGGACGGATGCCCGTCGAGCACGGTGTCGATGTGGCGGAAGTAGGTCTCGGTGTCCTCGCCCTTGATGGCGAAGATCTCGATCCCCTCCTCCAAGGCCAGCGCCGCGGCCACGTCGTCCTGGGTCGACAAGGGGTTCGACGCGCACGCCAGCACCCGCGCGCCGCCTGCCACCAGTGTCCGCAGGAGGTTGGCCGTCTCGGTGGTGATGTGCAGGCACGCCGCCGCGGTCACGCCCTCCAGCGGCCGCTCCGTGGCGAACCGCTCCCGGATGGACGCCAGCACCGGCATGTGGGTGTCCGCCCAGGCGATCCGTTGCTGCCCAAGTGCGGCGAGACCCGGATCGGCGATGTCATGGCTCATCTGGTCGAACTCCCTTCAGGGCGGACTTGATCTCGTCGAGCACCGGGACCGGCCCGGGGTCGATGCCTTCCTGCAACGCCATGTGGATCGACGTGAAGTCACCCACCATGACCAGGTCGAGGAGCTGGGCCAACTCGCCTTCCCCTTCGGCCTGCACCTTCACCACGCCCGCCACCACCTCCTCGATCCGCTCGGTGACCAGGCGGAACCGCTCCATGACCTGCGGGTGCTCGAAGTCATGGCGCAGGTTGACGACGGTGACCGCCTGCCGGGTGAGGTCGCCGTGCTGGCCCCAGCCGCAGATCTCGTTGTGGCACAGTTCGGGCTGGACGCTCCACCACGCGGGGATCTTGCAGTTCTCGTTCATCTGCGTCTTCCACCGGTGGGCGGCGGCCGCGCCCAGGTCCCCGGCGCCGTAGATGACCGGGATGGTGCGGCCGATGCGCCGGGCCAACTCCTCGCCCTGCGCTCCGGGACGCGCCAGCCGGTCCCGCCGGGTCGTCAACTGGTCGACGGCCAGGTCGATCCAGTGCGACGCTCCCGGGAACAGGCCGATCTCCTCCAGCAAGACCATGAGGGGCACGGTGAGGGCGCCGATGCCGGCCCGCGGCTGGGGAATGTCCTTCGACACCGGGATCACCGGCGCGTCCCACGCCTCGGCGCGCTTGGCCAGCTCGCCCCCCTGGGTGACGGCCACGATGCGGGCCCCCTGCAGGGCGGCCTCCGACGCCGCCTCGACCGTCTCTTCGGTGTCGCCGCTGAAGGAGATGGCGAACACCAGCGACGTTTCGTCCACGAACGCCGGCACCGTGTACCCCCGGAACACCAGCACGGGAACGGGCACGTACGGCCCCGCCGCCCCTTGCAACACCTCGCCGGCGATGGCGGACCCGCCCATCCCCAGCACGACCACGTGCTGGACGTCGTCCCGGTCGGGCAGGTTGTCCAGCCCCCGCGCCCGCTGGGCGGCGTCGACGATCTGCTCGGGCAGGCGAGCCGCGGCGTCGAGCATCCCCAGCGAGTCGAGGGCGCCGGTGGTCGGCGGCGCCGTCACGACGGCGCCGTCACGACGCCGGCGCCTCCGCCTCGAACGTGGGCTTGATGCCCTCGGCCTCGGCCTTGGCCAGCAGCCGGGCGTGCTCGTCGTCGCCCACCGCCTCGGCCTCGTCGATGAGCATGATCGGGATGTCGTCCCGGATGGCGTAGCGGCGGTGCATGCGGGGGTTGTAGAGCGTGTCCTCGTCCTCGAAGTACAGCAGCGGGCCCTTGTCCTCAGGGCAGGCCAGGATCTCCAGCAGGAGCGGGTCGAGGGCCATCACTCTCCTCGCACGAGGTTCAGGATCTCGGACAGGTGCTCCTTGCACGACGCTTCGTCGGCCATGCGGCCGGCCGGGCTCAGCTCGACGCCGGCGGTGAGCATGGCGCCCGGCGCGTTGGCGCCCGCGGCGCCCAATGGGCGCGTGTCGCAACCCACCAGCGCCTTCGCCGCCCGCGCCAGGCCGGCGTCGAACTCGCCGGGGTCGACGCCCCGGACGTCGTGCGCCTCGCAGATGGTGTCAAGGGACATTGGCCAGCAACCCTAGACGGCCTACGCTCGCCGCTCGATGTTGAGCGTCGTCATGCCTGCTCACAACGAGGAGAGCTACCTCAGCGCCGCCGTTCAGGAGGTGGTGGACAACCTGCGCGACCGCTCGCGCCCGTTCGAAGTGGTGGTCGTGGAGAACGGTTCGACCGACGGCACGGCCGCCCTCGCCGGGAGCCTCGACGCCGAGATCCCCGAGGTGCGGGCCATCTCGCTGGCCACGCCCGACTACGGCGGGGCCCTCCGAACCGGGTTCCTCGAAGCGCACGGCGACCTGGTCGCCATCTTCGATGTCGACTACTACGACTTCCAGTTCCTCGACGACGCCCTCGAGCTGCTCGACCAGCCCGGCGGGCCCGACGTGGTCGTGGGCTCCAAGCGGGGCGCAGGCTCGGTGGACACCCGGTCGTGGACGCGCCGCGCCGTCACTGCCGGCTTCTCGTTCATTCTGCGCCTGGGCTTCGGGCTCCGGGTGTCCGACACCCACGGCATCAAGGTGGTGCGCCGGGCGCCCCTGCTGGACCTGGCCGCGGCCTCCCGCACCGGCGCCGACATCTACGACACCGAGCTGATCCTCCGGGCCGAACGGGCGGGGCTCAAGGTCGTGGCCATCCCCGTCACCGTCGAGGAGCGCCGGCCGTCCCGCAGCTCGATCCTCAGACGCATACCCCGGACGGTGGTGGCGCTCACCCGCCTTCGCCTGGCGCTGTGGCGGGATCGGGGACGGTGACGCGCCGGGCCGCCACCAGTTGACCCTGGTCGTACCCCCGCAACTCGACGGCTCCCGGCGCCACCGGGACCCGGCGCCTCCCGTCGGCGACGTCGAGGGAGGCACGGGGGCGCCCGTCGACGGAGACGTCGAGGCGAGAGATGCCGCCGGTCCTCACGCTCAGGCCCTTGGGGCCGATCGTCGGCTCCAGTACCCGGACCGGCAGCCCCGCCAGCAGCTTTCCCGCCGCCCCGATGAGGTCCTCGTTGCTGCCGACTACGTCCCGGAGGGACATCCGGTGGATGTGGTCGGGCACGACGCCCAAGTCCTCGAGGGGCGCTCCCGAAAGACCGCCGACGCGGGTGGTCCGCCGGATGGCCATCTGGAAGTTGGCCCGCTTGGGCAACTCGACGAACGGAGTGTCCTTCTCCGCCTGGAGCTGGCGCAGCTGGCGATGGGTCACGACGTTGGCGCCCCCGGCGCCGGTGTTCCCGCTCGTACCGAGGATAGGGCCGATGGCGTGGTCCTGGAAGCCGGCGGCGAAGATGTCGGTGGTGCTGTAGCAGAGGGCGTCGGTGATGAGGACGACCGGCCCGCAATACTGCTGCCCGAGCCGGTTGAACTCCTCCACCGGCTCGATGGGGAAGCCGTAGGAATAGCTGGCGCCCGTCTCCACCGCCTGGGCGATCGAGGGCTGCCATTGGGCGAGGAAGTGGTTGGCCTCGGCCAGGCCGAGGGTGAAGCGGGTGTTGATGAAGCTCAGCCGGCACGGGTCGATGGCCTTGGGCGTCAGCAGTTGGAGGAGCTTCTCGCCCGCGGTGATGACGCCGCCGCCGTTGCTGCGGACGTCGAGGATGAGCCCGTTCTGGGGCAGGAGGCCCAGGATGCGGACGCATTCGGCGAGGAACGGCTCGGGGTCGACGTTGAAGGTCCAGATGCGGATGTAGCCGAACGTGCCGGATTCGGTCTTGACCGTCCGGAAGGACAGGACGTCGGGGAGGGTGCTCTGGTTGTCGGCGACGTCGCCGCCTTCCTCGGCCCGCTCCTCGGCCCGCTCCTCGGCCCGCTCCTCGGCCTCCATCGCTGCCCGGGCGAACAGCGTCTTCTTCGCCCTGCGCACCGCCTCGCCCTTGGCGTTGATGCCGATGGCGCGCGACGACGCCGACGCGGCGTCCTCGGCGCTCACCCCCTGCGGGCTCGTGCGCGGCTCGAAGATCTGCCAGTCGAAGCGCGTTTCGTGGTCCTTCCCGTCCGGCGTGCGGTAGCCGATCACGACCCAGTCCTCGTCGGGCGGGGGCGACATGGCGAGGGGCCGGATCGTCATGGTGTCCAGTCCCTGGACGTGCCGGGCGTGCTCGTTGCTGCCCGCCTGGCGGTCGGCGTTGATCGCGACGGCCCGGCCGAAGGGGATCCCGTTCCAGTGGTGCACCGTGACGCCGGGCTTGAAGTGACGGTGCTTGAAGTCGGTGAGCAGCTTCGTCACCACCCACGAGGGCTCACCCTCCTCGAAGAACTCCTCGACCAGGAAAGGCAGGAACGCCGTCTTGGTCCGGTAAGGATCGGGGAGGAAGTAGCTCGTGTGCAGGTCGCGCAGCGACATGAAGACGGCGATCATCTCGTCGTGGAAGCGACGGTCGGACATGCGCTGCGATCGGTAGCTCAGCAGGCGCAGCCGCTGCACCGGGTCGATGGCGTGCATCGCCTTCTTGAGCGGGAGATGTACGTAGGCCTGTTCGAGCAGGTTGGACGCCTGGCGCACGACCAGCTCCCGCTCCTGGGCAGTCAAGGGCTCCGCCACCGCGGCCTCGCGAAACTGGGCCAGGCTGCTCTCGATCTGGACGTCCAAACTGGTGAGGGCCGCGATGTCCGCCATGGGCGTGGAACCTACACCCGCTCGCCCGCGCCAGGCGGGGCGGCCCGGCGAGGCCGGAGGCCACGCCGGAACCAGGGGAGAACAGCCTGGCCGCGGCCGGGCGCGCCACCGTGGGGAACGACTCTCCGGCGGTGACGCGGAAACGGCCCGGCGCGGCGGGTACGAGAACCGGCCGGTCCGCGCCGGGCGTATCGTGCCTCTACCGGCTACGGCGCGACGAAGACCTTAAGCGGTGGGACTACCCCGTGGTTCTCCAGAATCGCCGCTACCTCAGGAGGCGGCGACGAGAGAACCGCCATCAACGCGTCGACGTCCTCCACCTCGGCCGATACCGCCACGGCGCTGCTTCCGTCCTGGGCCACTGGTCCACCACGTTGCCGCCGCAGCCCGGCGAGGCCGGAGGACGGACAGCCGCCCGGCCAAAAGGCCGGGCGGCCTAGCCCTCGGGGGGCACTCGGGGGGCGGCGCCCCCCGAGGTCGTTTTCGGGGTCTACTGCCGTTTCCGGGGGTCGCTTGGTGGTCGCGTGGAAGACGATCGAGCGAACTGCGTGCCCTTCTGCCCAGCGGGTGGACGCAGGGGCGCCATCCAAGAGCGAAGCGGCGCCGCCA
>Ga0187893_10014785_pt1 | contig 10571 bp, 9 predicted proteins | sample MA1701074metaG_FD_139574 | JGI IMG/M metagenome (GOLD analysis project Ga0187893, IMG submission 139574) | White microbial mat communities from a basaltic lava cave in the Kipuka Kanohina Cave System on the Island of Hawaii, USA - MA170107-4 metaG ...
AGGTCTGGAACGCCACGATTGCTAGAATCGCACTGGGTAAATTCCTTGAGTGGCTTTGGGCAACTCCGATCAGTGCAGGGATCCAGGAGCAGACGGAGCCGAGGAGGCGATAGAGAATGAGCGAGGTAAGGTTACTGATACTGACAATGGCCCTTCTCGTGGCAATTACCCTGTCGCAACAGTTTAGTTTTTCCAAACCTGCTGACGCGAAGAAAACAGGAAAGTCCTGTCTGTTTTGTCACACCAAGTATGGTTCGAAGGAACTGACAAAGGCAGGCAAATACTACAAAGAAAAAGGCACTCTCGATGGCTTCGAGGAAAAAAGTGAAAAAGCAGAGCTCTTCAGTAATCCCGAGTTAACCACACGTCCCAGCCGCATTAAGAAGGCAGGCAGTTAGAGTCTTTAGAGTCGAGGGTGTCTGACAAAAACATGAAGCGAACCGAGAGATCTTGAATCGCAGCATTTGCAGGTCTGAGCTGACACGCTGCCAGGACTGTTGGGAGCGTTTAGCTCACGTTTGTCGGGAGCATTGTTCCGCGGAGCTTCCTCTTCGCCTCACTTCCGGCTGGCCGCTTCGAGTGTGTGGGCGGGTCAGTACCGTCTTGAAGTCAGATCCGGCATGGGTCCATAGAGGAAAAGGTCGGTCGAGAAAGACGGACGTAGACCGTAAGCTGCGTTCGAAATGACCAGTAAATAAGACTCGTTCCAGAGAGAAGAAGTAGAAGGTCGCCAGCCGCCACACTTCTAAAAGGAAAGGCATGACAACCAGCAAATAAGTTCCTGAAGGACTGCTACGGCTCGGCTAGTCTAGGAGACTGCACGGGGTTAGGGCGTCGGGAACTTGCTGCCTCCCTCTGTCCCTCCGTGGCAAGGAGAGAGAACGCGATTTCCGCAGAGGAGGTGGCATCATGTCAGACTTCTACCAAAGCGGAGTGGTGGCCACGTTGCACCGGCTGGGACGAGCCAACGGGCACAAGATCGAGAGTGAGCTGGAAGCCTTCGGCAAGCAACGCCCCATTGCGCTGGTGCTCCCGGCACTGTATAGCGAGTTTGAGTCGGGCGCTCTGCAGGGAATCATTCAGGAACTCCGCGGCGCGAATTACCTCCGCCAGATCATCCTAACGCTGGGGGGAGCCGATGCCGCTCAGTTTTCCAGAGCCAGAGACCACCTTGCAAAACTGCCGCAACGGGTTCGGATTATCTGGAACGAGGGCCCCGAAATCACTGGCCTTTGTCGGATGCTGCAGGAAAACGATCTGGGCATTGGCCTGCCCGGCAAAGGGCGTGCTTGCTGGATTGCCTATGGCTACGTGCTGGCTAGCCAGCAGAGCGACATCATCGCCTTGCATGACTGCTTGGAGTTTGGCCGTCCCTACAAAGATCTGATCCGCACGCTGGTTGAGATTCAAACTGAAGCAGGAATTTCGCTGATCGGGTTCCACCAGATGGACGAGGATGAGATTATCCGGCAAACGGGTCTGGACCGAATGCAGGCACGGCTGGCAGCCAGGCGATGATGAACCCTTTCTAATCCGGGGAAATGCTTCACGAGCACAGACCAGAAGGCTGAGGAGGCTGGCCGCCCAGCGGAGTTGCAAGATTGTTCAAGGTGGGCGCTTCTATCATTTGACGGGAAAATCAGACAAAGGGGGCGCGGTTCGCATCCTGATGCGGTTGTATCGAGCTGCCCGGAAAACCCAGACCTTTCTTGGCTTGGGTGACAGCGAGAATGACCTGAGTCTGCTCCGGAGTGTTGACGTTCCCATTCTGATGGCAAAACCCGACGGAAGTTTCGATCCAGAGGTGTTGAAGCGGATTCCTCAGGTCAGGCGGACGCCAGCGGGGCCGGAAGGTTGGAGGCAGAGTATGAGTGCGCTGCTCCAGGATCACAAATCGTGAAAACTGCCAGGCCGCAAGCATCCTTTCCAAAGTGGACTGCGCCAGGGAAGAACTCTCAACCTTCTTTTGCGCATCTGGTGGGCGGGGCGCTTCTGCTGGCCGGGCTCTCGATCTGTCTGGGGCTTCTCCTCCCGGCTCGATGACCAGCGTGTCTACTCATGACGCCAAAGCGGCGAAGGGCTAGCGAGGCTCTCACGTCGGAACGACGAGTGATTCCCCTTTTCAAAGGGAGGAGTGCATAAAGCGAACTGAAGTTGGATTTTCGGCTCCCCTTCTCTCCAAGGAGGCGAGGGCAAGATCATTCAAGCAAGGCCGCGATATCTTTCGCGGAAGAGAGTAAAAAAGGCTGGTTGCAGGAAAACACACAACAGGATCTGTGCGTGGGCGGTCACTAGCTTAGCACCTAGGGTCCCACGACGATGGCGATGTGTAAACAGAGGATGCATCATGGTTGGGCACTTAACTCCGGATGAGATAGAACGAAAAGTCACCGGAAGCGCGGGCGTCCAAACGTTTTGCCTATCCAAGACTTTTTTCTCGCACAAACTGCCGGGAAGCAAACAGCTGCAGGAACATGCCAATCCCGAATCTCAAAGCAACCAGTGCCTCATCGATGCAGTTGACGCAAACCCAGGAGATCACAAGACTCTGTAAGCAACCAACTCAGCCCGTGTAGAACTTGATCACGCACCTCGGCTCGAATGATTGCCTGAAAATGCCAGGGGCCACGGTGGTTAGGCGCCGCCTGTCGAAAGCGCGAGACGAGATTTGCCAGGCGCTGAGGGTCGGTCAGAAACTCAACCGCCATCTGCGTGACCTGGGTATTGAGACCGTTGACCAGCAGCAACTTTCGCCCGTCTCCAAGACCAGGGATCATCGAGATGAGCGCAAACACCTGGCTTGGTTCATTCTCGTTCTTTGGAACATGATTCTGATATTCGGCCATCTCTCCCTCGGCAGGGGAAGTGTTGAGAATATAACGCTGTCCTTTTTCCTGCGCACGGGACGTCTGGACCCTCGCTCGAGTATCGCCGAGCCGGAAAGGATACTTGTGCAATAGCGGGTCGAGCCAGGCATTCGCCTGGTTGTTGCCGAGCAGAATGAAGTTTCTCTTCCGCAAACGCTCCCAATTGACCAGTCGGCTCTCGGTTGCCTCGATCGATACTCCGGCGCGGCTCAAGAAGGCAGCTAAGTGAACCGCGCTAACAGCTTCTCCCATCTTTGTTTGAACCTTGCTCGGATATAGATAGAGCATGCCTCCAGGCGGGAACTCGAATGCGTTCCTGAGTCCTTCTTCTGCGACTAGAGGCACTGGCAGGAAGTTAGCAGCCAAATCCGGCTCCTTCGGTTGCAACGAATGGCGAACCACCGCAGTTTTGGGATTGCTAAAACAAATTACTGCGCCGCTACTATCGTTTAGCCATGGGTTCCATACCTCGCGAACTACGGGATCCAGGCTCGCCTTTGAAGGAACTTTACTTGCATTCCATTGGCCGAGTATCCATCCAATGGAGAATAACGTCAGCCCAAGCAATATGGTTAGGCTGGCCTTTCGGAGGTTTGACTCTGGTTGCGGCTGGGTTGAAGTTGAAGCAAGTCGGGGAAGGCTATCTGGAACGGGTGCCTGGCGCTGTCGCCGGAAAACTGGCACATAGTGGCCTATGGGCAGTTCGATTCGGATGGGATCATTGCGGCCTTCCTTGGCGTAATAGAGATCCAGCTTCTGGCGTAGCTCAAGTGCCTGACGTCGAACGATGGAGTCTTCAGCGGTCGAATAGTCCTTACCCCTTTGGAACACTTCGCTTCCGATCAAATACTCGTTGATACGAGCAGAGTCTCCCTGAAGCGTCAGTTCACAGATGAAACCAAGGAACCGACGGCTGCGTTCCGCGCGGCTAAAGAGAGGGCTTCGGAAAACGGCATCTAATTCCGTACGGACCTCTTCCGCAGAGACGGTTAACTCATCTTTGGATTCGGCGGCGACAGGAGACATCGGGTGATCGCAGGTCCGAACGGTTAAACCGAACCGTTCGGTACCTTCCCAGTCTTTTTTATATAGATAGAATACCTCACGCTCAGAGGGGTAGGTAAATATTAGCGGATGTTACGAAAATCGACAATAACGATAACGTAATCAAGGCAGTCAGCCGGTAGCGCCTCTCCGCGCGGCTGCGCGGTGCCACGACGGGTGAGAATGTGGGAGGCGCGCGTGTGTACGCTGACACCCGCGCTGCGATCTTCTTCAGTGATCAGACCTTCCAGGTCGCCGCTGGGACAGCGCCTCCCACATTCGCTCAGCTATTTTCGCGGGAGCAAGGCCGTTTATCTGGCGCTTTCAATTTTTGGGAGTGACACGAATGCGAATCTACGCCCTTGTGTCAACCGCATGGCTGGTGATGCTAACAACCGTCGCCACCGGTGACCAGCGCCACCAAGGCAAAGTCGTGAACAGCCTGGAACGGTTGCTGTACGTGACCGATCGGTCTGGAATCAGCGTCTACGATATCAACACCGGCCACGACCTGCTGGGCAGAATCGATATTCCGGAAACGGGCGGTTACAAAGGCATCTGCGCCAGTGTCCAGCTCGGCAGGCTTTATGTGAGCTCCATTCGACAAGACGAACTGATCTGCCTGGATCTGCTTACCAACGCGATCGTCTGGCGGAAAAAATATGGGAAGTATGCGGATAGCATGGCGATTACCCCAGATGGCCAAACTCTCTATGTTCCCTTTCGGGACGAAGACAGTTGGTGGGTCATCCGGGCATCCGATGGCGAAGTGATTACGAAGATCCCTGTCGGCCGGGGCAAGAATTACGACGACCATCCGATAGCCACCATCGGTCCTCACAACACCTGGATGAATCCCGACGGGACGCGTGTCTATCTGGAGGTTTTGACTTTGCCTTATGTCTATATTGCAGACACGACCACTAACAAGGTCATCGGCAAGGTGGGGCCATTCAGCAAAGGGGTTCGGCCTTTTGCGGTAACCGATGATGAGAAGTATGTGTTCGCCAATGTGGACTGGTTGCTCGGTTTCGAAGTCGGCAGGGCTCGAACGGGTACGGAGTGGGGTGGCACGATGCTCTACCGCATCGAGGCGAAGACGCCGGCCGAGCGCCTTGCTCAGATTCCCAATCCTCCCGCCCGCAAACCTCACAGCACCCCGAGTCACGGCATCAATATCCGGCCAGATCAGAAGGAGGTGTGGGTGGTCGACGGCGTCTACGGCTATGTCTATGTCTACGATGCCACGGCCATGCCGCCGAAGCACGTCGTCAGTGTGCCTCTCTTCAAGGAACCGGAAGAGCAGCCCAAACCTGGGTGGATCTCGTTCAGCATTGGATGGCAAGTATGCCTATCCAGATGGCGGCGCGGTAATCGACAGTGAAACAAAGAAAGTCGTAGCGAGAATTCCCACCAGTGAGAAGCTGATCGAGATCGACTTTCTCGACGGCAAGCCGGTCAAGGCCGGCCATCGCTGACCGGAGACTGTCACGAAAGCCTTGGCGACTACCACTTCGTTTGCTGGATCGATGGCGCCGAGGATGCACGAATGCCACTCAAGAATGCTCGTCGCCGTGTTCTCGCCAGCAGGGGACGGCTGACTCCCGTTCTGATAAAAAACCAACAGGAAGAGCATGAACCGAAGAACTTTTGTGAGAACCATGGCGGCGGCAACTGCCAGTCCCTTGTTGGCTAATGTCGGCGACCGTTCCAAGCACATCGGCATCCAGATTGGCGCTGTCTCATTTTTGGACGAAGGTATCGAACAGGTACTCGATATTCTGCAAGAACGAGCCCGCGTGAATGTCATCTTTCCCGCCGTTTTCTCGTATTCAAACGGAACTGCTGGGCGCCAATTGCCCGGTCATCCCTTTCCCGGTCATGGCAAAACCGAGTACGACTCGAACTTTCGCGGGGGCAACTTCTCGCGCGTCCATCCACAATACTATAAGGATACTGGAATTGATCCCAGCCTGACTCAGGCACCCGATTATCCTGATTTCGATCTTTTGGCCGCGCTCGTGCCAGCCGCACGGAAGCGGGGAATGAAAACCATCGGTCTGGTTCAGGATCACTTCCCAGAGCGTTTCCCTTCGATTGACAAGCTGCAAGAACGTGACTTCAACGGCCAGCGCGCGGAAACCGTTTGCAAGAACAACCCCTACTATCGCAACTTCCTCGCCGGTTTAGTTGAAGACCTCCTGCGCTCTTATGACGTGGATGGCCTCATGGTCGTCTGCGAACATCAAGGGGCGTTCAGTAACACCGTGGGCTCCCGACTACGAGGCAAAGCCAGAGGAAAGCCCGGGTCCAGAACCTGTTTTTGCCAGTTCTGCCGCCAGAAGGCGGAAAAGCTGGGCATCCGATTCGATCGAGTGCTCACGGCTTTCCAGCAACTTGAGAAGTTTGTGAATGCGGGTCGATGGTCGCAAAGGCCAGCGGACGGCTACTACGTCGCTTTCTGGCGGCTCCTGCTGAGATACCCAGAGCTGCTCAGATGGGAACACTTCTTTCACGAGAGTGTTCGCGAAGTCTATCAATTGATGCACCAGCGCGTGAAATCCATCCGGCCTGAAGCGATGTTTGGCATCCACGTCTGGCACAACGCTTCGATGAGTCCGATTTACCGGGCGGAACAGGATTTCGCTGAACTCGCCCGCTTTGCCGATTTCCTCAAGGTTGCCGTGTACCACAACTGCGGTGGCCCCCGAATCGCCAGCTACATCGACAGCGTGAGCCAGACCCTCTACGGCGATGTGCCGCCTGAGGAACTCCTGCAATTCCACTACCGGGTGCTCAACTATTCTGAAGCTCCCTATGACCAGGTCCGGCAGAAGGGGCTGAGCGCAGACTATGTCTATCGTGAGTCGAGACGAGCGATGGGAGCCACCCGCGGCAGCAGCACTCTGATTTTTCCTGGCATCGACGTCGACATACCGGTGCGAGAGGCCGACCTCGGTTCAGCAGAATCCTCGAAAGCAGCGCTGGCCACCCGTGCCAGCATCAGGGATGTCGTCCGCCACGCTTTTCGGGCAGGTGTGACCGGCATTGTCATATCTCGCAAATACTCAGAGATGCGTCTCGAGTCTTTGAGCGGGGTCGGGGATGCAGTTAAAGAGTCAGGGTTGAAGACCTGAGGTGTCGTCTCTAGCGAGCAAGAAGATGGTTTTTTCTTCTGTCTGTTCTACCTGTAGTTTATGAAAAGGAGAGGTCCCATGAAACTCCAAAATTGCCTGATAGTTGTTCTCGTTTGTTTGTCTGTTTTGCTGTGGCCGAAGGATAGTCTGGCTCAGGTCACCAGCGCCACGATTCTCGGCACTGTCACCGATGCGAGCGGAGCCGTTGTTCCCAATGCGCAGGTCACGGCTGCCAACATTGAAACCAATTTCTCGCGCAGCGCGAATACGGACGCATTGGGCCAGTATGTGATCAAATTCCTGCCGATCGGTGCGTATCGCGTCGAATTCAGTGCCAGCAATTTCAAGAAGTTCGTCCAGACCGGCGTCGTGCTGGAGTTGAACCGCAGCGCACGAGTGGACCCGGTACTGGAGATCGGCGAATTCACGGACACGGTTTCAGTCATCGCAGACGCTCCGCAGGTCAACACAACGGATGCGAGTCTTGGCCGGACTGTAGACAACGCGGAAATACTCAACCTGCCGCTCGTGAACCGGGACGTTTATTCGCTGCTGCGACTCACGCCCGGCGTGGAGTTGACCGAGACCGGCAACGCTTTCGGCTATCCGGGACAAAGGGCGCTGATTAACGGTTCCTCCGACGGGGGCACGGGTTCGGTGAACTACTACCTGGATGGTGGCAACAACATGGCAGGGCTTCGGAACACCGGCAACCCGGTGCCCAACCCTGACGCCGTGCAGGAGTTCCGTGTGATTACGAACAGTTATGGCGCCGAATTTGGCCGGTTTGCCGGCGGGGTGATCGACGTGGTGACCAAGTCGGGAACCAATGCCATTCATGGCTCCTTGTTCGAGTTCATTCGCAATGACAAGCTCAACGCCAAGACCTGGAGCGCCACCGAAAAGCCGCCTTTGCGACGGAATCAGTTCGGTGGCAGCTTCGGGGGGCCCGTTGTCAAAGACCGGACCTTTTACTTTGCCAGCTACTCGGGTCTCCGGCAGCGGCAAGTGGATTTTGAGAACTCGGCCATCGTTCCCACTTCCTTAGAACGCCAGGGAAACTTCTCCGCTTCCAGCGACAAACCGATTGACCCTTTGACCCGGCAGCCGTTCCCGAATGCCATCATCCCCGTTGAGCGGTTTGATCCGGCTGCCAAGCGAGTTCTGGAGCAGTATGTCCCGCAGGCCAATCTTCCCGGTAATTTCTTCGAAGTAACACAGCCGCATCCGTTGGACAGCGACGAGTTCCAGTTGAAACTCGACCACGCGCTCAGCCCGTCGCACCAACTCACCGGCAGCTACTTTCTGAATAAGGGCAAAGACATCGAGGCGCTGCAAGGCGACCTTCCGTGGGCGAAGCGCGAGTTCACCTGGAAACAGCAGAATTTCAACATTGGCGATACCTGGACGGCTAACCCCACGACTGTCAATCAACTCCGTTTGACCTATGTGCGTAACTTCGGTGGCCGGCTCAATCTGCCTGCTATCTCGCTGGGCGATCTTGGCTCCCGGTACCAGATCCAAGGACCGAAGGCGTTGCCGGAGCTCACCGTCTCCGGATATTTCGATTTCGACATGGCGATCGCGGGGCCGGTTGCCGGCAGCAACTACTACGGCCTGCGCGAACTCCTCAGTCTCACACGCGGGCGCCATTCGTTGAAGCTCGGCGCCGATTTTTCGCTCGAAAAATTCATTCACGATACCACTCTGGACAATTACGGAACCTTTGACTTCGACGGCAGCAGAACCGGCAACGCACTTGCTGACTTCCTGCTCGGGTCGGTAGTAAGGATGACTCAGGACGCGCCGGTGACCAAAACCGACAGCGTTTGGTATTCGGGTTTCTTCGTCCAGGACGACTTTCGCATTCACCCGCGCTTCACTCTGAACCTGGGCCTCCGCTATGACCTGCAGTTGCCCATGACGGACCCGCAAGACCGGAAACTGACCTACATTGCTGGAACGCAGTCGAAGGTAGTGCCAAGCGCTCTCCTGGGACTGCTGTTCCCGGGCGATCCGGGCGTCGCTCGCGGCATTGTGGCTGCCGACAAGAATAATTTCGCGCCGCGGGTTGGTTTCGCTTGGGACCCGTTCGGCGATGGCAAGACTTCAGTCCGGTCAGCGTTTGGCCTTTTCTACGGCAGTATTGGAGGCAACGAATGGAATGGATCGGCCGACCGGCAACCATTCTCGATTCGGCAGCGGTTCAACGATGTGAAGTCGCTGTCCGATCCCTATGGCAATCTACCGGGCGGCGTTTCTCCGTTTCCATATGTCTACAGTCCCGCAAATCCCAGGTTCCTGCTCCCGGCCTCGGTCGGTCCAATCAGCCTGGATTTCCGCTGGCCATATAACTACCAGCTCAACTTCTCTGTGCAGCGCCAATTGACCTCAGATCTCACCATGACAGCCGCCTATGTGGGCGCCATGGGCCACAAGCTGCCGTTCAAGCCGGACATCAACTATCCGATCTTCCGGGCCGGCGCTACCAGCGGTAACGTGGACCTGCGCCGGCCGATTCTGCCAGGGACACTGAGTTCCATCGGGCTCCTGCAGTCGATGATGAACAACGCCTATCACGGCCTCCAGCTCACGGTCGAAAAACGGGCGTCCCGCAACCTGGCATTCAAGGGTTTCTATACCTTCAGCAAGAGTATTGATGGAGCCGAGATCCAAAACAGCTCGACCAGTGACGCCGGGCAAAATCAAAACAACCTGCGGATGGAACGAGCCCGCACCTCTAGTGATCGCCGGCACAATTTTGTCCTGTCTGCCATTTGGGACATCAACTACTTCAATGGATTGAATCCAGTGGCACGTGCGATCCTCAACGACTGGAAATTGTCATCCATTGTCACCCTCCGCAGCGGGGAGCCTTTCACGGTGACCAGCGGCCGAGACAACAACCTCGACGGTAACGCGAACGACCGGGCTAACCTGGTGGGCGATCCTCTCCTCAGCCCCAATCGCTCGCGCGCCGAGACGACAGCTCAATGGTTCAACACGGCCGCATTCGTACGGAATGCTACCGGACAGGACGGCAACGCCGGGCGCAATATCCTCGATGGTCCCGGACTCAAGAATGCAGACATCGGTATTTTTCGCGATTTCAAGCTCAGGGAATCGATGCGCCTGCAATTCCGTGCCGAGATGACGAATGCGTTCAATCTGGTAAATCTGAGGAACCCGAACAGCAACTTGAATTCCAGTGCCCGAGGCACCATCCGCGAAGCGCGCGAAATGCGCGAGGTGCAGCTCGGCCTGAGACTGTCGTTCTGAGTTGCTCACACATAGCTGTGTCCCCGTTCGTAGTATCGCCTTTAGGCGGCCCGGCTAAAGGCCGGTACTACAGACATTGAATTCCGTCTTGCTCTTCGCTCTGACTAACTAGCCGGGGGCTACGCCCTTGATATCCCGGGCAGATCTCACTGAAAGCCCGAAGCGCTAGCGAGGGTCAGTCGCGGTTACCTCGCTGGTCATCACCCCTCGCTGGCGCTTCGGGCTTTCAAGCCTCGGCGAAACG
>Ga0187893_10014786_pt1 | contig 10569 bp, 11 predicted proteins | sample MA1701074metaG_FD_139574 | JGI IMG/M metagenome (GOLD analysis project Ga0187893, IMG submission 139574) | White microbial mat communities from a basaltic lava cave in the Kipuka Kanohina Cave System on the Island of Hawaii, USA - MA170107-4 metaG ...
AAGCGCGGCAACATCGTCGCCGGTCCCGCAACCCGCACCTCCATCCCCACCTTTTCCATCGCGTAGATATTGCTCCTGGCCACCCGGCTGTGGGCGATATCCCCGACGATGGCAGCCTTGAGCCCCTCCAGACGCCCTTTCTTCTCCCTGATCGTAAAGAGATCGAGAAGGGCCTGGGTGGGGTGCTCGTGCGCGCCGTCGCCGGCATTGATGACCGACGCGGCGAGCTGCTTCGCGAGCAGATCGGCTGCGCCGGCTGCGGGATGGCGAACGACGACGACGTCCGGGCGCATCGCCTGGAGCGTCAGGCCGGTGTCCTTCAGACTTTCCCCCTTCGCCACCGAACTGGCGGCGGTGGACACGTTGATGACGTCGGCGCTCAGCCACTTGCCTGCGATCTCGAACGACGTCCGGGTGCGGGTGCTCGGCTCATAGAAGAGATTGATGAGGGTCTTCCCCCTGAGCGCCGGCACCTTCTTGATGTCGCGGCTGGCCACCTCCTTCATCGACTCGGCCGTATCGAGAATGAGGCGGATCTCATCAGCGCTCACATCGCGGATGCTCAGCAGGTCTTTCCGCCCGAGGCCCATCGTCCGCTTCTCCTATCCCTTCACGATCAGGACCTTGTCCACCCCGTCCTCCTCGGTGAGCAGCACCTGGACCTGCTCCTGGCGTGACGTGGGGACGTTCTTGCCGACGTAATCGGCCCGGATCGGCAACTCCCGGTGGCCGCGGTCCACGAGGACCGCGAGTTGAATCAGGCGGGGCCGGCCCAGGTCGATCAGGCTGTCCAGCGCCGCCCGAATGGTCCGCCCCGTGTACAGCACGTCGTCAATCAAGATCACTTGCTTCTCGTTGATCGGGAAGGGGATCTCGGTCTTGCGGACCACCGGCTGAGGGCCGACCTTGCCCAGGTCGTCGCGATAGAGCGTCACGTCCAGGGCACCCACCGGAACCTCCACGCCTCCGATGACCTTCAGGTCCCTGGCGATTCGCCTCGCCAGGTCCACCCCCCGGCTGCGGAGGCCGATCAGGACCAGGCCGTCGATCCCCTTGTTCCGCTCGACGATCTCGTGGGCGATTCTCGTGACCGCCCGCTGGATCCCTGCCTGATCCAGGATCTGGGCCTTTTCGTTGAGTTCGGTGTGCATCACGTCCCGGTCAAAAAAAAACCTCCTCACCGTCCAGTGAGGAGGTTTTCGAACAAACGCTTCCGACTATGGCCTGTGGCGTACCCATCCAGTCTCCTTTTCGAACCTCACAGAGTTCGATTAAAAGGCTACCTCAGGATAACGGAATCTGACTTCTTGTCAAGACAATTTTCGAACCCCCGACATCGGATCGTCCCAATCACGCCTACCCGCTGTAATCCCAGGTGACCACCTTTTTGGGGATGATCTTCATCAGGAGAGGATCAGACCCGCTCACAAGGTACTTGTAGCCAGGGTGCTCGCTCGTGCCGAAATACCGCTGCGCCATGGCATCGAGGAATCGTGCCAGCATTCGCTTATCCTTGACCACCTGCACCGTCCCTTGAATCATGACCCCCTTGTAGGTGTCGAATCGGTCGCCGGCGTCGATGACGAGGGCCACCTTCGGATTGGCCTTGAGGTTTCTCGCCTTCTTGGAATCGGGCGAGGTTTCGATGTAGATGTCGCCATCGAGCAGAATGTGCCAGACCGGCACGACGTGAGGCTGTCCCCGGCGATCCGCTGTGGCCAGACGACTGACCTTGTGCTCTCCCAGGAAGACCTTCATCGCGTGCCGGCTCAGCTTCTTGGCCATCGGTTTCCTCCTATGCTCGCGCCGTCGCGGCCCGTCGTGCCTCGATCAGCTCACGGATCACTGGAACGACGTAGACGGTCGAAAGATCAAAGCGCGCGAGGCAATCCGCGAGGACCTGTATTCGTCCGCTCGGGGTAAGGTGATGATCGATGATCACAAGGAGTTGTCCGCGAAGGGTGCAAGTCCCGCTCTTCACGACTAGCTCCTCGCGAGCGAGGTTCTCGTAGAGGACCTCGACGCCGAGCCGCTCGGCTAACTCTTCAAGCTGTTGGAGGATCGTTGCCTCGACCATCGCGCCCTGGACACGCCGCCCGGCCGGCGGTCACGAACGTCACGCTAACGAAAAGGATCGCCAATGTCAAGGCGTCGAGGTGATGGTTGTGGCGGGATTACCGAAAACGACGAGGGGCTGACCCAACGACCAGCCCCTCGGGAATTGTGAAGGTTGAAGGTACGTGTAGAGCAGTTACTATGTCAACGCCAGTGGCCTGGGGTCCAGGGGCCTGCGCGGTTGTAGTGTCCCGGGACCCAAACAGCGTTCGGATGCGGCCCAGGCGGGCCGGCAGGTTCCGGAGCGTAGATGTAGCATCCGGCCTCAAGCGTTGCCAGAAGCAGAAGCAGGCCGAACGCAGCCCAGCGGATCGAACGAGTCATGGTTATCCTTCCTTGCTAACCTACCGCCAATGCCCTGCGATCCAGACGCCCCAGCGATTGTAGTGTCCGGGCACCCAGACGGGCCGATAAACTGCAGGCCGAACATAGACCGGTCTGTACGGGGCGTAGACCCACGGAGCTGGCGCAACCGTGGCGACCGGGGCTACGACGACAGGGAACGGCAAACCAATGCTGATCCCGACCCGCACCCCTGCCAGGGCCGGCTGGGCGACTGCCGCCAATCCCACCACGACAAGACTCATCACCAAGGCTTTGCTCAGGTACCGTTTCATCTCTCTTCCCTCCTTCCGCGGGTGTTCGTCAATTTAGACAGCCTGTCCGACGAAGGGTTTAGCGGGCCGAAATGCCTTGCCGATGCGCCCGAATTCTGCTACCAAATAGGCGTGACGCGGCCAAGCGAAATCAACGTATTTATCGATAGTTAGGCGGCAATACATTCAGGGGCTGGCCGAAAAGTGAGCGAGCGCATTCAGCTACAGTTGGTGTTTCATGGGGCGATCGTCCTGCTTGTCGCTCTCCTCTTCGGGTTCCCATTTGGCGCTGCGCTACGCGCGGGCTGGGGCGATGAGTCGATCCGGGCATGGCGCGTGGCGCATTCGGGAGCGGCCGCGATCGGCGTCACGCTGATCGCTACCGGCGCGGCGCTGCGCCAGCTCGTGCTCGGACACCGCGAAGAGTTCTGGCTGGTGTGGTCTTTGGTGGCGTCCGCCTACGCGTTCACTCTCTCTGTGCTGCTCCGAGGGGTAGCCGGAATGGGAGGATTCTACCCCACGGGCCCGCCCCTCTCCTGGGTGGTGTTCGCCTGCAATCTGGTCGGCGTGTTGGGATCGCTGATCGGCATCGCGCTCACCGTGCGCGGCGCCTTCGCGGCGTTGCGAAGACCGGCCGCGGAGTAACGAGCGAGAAGACATGCGTGATCTGGAGAAGGCGCGCGCGCAGTTGGAGGAGTTGCGTAGCCTCATCCGCCACCACGATTACCTCTACTACACGCGTGATCGCCCCGAGATCAGCGATGCGGAGTACGACAAGCTGTATCTAAGGCTCAAGCGGCTGGAGGAGGCACACCCGGAGCTGATTACGCCGGACTCGCCGACCCAGCGTGTCGCCGGGCAGCCGGTGGAAGGGTTTGCCCAGGTCCAGCACAAAGTGGTGATGCTCTCGCTGGACAACGCCTACAGCGCAGACGAAGTGCGCGAGTTCGAGGCACGGATCAAGAGGGCGTCGCCTGGCGATCGCTTCACCTACGTGACCGAACCCAAGGTGGATGGCCTGAGCGTGGCGCTGTTGTACGAACAGGGTCGGCTTGTGCGCGGTGCGACCAGAGGAGACGGCCGGTACGGTGAGGACGTCACACAGAACCTGATGACCGTCAGGAGCATCCCCCATCGCCTGCGGGGACCGCTCGCCAAGTTGAGCACCATGGAGGTGCGCGGCGAGGTCTTCATGTGGCGGCAGGCGTTCGCCACATTGAACGAGAAGCTCGAGAAGGAGGGCGAGGAGCCGTTCGCGAACCCGCGCAACGCGGCCGCCGGCTCGGTCCGCCAGAAGGACCCCCGGGTCACCGCGACGAGACCCCTCGATGTCTTCGTGTACGGCGTCGGCTACGCGGAACCCCACCCGTTCAAGAGTCACTGGGAGGCGATGGAACAGCTCCTCGATGCCGGGTTCCGCCTTGACTCGAAAGGGGGCAAGGCGACCCTGGAACGGTATCGGCGGCGCTGCCCGGATATCGAGGCGGTGATCACGGCGTGTGTGGAGTTGGAGAGGGCGCGCGACGACCTCGGATGCGATTCCGACGGCGTCGTGGTGAAGGTCGATTCGATCGAGCAGCAGCGCCGTCTCGGCTCCACGACGCACCATCCACGCTGGGCGGTCGCCTACAAGTTCCCGGCGCAGCAGGCGACGACCGTCATCAGGACAATCGAGATCAATGTGGGCCGCACGGGCGCCCTTACCCCGAGCGCCCTGCTTGATCCGGTGGAGATCGCCGGTGCCACAATCAGCCGGGCAACGCTGCACAATGCCGATGAGATCGAGCGTCTTGGAATCCGCGAGGGTGATACCGTGCTGCTCGAGCGAGCAGGCGACGTGATCCCTCACATTTTACGAGTGTTCGAAGAGAAGCGGCCACCGAACAGCAGGCCCTATCGGTTCCCGACGCGATGCCCGGTGTGCGACTCCGACGCTCTCCGGCCCGAAGGAGAGGTCGTCAGCCGCTGCACCAATTCGAGCTGCCCGGCGCGCCTCAAGGAGTCGCTCTTCCATTTCGGCTCGCGGCGCGCGATGGACATCGAGCACCTGGGCGAGGCCGTCGTCGAGCAACTGGTCGATCGGAAACTGGTGAAGGAGTTCGCCGATCTGTACCGGCTCGAGGTCGGGACGCTTGCCGACCTGGAGCGGCTGGCACAGAAGTCGGCGACCAACCTCTACCACGCCATCCAGGGCAGCAAGAGACGCGGGCTCGGTCGCCTCCTCTTCGCGGTCGGAATCCGGTACGTGGGCGAGCACGTGGCGGCGATCGTGGCCCAGCACTACGGGACAATGGACCGTCTCGAGCGGGCGCCGGAGGAGGAGCTGGCAAAGATCCACGGGATCGGCCCTCGCATCGCCCAGAGCGTGGCCCTCTACTTCCGCCAGGAGGAAAACCGCCGCCAGATCGAACAGCTCCGCAGGGTGGGGGTCGGCATGAAGGAGGAAGGCGTGGCCGCGGGGCCACGCCCGCTGGCCGGCAAGACCTTCGTGCTGACCGGCATCCTCGAGGGATTCACACGCGACGAGGCCAGGGAGCTGATCGTTCGACAGGGGGGCCGCGTGACCTCGTCCGTCAGCAAGAAGACCGACTACGTCGTGGTGGGCACCGACCCCGGCAGCAAGCTCGACGACGCCAAGCGCCTCGGCGTCGCCACCCTCGACGAGGGGGCCTTCAGAAAATTGGCAGGCCGAGCATGACTTCGAGCAGCTCATTCGATTCTCGACGTGGCTGGGCTGGGAACCCGCAGTGGACAGGGCAACGCTCGGAGATTACAATCGTGACACGATCGAGATGCGTGACGGCGACTCTCTCGCGTTTGGCGTGGGATCAGAGACAGTGGCTACACCGGTAAAGATCATCGAGTATTCGGACTATCTGTGACCCTGGTGCTATCCTGCGGCGGTGCGGCTGCGGAAGCTCCGAGAGCAGTTCGGCGATCGAGTCGTCCTCGAACGCCGAAGTTTCCCGTTACGGCCCGAGCCCGATCCGACGGCGAGGTTCAAGGGCACGTACAGGGAGGCGGCCTGGCAACGGGCGGCCGCGATGGCAGCCGTGGATGGCGTCCGGTTCTCGATGTGGGCTCGCGACGACTACGCCACCTGGAGCCTTCCGGCCCTGGCCGCGGCGAAGTGCGCCGCGCTGCAGGGACAGGAGGCCTTCGAACGGGTCCATCTCGGCCTGTTCGAGGGATTTTTCAGCCACGGGGTCAATATCGCAATTCGCGAGGAGGTCTTCGAGGTCGTTCGAGGAGCCGAGGTCGAGATGGACTCGTTCCTCAAGGATTATGAGAGCGGAGTGGTGGTGGCCCAGATCCTGAAAGAGTACGAGGAGGCGCGCACCACGTACCGAGTCGATTCCATCCCGACCGTCATCTTTGACGGCAGACACAAGGTCGTCGGCGCCACCTCTGCCGAGGAGTATCTCAAGGTTCTGCATCGGCTTGGCGTCTCCGATTGAGCGGGTTGCGGTGTGTCGAGATGGAGCTGGGTCGGTCGTGGCGACGCTGATTCACGGCGTGCAAAGTTGGCCTGGTAGACAATGGCGGATCGAGCGAGACTAGAGCAGGCGGAGTTCTACTTCAAGGAAGGGTATCGACTCCAGATGGGTGGGGATCTGGAGGGGGCGATCGCAGCCTACGCGCGCTCTATCGAGATGTACCCGACGGCTGAGGCGCATACCTTCCTCGGGTGGGCGTACAGCTTCCAGGGCCGGGTCGATGACGCGATACGGGAATGCGAGACCGCCATCCAGATCGATCCGGAGTTCGGAAACCCGTACAACGACATCGGCGTCTACCTCATCGAGAGGGGAGAGTACGACGAGGCGATCCCCTGGCTCCAAAGGGCGATGACGGCCAAGCGGTACGAACCGCGCCACTACCCACATATGAACATGGGACGGGTACTGGTGAAGAAGGGGAAATTTCAGGAGGCCATTCGGGAGCTGAAGAAGGCGCTTGCGATCGAGCCCGACTACGCCCCGGCCCGCATCGAGCTGCACAAGCTTGTGGCGATGTTGAATTAGCCGTCATGCCTTCACACTGGTCGATCGTTCTGGTCCTGCTTGGGCTTGCGGCGGCGGCAACGCTGGTGGACGGCCAGACCGTTCCCAAGGCGCCTGCGGCCTCTGATGCGCGCGCGCCGGCTGGCGAGACGGCCAGAAGCCACTTCACCGCCGACGAGTTGGCCAGGGGACGAGCATACGCGAACGGGCGCTATGTCCTGTTCTTTCTCCGACTGGCGCTCACGCTCGGCTTGCTTGCGGTCCTCACCCTGACGCGTCTGTCTACCACGCTGCACGATCTGAGCGTCTCGGCCGCGGGCGGACGCGTTTGGCTGACGGTGGCGATATTCGGCCTCCTCGTCAGCCTGTTGTATTACGCGGTCACGTTCCCGCTGAGTCTCTACGGCGACTTTCTTCGGGAGCACGCGTTCGGCCTCTCCACCCAGAGCCTGACCGCGTGGGCCTGGGATTACGGCAAAGGCGCGTCGATCGGCACGGTGATCGTGCTTCCGCTCCTGGTATTGCTCTATCGACTGATCCGGTGGAGCCCGGGTTCCTGGTACCTGCCGGCCTGGGCCGTGGCCGTGATCGTAATGGCACTGATCGCCGAGCTGTCGCCGCTCCTGATCGATCCGTTATTCCATAAATTCAAGACGGTCGAAGACCAGGGGATCCTGGAGCGGGTCCGAACGCTGACCGACCGCGCCGGCCTCGAGGTCGGCCCGATCCTGGAGATGGACGCCAGCCGCAAGACCACGAAGACGAACGCCTACTTCACCGGCCTCGGCAGCGCCAAGCGCGTGGTCCTGTACGATACGCTGATCGCCACCTCGCCGCCCGAGGAGGTGGAGCTGGTCCTCGCTCACGAGCTGGGCCACTGGAAGCACCATCACATCTGGAAGGGGATTGCGCTGGGCGCCGCCTCGATGCTGATCGCCATGTGGGTGATCGCACACCTTGCGAACGCCGCAGCGGCCTCCGGGCGATTCGGGTTCATCCACCCGGCCGACGTGAGGTCGCTCCCCCTGCTGCTCCTCTCGTTCCTTCTCCTGAGCACCCTGACGATGCCGATCCAGCGAGCGATCTCTCGGGCCTTCGAACGGCAGGCCGATCTGGAGTCGCTCCGTCTCACGAATAACCCGGACGCGTTCATCGCAGCCGAGGTCAGCCTGGCTCGGGCGAACGTGGCCGACCTCGATCCCCCAAGGCCGATCGTCTGGCTCCTGTACACCCATCCTCCAGTGCTCGACCGGCTCGCCATGGCCGAGAGTTTTCGGGCGGGAGACACGCGATGACACGGGTCTCCGTCGCGGCTCTGTTCATATGCGCGTTGCGAATCATGACGGCGCAGGCCGATGCAACGTCCCAGGACGCCCTAATCCAGCATCTCCAGAAGGGGAGCCCAGACGAGCGGCGGCAAGCAGCGGCGTTGCTTGGCGACGTCGGTGACGGCGCCGCGATTCCCGCGCTTTTGGACGCGTTGAAAGACGCGGATGAGATCCTCCCGACGCTGGCGGAGCACAGCTTGTGGGCGATCTGGAGCCGCTCCGGCGACCCGAAGATCGATGCGCTTTTGCAGGAGGGAATCCACCTGGTCCAGAGCGACCGGCTGGACGAGGCGGTCGCCAAGTTCGACGACGTGGTGAAGGGCGCGCCGGGGTTCGCTGAAGGGTACAACTGGCGGGCAAGGACCTACTTCCTTATGGGCGACTACGAGCGATCGATCGCCGACTGCGAGGAGGTCATCAAGCGAAACCCGATGCACTTTGGAGCGCTGAGCGGCGAAGGGTTCAGTTACCTCGAACTGGGCAGGTCCGCCGACGCCCTTCGGTACTTCGAACGTGCTCTCGCCATCAATCCTAACAAGCCAAAGATCAGGTCGCTGGTGAAAGAGTTAAGGGAACTCGGGAAGCGACGGGCCCGTGAGTCCATCTGAGTGGCGCCGATGGGACGCGTGAGGTCGCTCTCCTGCGCTCGGTGCGGCCGGACCTACGATCCGGCTGAATATCGCGAACGCTGCGAGGCGTGCGGCGCGATCCTGGACGTGGCGATCGACCTGTCCGGACTCGGACCCGGCGACCGGGACGCGCTGCTCACCTCACCGGAGCAGGGTCTGTTCCGGTGGTGGCCATTCCTGCCGCTGAGCGACCGGGCCCGCATCGTGTCGCTCGGCGAGGGCGACACGCCCCTGCTCCCAGGAGGGCGGCTCGGCGCGCAATTGGGGCTCACGCGGCTCTACCTGAAGAACGACACCGTCTTGCCGACCGGCTCCCTCAAGGACCGGAGCAACGCCATCGGGGTCTCCAAGGCGGCCGAGTTGGGTGCCTCCATCGTGGCGGTGGCCTCGACGGGAAATGCCGCCGCGTCCGTCGCGGCCTACGCCGCGGCCGCGGGGCTCCGCGCCGTCGTCATGCTGCCGGAGGTCACGTCGCCCGGCAAGATCGCGCAGGCCGCCGCGTACGGGGCCGCGATCATCACGGTCAAGGGCGATTTTGACCGGACAGCCACGCTGCTCGCCGCCGCGGTGCGTGAGTTCGGATGGTACGCCTGCATGTCGAACAGTCCCTACCGGAACGAGGGCAAGAAAAGCTACGCGTATGAGCTGTGGCAGCAACTCGACGGGGAGGTTCCAACGTGGCTCATTCACCCCACGGCGGGCGGGCTCGGCCTCATCGCCGCGTGGAAAGGATTCAACGAGCTGTACGCCCTCGGCTGGGTCGATCGACTGCCCCGAATGGTGGCGGCCCAGGCAGCCGCGTGCGCCCCGATCGTCGAATCCTACCGGAGCGGCTCCTCGGACGTTCAACCTGTGTCGGCAAAGGAGACGGCGGCCGAGAGCATTCGCGTGGGCTACCCGAAGAGCCTCGGCTGGCGCGCGATCCGGGACATCAGAGATTCGGGAGGAACGGCGATCGCGCTGGAAGAGGCAGAAATCCTGGACGCGTGGGCGCGTCTGGCTCGATATGCCGGCATCTACGCGGAACCTGCCGGCGCGATCTCCGTGGCGGCCGCGGCGAGACTGCGGCAGGAAGGAGTGATCGGCCCTCACGATCTCACGGTCTGCGTGATCACCGGCCACGGGTTGAAGCAGCCCGAGGCGCACTGGCTCGAGCGGCCTCTTCCGCCGCCCATCGAGCCGAGCCTGGCGTCGCTCCGCCGACGATGGGAGGGCGAACCGTCGGATGGGCGCTGAATCTCCCGGGCCGGCGATCCTGGTTCATGGCGGCGCCGGACGACTGATCGCCGAGACCGCGGAGTTACGACGACAGGGCGTCCGACAGGCGGCGATGCGGGGATGGGAGGTACTGAGCCGCGGCGGCCCCGCAGTGGAGGCCGTAGAACACTCGGTCAGGCTCCTCGAAGACGATCCGGCCTTCAACGCCGGACGGGGGGCGTGCCTGAACCGGGACGGGGAGATCGAGCTTGACGCGTCGATCATGAGCGGCCAGGACCTGAGCGCGGGCGCGATCGGCGCGGTGAAACGGATCGCGAACCCCATCAGCCTCGCGCGCGCCATGATGGAGTCAGGTCGCCACGTCCTGTTAGTCGGGGAGGGAGCGCGTCGATTCGCGGCGCAGGCCGGCATCGCGAGCTGTCCAGCCGAGGCGCTGGTGACCGCGCGACAGCGGGCCCGCTGGACCGAGAAAACAACGGCAGAACGCGAGGCCGGAGGCACGGTCGGCGCGGTGGCACGGGATCGAATGGGGCACGTCGCCGCGGCCACCTCGACGGGCGGTCTCCCCTTCAAGGCGCCGGGTCGGGTCGGAGATTCCGCACTGATCGGTTGCGGCACCTACGCCGATGACGGTCTGGGGGCGGCCTCCTGCACAGGGGACGGGGAGGCGATCATCAAG
>Ga0187893_10014787_pt1 | contig 10569 bp, 8 predicted proteins | sample MA1701074metaG_FD_139574 | JGI IMG/M metagenome (GOLD analysis project Ga0187893, IMG submission 139574) | White microbial mat communities from a basaltic lava cave in the Kipuka Kanohina Cave System on the Island of Hawaii, USA - MA170107-4 metaG ...
CCACTACGCCCGCGTGCTGCGCGAGGCGGGGATTCCGACGGCGGAGATCGACCCGCGCTACCGCTTCGAGGGCGAGGCGGACTTCTTCCCGGTGGCGGATCTCCACCTGCTGACCCACGGACGCCTCGAGCGCCAGCGCTTCGTCCCCGCCCTGGCCTTCCCGCCCTGGAGGCGCGTCTACGGCTTTCGCACCGACGCCCGCGTGGAGGCGGTGCTGCGCCCCCTCGTGGCCCCGAGGCCCATCCTGCGCCTCGAGCTCCGCCTCGAGGCCCACTACCACGGCGACACGGCGCTCTGCGCCTTCGGCCCGCGCCGCGAGCACCTGCTCGTCTACCGGGAGGCCCTGGCGCCCGAGGGCTTCGAGCGCCTGCGCGGCGAGCTGGGCCCGCGCCTCCTCGAGCTCGCCCCCGAAGACGCCGCCCGCTACGCCGCCAACTCCTTCACTTTCACGCGGGACGGCGAGGCCTTCCTCGTGATGCCCGCCGGCCTCTCAGAGCGCCTGCTCTCCCAGGTGCGCGAGCGCGGCGTCACCCCGCTCCCGATCGACGTCTCCGAGTTCCTCAAGAAGGGCGGCGGCTCCGTCAAGTGCATGATCGGGGACCTGGGGCCGATCGCGGAGGCGGAGCTCTCCGAACCCCGCACCAGCGCAGCAGTTTCCGCATAGCCTGGCCGGGCCTCGGCCACCCGGTCCGCCCGAGGGTGCGCGGGGGGTGCGTTTTGGGACGTCAGGGCGTCCGCGAACCCCCGGCTCTCGCTGGGCAGGTAGTGCCCGTAGGTGTCGAGGAGGAGCTTCGCGGTGGTCCAGCCCCCCTGCTCCTGGATCCACTTGAGGGGGGTCCCGCGCGCCATGTGGAGGCTCGCCCAGGTGTGTCGCAGGCAGTGGGGAGAGAGGTGGCGGCCCTCCCCCAGGGCCTTGGTGACAGCAGGGTAGAAGACCTTGTTCCTGTAGTAGACGTCGAGGAGGAACGCCCCCGAGCGATTCGGGAAGACGAGGGCCTCCTCGGCGAGGATCTGCGGGCGGCGCCTTGCCAGCGCCTCGCGCAGCCGGCTCGAGAGCTCGACCACGCGCTCGCGACCGCTCTTCGTGGGGCCGAGCCGCTCGCCGCTCGAATAGCTCCGGGCGATGCGCGCCGTCCCGCCCTCGAGATCCACGTCGCGCCAGCGCAGGGCCACCGCCTCGCCGAAGCGGGTACCCGTGTCCGCGAGGAAGAGCGTGAGGGGCCAGTAGCGAGGGGCCGCTTGCGCCACCGCCTCGAGCACCTTCGCGAGCTCCGCGGCGGTCATCACCTTGGCGGCCTCGACCCGAGCGGTGGCGGAGCCGCGCCGGCGGCCGCGGCGGCGCCCCCGCCTCCAGTCCTCAACCGCGTTTTGGTGCACGAGCCCCTGAGCCCGAGCATGGGCGAGGATCAGCCGCAGGACGCCAAGCGCCATGTCGATCGACTTCGCGCTGCGCGGGCGCCCGCGCTCGAGGCAGCGTTTGTAGAACGCCTGGATGTCTCGCTCGACGATCGAACGCAGGTTCGCATCCCCGAAGTGGGGCCGCAGGTGCACGTCCACCTGCATCCGGTAGACGGCGGCGGTTCCGGGAGCCAGGTGGTCGGCCAGCTCGCGTTCGATAGGCAGCTCGACCTCGGTCCGGAGCCACTGTTCCGCGAAGGCGCCAAAGGGGAACGCCTCTTCCGGCGGGGGCTTTCCCTGGTCGCACTCTCCCGAGGCAAGGCGGCGCTGCATGTCGGTCGCGACCTCTTGGGCGGCGCTCTTGCTCGATCCGATGCGCTGCTTCCAGCGGTGCCCTCGATGGTGCACCATCACCCACCAGGCCCCGCGGTCGAAGCGGATCTTCACGCCCACAGTTCTATCTCCTCCGGCGCCGCCCGACGTAGGCGCCCAGGGCCACGCGGACCACCGTCGCCAGGGTCAAACCCCGCTCGTTCGCCAGCTCCTGAAGATCCTCGTAGTCCTGCCCGTCGATGGTGACGGTGAAAGCGACCGCGTTCTTCATCAGGCGCGGGCGCCCCGCCCTGGGCCGGGCGCCACCGTGTCCGCCCTTCTTGCCTCGCGCCGGCACAGCCCAGGATCACACGGCGAACTTGAAAACACAACATCATTTCTTGGCATTGAGGGTCGCTCGCACTCGTGCAGCGAGTGTCTCCTTGACCGCCTCGAGCTTGGCCCGCTCGGCCTTCGCCTCATCCTCGAGCCAACGCCGCAGCGCGTCCACCGGGATCAGCACGGCGCGATCAGCCCGAAAGTGGGGAAGGCGCGGAAGGAGCGAGCGGAAGGTCCCCTCGGAGAGCCCGAGGGCCGCGGCAGCCTCCTTCGGGCGCAGCGCGAGCCGGGAGTCGAGTCGCGGCGCTCCGGTCCGCTTCTTCCCCGCCGGCGGCTCGTTGCCACCGCGCGCCTCCTCTCCGGTCACTCGGCGATCCTCAGCACGCGGCCCTCTCCTCGGTCACGCCGCAGCCGCAAGTCCCGCGGAAAGCGGTGCCGCAGGTTGGGGCCCCCTACCGGGCACGGCGTCCCCCTCCGCGGGGCCCGTTCGGCCCTGGGTCCCTCGGACCTCGAGATCCGCGCGAACACGAAGGCGACCTCCTTGACCGCCTCGAACGGCAGCTGGAGCCGGCCAGGGGCCTCGAGCGCAGAGGTCCTCCCCGTACCGCGCCCCGTGTCACTTGCCGGAGCGCGGACCGAGTCACACGCGACACCGACACGGGGGCCCTCTATGAGGGCCCGTGTCGGTGTGTCGGTCCGCGCGTAGGACACCGACACGGCTACCCGTGTCGGTCCGTGTCGGTCGCGTGTCGGTGTGTCACCTCGGGTCCTCCTCGAGGACACCGATCACCCTCTGGATCCGCTTCGCCTGGCCCTCCCCACCCGGGATCACCTCTACCCACCCACGCCGCTCCCACTCCGAGACGAGCTTCGCTGTCGCTCGCCAGCCGGGGGGGTTCCCCTTTCCCTCGTGCTCTCGCTGGTGGACCTGGCGGTAGACGACGCGGTAGATCTCCCGCTCCCCGAGTCCACCGCCGGGCGTAGGCAGGTAGCGGTTGAGCGCGACGAGCGGGTCCTCACCGGATGCGCGCGACGCCGGATCCTCAAGCTCGAAGCGGTTCACCTCCCAGTCGTCAGGGGCGTCCTCGGCGCAGACGCGGAAGGCCATGCCCGGCCTGCGGCCGATGTCCACGTTGCCGAGCGTGCGAATGAAGCGGTGCCGGGGGTGCTCAAGCCGCCGCTCGAGTACCCACACGGCCTTGCTGATCTGGGCGAGAGAGCTCGTCCCGCGCGCCATGTGGGCCGGGTCGCCGCCTCGGTGATCGTGCCCCGGGTGACAGATCAGCAGCAGGTAGGTACCGGACTCCTGAGCGATGCGGTTGAGCTCGGCGAGCCAAGGGGACGCCTCGTCCGGCTTGGAGGTGCTGCGGTCGGGCGGCGTGAGCTGTTGCCAGGAGTCGAGCACCATCAGGAAGTACGGGGCGCCCGCGTCCCGAGCCTCGAGAAGAAGGCGCCTCAGGAGAGCCAGGCCCTCGTCGTTGAGAACCAGAAGGGGACGGAGCGCGCCGGGGAGGGCCGACGCGTAGCGCCCGTCCTCGACGATGCCGCCCTCCGCCACGATCGTGATCGCGTCGGTCCACGCGCTGCGGCTTCTGCCCGTGAAAGTGTCGAGCTGGCGCAGCGCCACGTCGATCTCGCGAATCGTCTGCTCTCGGGAGATGATGCCGGCGCGCGCAGGCCCGAGTGCTGGCGCTCCGTTCCAGGGCGGTACGCCGAGCGTCGCTGCCTGGATCAAGTTCAGAGCGAAGCGGGTCTTGCCTGCGTTCGTCTCGCCTACGAGGGCCACGAGGCCGGGCTCGGGAGGAAGGAAGCCGGGTAGGGGCGACACGGGATCGGGGAACTCGCGGAGGCGCCGGAGCGCGTCGCCCGATCGGGCCAAGGCGAGTAGCTGCGATGAGCCGCCGTCGAGCGCGTCGAGCTGCTCGTGGAGGATTGCGATTTGCTCGCGAACACCGCTGTCGCGACTCCCGCCAGCCGCTTCCTCGTGGGCGAAGCGGAGCTGGCGCTCGAGGGAGAGCCGGAGGACGAGCTTGGCATGGGCGAGGACGTTCGCGGCGGTCGCCTCGGCGTCGAAGACCTCGGCGAGATGCGCGGCACCGCCTGCGCCCTCGAGGGTGCCCGCCCGATCGAGCTCCGCGTGCACGGTCACGAGGTCCACGGGTTCCCCGCGCTCGCACAAGGCGTGGATGGCTCGGATGATCGGGCGCAGCCGCGCGTCGAAGAAATGTTCGGGCTGGACGATGGCGAGCACGTCCGGCGTTCGGCTCGGGTCGAGGAGGAGTGCCGCAACCACAGACTCCTCGGCCTCGTGGACCAGCTCCTGCGATGCGACCCGGCCCTGGCTCGAGCGCGCGCGGCCGCCGGGGATGCCGTGCAGATCCGGGCCCTCGGTCACGCGGCCGCCCTCCGCATTTCGTCGCGAAGCTCCGCTCTCTCGCCTCGGGGCCGCGGCGCTTCGCGTTCTCGCCTACGGGCCATCTTCCCTCTCCTCGGCGGGCGGAACGAGGCGCACCGGGCGGCCCTCGAGCCGGGCAAGCTCGCGGCGCCGCTCGGCAGCGAGGCAGTCCCGGACCGCGCCGATCAGGTCGAGGTCCCGGGTGCGTCCCACGAGGGAGACGCCATCCCGGCCGATGCGGAATAGTCCCACCTCGAGCTCGGCGTCGGCCATCGCCCCTCCTGCATCGGCGGGGGGTTGGTCCCCCCCCATGCAGTAGAAGCGACACCGAGGCCGGCTCGTGGAACGCCGCACCGAAAGAGCTCCGGCGCGGGGGGTAGCGGGCGCTGGCTGAGTTCTACTGGGAACGACGCTTCGCGCGGGCCTGGAGAGCTCGGAAGGCGCTTCTTGAGGCACCTGCGAGCTCGGCTGCGTCAACCGGGTTCGCGCCTGCTGCGATGAGTCTGCACATCACGCGCTCGCGATCGTTCCGGGCCAAGCGCTCCAGGTAGGCCATCTCGAGGGCTCCGGCGGCGATCGGATCCGCGGCGCCGGCGGGGAGTCCCTCGGGTAGGTCCGCCCCTTTCTTGCCTACCTCACGCTTCAGCCGATCCCAGGATCTTCCAGCCTCGAGGCGCTGCGCGGCCCGGTGGTCCACCTCGAGCTCGCTCCGGTCCTCGGTACCGAGTTTGGAACCGTTGCCGTACATGATCTGTAGCTTCTTCGCCTCGAGGAGGACCTCTGTGACCATACGCTCTGCAAGGGGAGGAGGGGGCTCTGACCCGAACCACTTGGGGTGAATGCGCCGTTGGAGAACGGCCGCGGTGACGTGGAACAGAGCTTCCCGGTGCTCCGGGGTCGGGTCCTCCACGCCGAGCTGGCGCAGAAGCTCGTCGATCTTCGCACCGCTCGCATCGCCCAGCGCCAACCCAGTCCTGATCACCGTCCGGAGAACCTCGATCCTGGCGGCTGCTTCGGTCAACTGGCAGACCGCCACATAGGCCTCGGCCATGAGCCGCTGCGCTCGAGGAGGCAACGGCCGACTCTCTCGCCAGTGGCTCTCTCCGAGTAGCCTGGCAGCAACACGCATGAACGACTCGTCGTTCAACTTCCGATCTGCCTCTGCCGCGCCCAATCGGTGCCAGGACCTGGTCCGCAGCAAGGCCTCGATCTCTCCCAGGTAGCGGACCAACTCGTCGCGGTAGTGAAGGGCGCGGCCAAGCCGCCCCTGCCAGACTACAACGCGGGCCTCGTGGTCGACGGGCACCGGTGAGCTCTTCCACCCCAGGTCGTCAATCGGAAGCATCCGCACGCTCTCCCAACGCGGTACGCGGCCCTGGTTGCCGATGGTTGTCACTCGCACGCTCTTTCGTGGCGCTCCGGGGTACCCGGGGCAGGCGCGGGAGATCGCGCCGTTTCGGGCTGCCGAACAGCTCGCCCGAAAGCGCGTGGAAGGCACGCAGGCCCTAGCCCCGGGGCGTGGAGCGATCGTACCGGAGGCGGGGCTGGCCAGGGGACCCCTTTCGGACCCCGGCACTCCCCGCCTTGGGGCCGCGAGCGCGCGGGCCGGCACCAGTGCCGGTCACTCGCAGCACGGCCGAGCCGGCGCTAGAACGCGAACCCTCTGTGATGACACGATCTTTGGCCCGCCCTGCCCGCCTTGGCGGACCGGCACGGGTGACGCATCCTCGCGGGGAGGAGTTGATCCTTGAGGTGACGACGACCGAACTCGCGCAGGGACGCTTGGCCCCGGCCGCCGCCCGATCGCAAGGACGGGACCAACAGCTCGCCCGAAAGCGCGTGGAAGGCACGCGATGACCGGGCTGCTGCTGTTCCTGCTCGTCCTCGGCGTCGTCCTCTTCTTCATGGGCGGCATCGCCGACCTGACCTGGCCGATCGTGCGCCGGCTTCCGCGCCGCCCGAAGCCTTGCCAACACGACTGGCGCGTCACGGTCTGCGGGAAAAGCATGGCGATCCGCTCGTGCGTCCGCTGCGGCACCACAGAGGGACCGGAGCCCTACGCCGTTGGCCTCACAGATGGCCTCGAGTGGTGAGGACCCTCGAACCCGGCTTCCGACCCGACGGTGCTCGTCTTCCCGACTCTCGATTGCGAGGGCGCCAAGACCGGCGGCCGGCGCAGCTTGTCCTGACGGGTCTGACTCGACGGCCACCAAGCTGGCATGCCACCGCCGTGCGAGAGAGCGCGACGCAGCTCGTGCTCAACGAAATGGGGAGGCATCGTCGCGTGCTAGGGGCTTGGTCGGCTCACGCCGCGGACGGGGTCTTCTCCCGCAGCCCGAGCTCCTCCGCGGTGAACGCGCTCGCGGCGGCTGCCTCGTAGGCAGCGTCGAGCTCCGGCTCAAGCGCGAGCAGCGCCGCCAGGCGCTGGACGATGGAGCGGAAGTGCTGTGTCTCCTCGGTGGTGAGGGGCTGGCCGCCGCGGCGCTCCGCGGTGCGGTAGCCTAGCCACTTGCGCAGGACGGGATAGCCCCCCAGCTCGTGCCGCCACACCCTCTCTGGCACGTTGGCGAAGTAGGTGTCGTCATTGATCGAGAGGTCGCCGGTGCGCTCGCCCCAGGACGGAAGCGCCGCCTCGTCCACGGCGAAGTCCCGCTCCGCCCACCTACCCCGAGCGGCACCGAAGTAGGAGATCGTGACCCGCAGGTTCGGTCTGCCCTTCTCCGTCGAGCGGATCACTCCGAGCTGCTTCGCGCTCTCGGGGCCGAGGATCGCCGCCACCACTCGATCCGCGTCTGCGAGCGGGTCCAGCAGGGTGGCGATCTGGTCGCCGAGCCCCACCAGCCGCTCGAAGTCGGCGCGGTGCTTCGGGATCGCCAGGTGCGCCCAGTCGTGGGCCAGGGCGTCTCGATGGTCGTCCTGGCAGCGCGGGGCGTGAAGAATCGCGAGCGCACAGCGGAAAAGGTGAGCCACCAGCGCCTTGGCGGACGCGCCGTCGCGATCGCCCACCAGACCGAACGCCGAGCGCAGCACCTTCCACGCTGCGGGCGCGAGGTTGGCCACGCGGTCGCTCACGAGCGAGCCGGTCTGCGTCTCACGCGGGAAGCACGCCGAGCCGCGGTCGTGGGCGTGTAGATCGACCAGCGTGCGCGCGACGAGCGGGCGAGTCTCCGACACACGCCGCGCCTGGGGGACGGCGATCAAAAATTCGTTGGAATCAAGGTTCTGCCAGAACTCCGGCCGCTTCTCGTTGAGCAGCTTGGTGGTCGGCTCATAGTACAGCCATCGGCTGTCGAACGGGAAGATCAGGTACGGCACGATCTGGTCCGGCTCGAACCTTGCCGTCTGCCGGAGCTGTTTCCAAGTGCCTTCCGGGTCGTAGCGAGCGCGCTTTGCTGCGAGCTCAGGTGCATTGGAGCGCACCTCCTCGAACCTCTCGGCGCTGAAATAGCTCTTCATGCGCTTGACGAGCGCGGTCCGGTCTACGTCGATGACGCTGCCATCCAGGCCACGGTTGGGGTTCACCCCCTGGAAAGCGACCGGGAACAGCTCGTCGAGGGAGGGCCAGGCCTCGTAGCCCGCATTGAAGTCCCCGGTCGCGAACCGCCACCAGGCCGCCGCCTCGGGCACCACGTTGCTGTAGACGCGAGGACCCTCGGGCTGCTGCTCCGCATCCGCGCGCTTCTTCGCCGGCCAGCCGTCGAAATCGAGGGACTCGAGCAGGGCGCTGCGTTTCGCATCCGCGCGTCCCCAGAAGTCTCGGTAGTGGGTGAGTGCCTCGCCGGCAGGAGTCTTTGGCCGTGCCCGCTTGAGGAAGGTCGAAATACACGTTCCCACCTGGATGCCTCGGGGGTCCTGCTCGGTGGAGAAGACGCTCTGATCCGACGTACCCGCTCCCGGAAGGCCGGCCGGGATCACCTTGCCCGTACGGTACTTGTCGCCGTTCAGGTTTTCGATCCAAAGCTCATGGAAGCTCTTGAGCAGCGACTCACGCATGATCGGGTGCGAGCGACCCGTGAGATAGGATGAGTTCGAGATGAAGGAAACGACGCCGTACTCAGCCTTCTCGCCGATCTGCCGCTCGGCCAGGCGGAAGAAACGGATGTAGAGGTCCTCGAGGATCTGCTTGCCGATGCCCCACCGCGTATAGAGGAGGCTGTCTCCTTTCTGCACCAGGATGGGCTTGCCATCCGGGCCCTTCTTGACCTCACCCTTCTTGTCTCTCTTCTCCACGCGGATCACGCCCTTGTAGTGATCGACGAGGTCCGCCTCCTCGTCCATCGCCGCGCCGGCGAAGCGGTTGTAGGGAGGATTGCCGAGGATCACGATGATCTTCGCCTCGTGCTTGACCCGCATCGCTGAGTCGTGCTCCTGCTGGAGCTCGGGGAAGTTGAACTTCACCTGGTCGTCGCCCTGCCAGCCGGTCAGCGCATTGGCGAGGAACACCGCGGGTCGCTGCGGAGGCTTCGGCTCGCTCCCGAGCTCCGCGAGCATGAGGTAGAGCTGGAGCTGCGAGATAACGAACGGCGCGGTCAGGATCTCGAAGCCGAAGATCCGCTCCGTCACCGCTTTCAGGACCAGCGGGCCGAGCAGCGCGTCGTCGCCGCGCGCGCGAACGTCGGCCGCGAGGCAGCGCACGACCTCCAGAAGGTAGGCGCCGGTACCGCAGCACGGGTCGAGGACTACGACCCGCTCGTCGGCGAACCCACGATGGCAGCCGAGCTTCTCCCGCAACAGCTGATCCACCTTGTGCACCTGATAGCGGACGATCTCCGGGGGCGTGTACCAGACTCCGAGCTCCTTGCGCAGCGTAGGGTCGAAAGCCTCCAGGAACGGCTCGTAGAAGTAGGTGAGGGCCCCGGTCGCGGCAGTTTCCTCGTCCTCGGAGAGTGTCCGGAGGTGGAAGCGCGAGAAGAAGAGCCCGATGTCCACCCGGCCGAGCGTCTCCGCCGCCCGATCGAGGTGCGGGCCAAGGCGAAGCTCAGCCAGGCGGTCGGGGTGCTTGAACTCGTAGAAGAGCTTGCCGAGGAAAGGGATGCGCAGATAGCGATCCATGCGCTCCCACTCGAAGTCCGTGCCGTCGTTGGCGCGGTGCCAGAGGGTCCAGCCCGCGAAGAGGCCGTAGTAGGCGGTCTGGATCAGGGACGAACGGAAGAACTCCTCGCCCTCGGCTGTCGTGAAGGAGAGGCCGAGCGCAGTCTGGTAGTCCTCGAGCAACGTCCTCACCGCCTCGAAGCGGTCGGGCAAATCGGCCTTCGCACGGCGTGCCTGGCGCGCCAAGATTCGCGCCAGGGACTCCGGGTCAGCAATCGGTGCGAACTCCGTGACCGCGCGCTCGAGAAGCTCGCCGAGCTCGTGGATCGCATCGGTCGGGACGGGCCGGCCCTTCTCTAGCGCCTCCACGGACGGCCACAGCTCGACCTCCTGGAGCAGCGCGCGCTGCTCCGGAGGAACGGGGACATTCGGTTGACGCTGGTAGCCCGGCTTGCAGGCCAGCAAGCCAACCGCCCGGACGTTGGTGACGAGCACCACGCCCGTGCGCGAGAGGTAGCGGCCGACCTGGTCGCTCTGGTCCGTGGAGAAGGCGATCGCGGCGAGCTTCGCGTCCGGGCGCTTCACCTCGGCGAGCACGGCGGCGAAGTCGCCCTGGTCGTAGAGCGCCACGTCCGGGAAGTCCGCGCCCGCACCCGCTCCGCGCTGCTCCGCGGTGGAGACGCGGACCTCAAATGGCAGATGGCGCTCCTCGAGGATCGCCGACCAGAGGTCCTTCAACGCGGGATAGTAGGAAGGCTCGGTGGTGGTCTTCGCGCGGTAGAGCGGCGGAATCTCTCGTGCGAAGCCGCCCGCGGCGCCGTGGGGTCCTGTCAGGAGCGACTTCGAGTTCGGCATGGACCGGAGGCGAGTCTGACGCGGGAGGACACGACGTTCAAGCAAATGGCGAAGGGTGGGAGGCTCGCCCGGCAGCCGGGCGCTTGGCTTCGCGTCATTCCACCTCTCTCACCATCGCCGCCATCAACTTGCGCCCCTCGGGTGCTCGACGCGAACCCGGGCGTGCCTCGATGCGCTCTCGAAAGACGCGCGGCCATCTCATCCACGCTATGGTGATCCACGCCGTCGAGTGTGAGGTC
>Ga0187893_10014788_pt1 | contig 10568 bp, 10 predicted proteins | sample MA1701074metaG_FD_139574 | JGI IMG/M metagenome (GOLD analysis project Ga0187893, IMG submission 139574) | White microbial mat communities from a basaltic lava cave in the Kipuka Kanohina Cave System on the Island of Hawaii, USA - MA170107-4 metaG ...
GGCGCGGTCGACCGACGCCGCGAGGTCCATCACGCCCGCGGGTGACGGCTGTGCGCTGCCGCCGTCGCGCGCCTCGAACCACGCATCGACCTGCTGGCGCGACAGGCGCTCGAGGTCGCCGAACAGCAGGACGCGCAGCGCCGAGCGGTCGTCGGCGGCGAGCGCAGCGTGTCCGGCTGCAAGCAGCTTGGCGCCCCACTCGTAGTCGGCGAGCAGCACCGCGTGCAGGCCGCGCGCGAGGTCGGCTTCGACCGCGCGCCAGGTCTGATCGAGGTCGGCCGCGCCGGTCGAGCGGTGCTCGCGCACGAAGTTCGTGTAGAGGCGGCTCGTCGGACGATCGGCGGTGGCGCTGCGATCGTCGAGGAGAGCGAGGACGTTCATCGCGCGACGATCAGTTCGCCCTTGCCGGCGACGGCCGCGTCGCCGACGTGGCGCTCGATCGCGCGCGACGCGAGCGCGGCGAACGGGCCGCCGTGGCGCGCGAGGCTCGTCGCGAGCAGGCGCCAGAACACGCCGACGTCGGCGCCGACGCGGACGAAGGTCGGCGCGACCTGCGGCACCGCCCCGGCGAACACGACGCTGCCGCGCCGCATGCCGGTGCACGGGTGTGCCCCGCAGGCGCCGCCGATCGCGATCGTCCCGGCGACCAGACGCGACGCGACGAAGTCGCCCGCGTCGCCGTAGACGAGCGCGTTGCCGCGGCGCATGCGGTCGCCGAAGCGCGCGCCGGCGTCGCCCTTGACGACGAGGGTGCCGCCGCGCATCCCGTCCATGCCGCCCGGCAACGCGCTCGCGGCGAAGTCGCCCGCGTCGCCGGCGACGGCGAGCGTGCCGCCGGCCATCTCGCACGCGGCGAGGTCGCCCGCGTCGCCGCGCACGTCGATCGAGCCCGCCGACATCAGGCCGCCGGCGTAGTGCCCGACCGGCCCGTCGACGACGATGCGGCCGCCGTTCATCTTCCAACCGATTCGGTCGCAGCGCGAAAGGTCGCCTTCGAAGCGCAGCACGTCGAAGGCATCGGCGTGCAGCGCGAACAGTTCGGCGAGCGGAACGAGCCGGTTGCCGCAGCCGACCTCGACGCGCTCGACCTCGGCGACCGCCAGCCCGAGCAACCGCTCGGGCAGCACGCCGCGCAGATCGACGCGCAACCCAGGCTGAGCCTTCAGCACGAGCCGCATCACGCGCCCCGCATCAGCTCGCGCAGGTGGAAGTGGTACGGCCCGAGCTTGCCGCCGTAGTTGCCGGCGCCGACGCGCAGCACGCCGCCTCGGGCGCCGATCGCGACGCACGCGTCGATGCCGGCGCGCATCGCGGCGGCGACGTCGGCCTGGCCGATGCCGTCGATCACGATCTCGAGCACCGAGCGCACGTTCGCATCGAGCGCGCTGTGCGCGACGAGCCCGACCAGGCTCGGGCAGTACGCGCCGTTGGTCGACGCGGGCAGCGCCGCGTACTTGCTGCCGACCTTCGACCCCGAGCGCACGACGCCGCCCGGGAACGGCATGATCACGTTGCTCAAGCGGCGCATCGCCGCGACCGCAGCCGAGGCGGCGGCGAGCGCCGCTTCGGTATCGCGCGCGAGCAGCAGCAGGTTGCCGCCGCCCACCGCCTTCACGACCGCGGTCGACTCAGCGGCGACGAACTCGCCGTCCATCACCGGCACGCGCCAGTAGCGCACGCCGTCGATCATCTTGCTCTGCTGCCAGCCGTCGCCGAAAAAGCGCAGGTTCCTGCCGAGCGGCAGCGGGTCGCCTTCGGCGATGCCGGCGTAGACCGCGGTCGTCGGGCAGGTCAGGATGCACTGGCCGACGCGCTTTTCGACCTGCTTGCCCAACTCCTTCCCCGACACCGCGAACAGCAGGATCGAGACGCCAGGCCGGCCGTCGGGCGTCTCGCGCGGGTGCAGCTCGCGCTCGATCCCCGCCTCGCAGCCGCACGCGATGACCGAGGTCGCGAAGCCGGTCGCCGACTGCGCGGCGTGATGGGCCCAGGTCGCATCGTGCGCGGTGATCACGAGCCGCGTCGCCTTCATCGGGAACGCCTCGGCGAAGGTGTCGTCGATCGCGACGCCGTTGAAGATCATGCCGAGCGCTCCTCGAAGCACTCGACCGGCAGCAGCTTCCCGCCGTTGCAGCACGCGCACGCCAGTTCGTCGCGGCCGATCGCGGCGTTTTCGAAACGGATCGAGCCGTGCGACGCGTAGCGCTTGCGCAGCGTCTGCTCGATGCCGCGGTCGTAGTCGGGCGTCGCGAAATGGACGCCGCCGATCGGTACCGCGGTCAGGCGGCCGTCGCGCGCGACGAGCGCGCCGTCCTTGAAGACGTAGGCGGGTGTCGCGAACATCGCCTCGCGGTTGGCCTGCTCGCGATAGAGGGTGACGTCGGCGGCGGCGCCGGGCGCGAGGTGCCCGCGGTCCTTCAGGCCGAGCAGGCGCGCGGGGCCAGCGCGCGTCAGGATCGCGATCTCGTACAGGCTCAGCTCGCGCGCGATCGAACCGAGCGCCGACTGCGCCGCGACGTCGGGGTGCAGCCGCGCGAGCTGCTCGTCGCGAAACGCCTTGTCCATCAGCAGGCGGATCAGGTGCGGGTAGGTGTGGAACGGCGCGCCGTTCGGATGGTCGGTCGTCATCACGACGCGCCACGGGTCGGCGGCCGCGAGGAAGATCTCGAGCCCGATCGACCACTGCAGCGCGTTGACGTAGCTCTCCTCGCGGTAGCGGAACGGCAGCACGCCGCAGCCGGCGTCGCACTCGATGTCGGCGCAGATCCACTTGCGCGGGCTCGACAGGCCGGCGTTCGCGTGCTGGCGCATCGTGTCGCCCGATGCGGTGACGGTCTGGCCGAACATCACCTGCCCGACATCGATCGAGAGGTTGGGCCGCGCGTTCACCGCCTCGACGAGCGCGAGTGCCGCCGAAGAGAACTTCCTCGGCCCTGCGGCCCCGTACGCGTGGAACTGCACGTGCGTCAGGTGCGCGGGCAGGCCTTCGAGCGCGTCGATCGTCGCCAAGGTCGATGCGATGTTGCCGGCCGCGCCGAGGTTGCTGGCGTGGATGTGCAGCGGGTGCGGCAGGCGCAGCTCGTGCACGGCGCGCGCGAGCGCGTGCACCACCTGCCGCGGCGTGACGCCCCAGTGCGCGTGCGCGGCGTCCGGATCGAGCTTCCTCTGGTTGTACTTGAAGGCCGAGATGCCGCCCGGGTTGACGACCTTGACCGCGAGCGCCTTGTGCGCGTCGATCGTCCAGCCGACGTAGTCGCGCACGCGCTCGAAGTCTTCGTTGCGGGCCAGCATTTCGAGCAGCAGCTCGTCGTTGCCGAGCATCACGTACGCGCCGTGGTCGACGATCGGCACGTCGCCCATCTCCATGTGCGCGTGGCGTGCGTTTGCGGGCACCATCGCCGGCTCGAACGCCGACGTGTAGCCCATCGCGACGTAGCGGTAGCCGGTGGCGAGCGCGCCCGGCGCGCAGACGCCGCACGATGCGAGTTCGAGCGGATTGGCGGACAGCTCGAGCGGGTCGCCGCGGTCGCGATGGTCCTCGGGCAGCAGCATGCGCGACAGGTTGACCTTGCCGCCGCCGATGTGCGTGTGCATGTCGATGCCGCCCGCCATCACGACGCAACCGCTCGCGTCGATGGTCTGATCGACCGGCTGCTCGGACGGCAGTGCGACGATGCGCCCGTCCTCGAAGCACACGTCGCGCACCAGTGCGTCGACCCGATGCGCCGGATCGACGACCTTGCCGTTGCGGATGCGAGTGGTGGTCATCGATCATCCTCGGCGAGCATCGTTGCGCGCAACCTCTCCACCACCTCCGCCACCTCCGGCATCCGATCCTCCCGCACCGCGAACAGCGGCATCATCACCACCCCATCGGTGCGAAACAGATGCCCGGCCGCGCCGATGCCCGGCGTCGCGACCGCGATCGAGACGCCGCGCGCGGGCGGCGTCATCGCCGGATGACCCAGCAGCACGACGGGAACGTCGACCCGCGGCGGCACGAGCGCCGGCGTGAAGCTCGACACCCACAACAGCGCGTCGACCTCGCGCCGCGCGATCAGGCGCTCGGTGTCGTAGAGCAGCGGCTCGTGCTCGATGCCGCGCGGGCCGACGCGCGAGCGCAGCGGCAACCCCGACAGCCACGCGAACACCTGGTTCGCGGTGCTCGCGCCGTCGGCGCCGCCGAGCGGCAGCGCGGCGGCGCGCGTCGTCTCGTTCAACGCGATCACGATGCGCGTCACCTGCTCGACGATCAGTTCGCCGTGCGCCGGCAGGCTCGCGAGGTCGTACGCGATGACCGCGTAGCGCGCTTCGGCAAGGCGGCGCGCGAGCTGCGCAAGGCTCGATGCGCGCGGCGGCCGCGCGAGGCACGCGCCGAGCTCGGCGACGGCCGAGAACAGGTCGCCTTCGAGCGCCACCGACTCGACGCTCACGCCGCCCACCCCCGAGAGCGTCTCGTCCGGCGGCCCGCCGACGAAGACGACATGCCGCGCGTCGACCAGCGGCTCGCCGACTCCGCAGCGGCGGAAGAACTCGGGATACGCGGCGCTCGGCGAGCCGGTCAGGCACACGATCAGGTCCGAGCGGTTGCGCACCTCGGCCAGCGTCGTCGCGAACGCGCCGCGATCCTGCAGCGCGCGCAGCGCGTGCATCGCGGAGCGGCCGTGCGCGTGGTCGTAGATCGCGCCGCACGCTGCCGCGAGCCGGTACAGCGCGCGCGCGCCGGCGACGTCGGTCGCGAGCCCGCCGAACAGCGGCTGCCGGCTCGCGGAGAGGATGCGCGCGGCTTCGGCGAGCGCGTCGTCGAGCGTCGCCGCGCGCGCATCGATCGCGGCCGGCGCGTCGTTCGCGGCGGGCGCCGCCTGCGCGAGGCCGCGCCGCGCGCGCGGACAGTCGCTGCCCTCGAGCTCGAGTCCTTCCGACAGGGCGAAGCCGTCGCACAGCAGCGGGCAGAACGGGCACGTCCAGCTCATCGCACGAACACCGACGCCGGAAGCCGCAGGTCGTGCAGTGCGCTCGCGACGAGCCAGGCGAACGCACCCGCGTCGCGCGCGGCGTCGAGGTCGCTCGCGTCGCGAATGCCACCCGCGCCGACCCACTGCACGTGCGGTGCGCGCTTGCGCAGGCGCGCAAGCGTTTCGAGGTCGGGTCCGGTTGCCGCGCCGACGCGATCCAGGGTCATCGCGATCACGGTCTTCGGCCACAGTTCGGGCGCGTCCCAGCAGCCCGCCGGATCGAGCCGCCGGCCGCCGCGCTCGTCGAGCGACAGGATGCCGTCGCGGCATTCGGCAAGCGCGGCGCGCGAGACGATCGATTCGCTGCCGTAGACCGCGGTGACTGCGTCCGCGCCGAGCGCATCGATCAGCCGCCGCGCGGCGGCGCGGTCGCCGCAGCCGGCGTCGAGCCACAGCGCGACGCCGGGCAGTGCCGCGAGCATGCACGCGATCAGCTCGACGTGCGCGGGCCGGCCGGCGATCGCGTCGAGGTCGGCGACGTACAAAGTGCGCGCCCGGCAGTGAGCCAGCACAATCGGCGCCACGACCAATGGGTCGCTGCTCGCGCAGAGCGCTGAGACGATCGGGCGATACGCGTGCCGCTCGCCGCGCACCGCGCGCACGACGTGGCCGCCCTGCAGGTCGATCACGGGGACGATGTGCATGAGAAGGATTTTCGTGTTCGAGTCGCTGAGCGCCGCCGGTTGCGGCGACGCCGAACTGCTGGCACAGGGTACCGCGATGCGCGACGCGCTGGTCGAAGACCTTCGACGAGCCGGCGATTGGATGGTCGATAGCGCCGACCGCGCGGTCGGCGGCGACGCCGACGCGCTCGACGTCGTCGCGCAGACGAGCATCTCGTACGACCGCGTGTGGGTGATCGCGCCCGAAACCGGCCGCCTGCTCGAACGGCTGCACGGCGCGGTCGGCGCCGCGCGCTGGGTCGGCTGCGACGTGGCGTCGATCGAGGTCGCGTCGAGCAAGCGGGCGACGGCGGAGCTGCTCGCCGCGCACGGCGTGCAGACGGCGCTCGACTTCGCAGCGCGGGCGACGCGCTGGGTCGTCAAGCCGGACGACGGAGCAGGCGCGCTCGATACCCGCGTTCACCCGACCCGCGAGCGCGCCGCTGCCGACATCGCGCAGCGCGCGATGCGTTGCACGCTCGAGCCGTGGGTGGATGGCGACGCGCTGAGCCTCTCGCTCGTGTGCGCGCAAGGCGAAGCCGACCTGCTCGCGATCAACCGGCAGCGCATCGCGATCGATCGCGACGGCGCGCTCGCATACCAAGGGGTCGAGGTCGGCGCGATCGGTCGCAGCGATGCGCGGGCCGCCCCGCTCGGCCGGCTGGCGGCGCAGGTCGCCCGCGCGCTGCCGGGCTTGCGCGGCTGCGTCGGCGTCGACGTCGTCTGGCACGCCGTGCGCGGGCCGGTCGCGATCGAGATCAACCCGCGCCTCACGTGCGCTTACGTCGGGCTCTCGGCCGCGCTCGGGCGCAACGTCGCGGCCGAGGTGCTGAAGCTTCATGATTAGCACGGTCGGCTGGGACGTCGGCGGCGCGCACCTGAAGGCCTGCCTGGTCGAAGCCGGCGTGGCGCGCGACGCCGCGCAGTGGCCGTGCCCGCTGTGGCAGGGCGAAGAGCACCTCGACCGCGCGCTCGACGCCGCGTGCGCGCGCTGGCCTGCCGCTTCGCGCCACGCGGTGACGATGACCGGCGAGATGGTCGACCTCTATGCCGACCGCGAGCGCGGCGTGCTCGCGGTCGGCGCGCGGTTGCGCGCGCGGCTCGGCGCCGCGCTCGCGTTCTACGCGGGCGACGCCGGCTTCGTTGCGCACGATGCGCTCGCGCAGCGCTGGGCGCAGGTCGCGTCGGCGAACTGGCTCGCGACCGCGACCTTGTGCGCCGCGCGCGCCGGACACGGCGTGCTGGTCGATATCGGCAGCACGACGACCGACGTCGTCGCGTTCGGGCGCGGCGCGGTCTCGACCGGCGCGCGCAGCGACGCCGAACGCCTCGCGAGCGGCGAGCTGGTCTATCACGGCGTCGTGCGCACGCCGCTGTGCGCGATCGCGCAGAGCGTACCGTGGCGTGGCGCACCCCACAACGTGATGAACGAGTTCTTCGCGACCAGCGCCGACGTGTATCGGCTCACCGGCGAGCTGGATGAGGCGCACGACCAGCAGCCGAGCGCCGACGGCGGCTCGAAGGACGCGGCCGCGACGTGCCGCCGCCTGGCGCGCATGGTCGGCCTGGACGCGCGCGACGCCTCCCACGCTGAGTGGCTCGCGTTCGCGCGCGAGTGGCGCGCGTTGCAGCTCGCCGCGATCGCGTCGCAGCTGGAGCGCGTGATCGCTGCGCGGCGCGTGCCGCTCGGCGCGCCGCTCGTCGCCGCGGGGTGCGGCGACTTCCTCGTCGCCGACCTGGCGGCCGCGCTGGCGCGGCCGGTGCGGCGCTTCGCGTCCGACGTGCTCGGGGCGGACGGCGCGCTCGCGCGCTGGGCGCAGGTCTGCGCGCCGAGCGTCGCGGTCGCGCTGCTCCTCGACGCGGAGGCAGCGTGCACGTCGTGAAGCTCGGCGGCAGCCTGAACCAGGACCCGCTGCTTCCCGAATGGCTCGCGATGCTGGCCGAGCGCCCGGTCGCGATCGTCGCGGGCGGCGGGCGTTTCGCCGACGTTGCGCGCGACCTGCAGCGGCGCTGGCGCTTCGACGACCTGGCCGCGCACAACCTCGCGGTGCTCGCGATGGTGCAGAGCGCGCTGCTGTACCGCGCCCTCGCGCCGGCGCTGGCCGCAGCCGACGGCGACGATGCGCTGCGACGCCTCGTCGAGGAGGGCAACGCCGTCGTGTGGACGCCGTACTCGCTGCTGCGCGACGAGCGCGACGAGCTGACGAGCTGGGACGTCACGTCCGACAGCCTCGCGCTCGTGCTCGCCGAGCGGCTCGGTGCGGCGCGCGTGCTCGTCGTCAAGGCGCGCCCGATCGACGGCTCGAAGTCGTTCCAGCAACTGGCCGCAGACGGCGTGCTCGACCGGCGCTTTGCGGTGCTCGCGCGCGCCGGGCCGGATACGATCGCGCTGCTGGACAAGACCGAACTCGCACGCGCGCGCGCGCTGCTCGACGGCGAGATCGGGACGACGACGCCAAGGCCATGACACGCACCAAAGCTCGACGCAGCACCGCTTCGCGCACCGTTTCTGCCGTCCGAGGCAGACGTACGGGCCGCGCAGCGTCGCTGTTCTTCCCCGGCTTCGAGACGCGCCGCGTGCGCGTGAGCGGCGGCGTCACGATCCACCTCGTCGCCGGCGGCAGCGGGCCGCCGCTCTTGCTGCTGCACGGCTATCCGCAGACGCACGTCGAATGGCATCGCGTCGCGCCGGCGCTCGCCGAGCGCTACACCGTCGTCTGCCCCGACCTGCGCGGCTACGGCGACTCGAGCAAGCCCAAGGGGCTGCCCGACCACTCGAACTACTCGAAGCGCGTGATGGCCGACGACATGGTCGAAGTGATGCGAAAGCTCGGCCACGACGGCTTCGATCTCGTCGGCCACGATCGCGGCGGCCGCGTCGCGCACCGCATGGGGCGCGACCACGGGCCGCGCGTCGTGAAGAGCATCACCGCGATCGACATCGCGCCGACGTTGAAGATGTACGAATCGACCGACATGGCGTTCGCGCGCGCGTACTACCACTGGTTCCTGATGCTGCAGCCGGCGCCGCTTGCCGAGCGCATGCTGCAGCCGGTCGTGCCGTACCACATCCTCGGCGGTTTGAGCGGCAAGGGGCTGAAGGCGTTCACGAAGGCCGCGCTCGCCGAGTACGTGCGCGCGTTCTCCGACCCGCGCACGGTCCACGCGACGTGCGAGGACTACCGCGCCGCGGGCTCGATCGACCTCGAGCACGACCGCGCCGACCGCGGCAGGAAGATCGCGATGCCGCTGCTCGTGATGTGGGGCAGGCAGGGCGTCGTCGGCAAGCAGTTCGATTGCCTGGCGACGTGGCGCGAGGTCGCCGAGAACGTCACCGGCAGGGAGATCGACTGCGGACACTTCATTCCCGAGGAAGCGCCGGCCGAGACGCTGGCGGCGATCTCGGACTTTCTCGACCGGCGATGAACGGGGGGACCATGCTGCGTCTGCACTGCTTTGCCCAATCGGGCAACTGCTACAAGGTCGCGCTCCTGCTGCGCGCGCTCGGGCTGCCGTGGGAGGCGAAGTTCGTCGACTTCATGCACGGCGCGACGCGCGACCCGGCGTGGCGCGAAGAGACCAACGCGATGGGCGAAGCGCCGGTGCTCGACGACGGCGCGCGGCGGCTCACGCAGTCGGGCGCGATCCTCACGTATCTGGCGAAGAAGCACGGCGCGTACGGCGCGCGCGACGCCGACGAGGAGCAGGAGGTGCTGCGCTGGCTGCTCTTCGACAACCACAAGTTCACGAGCTACTTCGCGACCTACCGGTTCATGAAGTCGTTCGGCGCAGCGCCGCCCGACCCCGCCGTCGTCGCGTTCCTCAAGCCGCGCATCGACAGCGCGTTCGCGATCGTCGACAAGCGCCTCGCGCAACGCGCCTACGTCGCCGGCGACGCGCCGACGATCGCCGACTTCTCGATGTGCGGCTACCTGTACTACCCGAAGGAGGAGAGCGGCTACGACCTCGCGGCGAGCCACCCGAACATCGCCGCGTGGCTCGCGCGCATGCGCGCGATCGACGGCTGGGCTCTGCCGTACGACGTGCTGCCGGGTGAGCGGGTAGCGCCGAAGTGGTGAGGCAAGCTCCTGTGCGGTGCCTGCTATCCTGCCGGCATGGCGTGTCCAACGTATCGCTGCGGCACACGATCGACAGGCGCGGCCGAGCTCCGACGATGAACCGCACCGGCATCGCCTTCTGCTGCGCGCTCGCCGTCGCCACCACCGCCGCTGCCGGCTTCACCCGCATCTGCAACAACGGCGACGCGGCCGGGTCGGGCACCTGTCCCGCCGCGCCGCGCCCGGGTCCGCAGCCGGGAGAATGGGGCTGCACCCGCGACGATGCGAGCGGACTCGTCTGGGAAGTGAGGACAACGGGCGGCGACCTGCGCGACCGCGACAAGACGTACACCAACTTCAGCGCCGGCTACGACCCGAGCCGCGAGCTGGGCGGCGCGCTCGACGCGAGCGGCTATGCGAAGGCGGTCAACGCGGCCGGGCTGTGCGGCCGGCGCGACTGGAGACTGCCGGCGCGGATCGAACTGATCGGCCTCGTCAAGCCCGGCCCCGCGCCGGCGATCGACACGAGCCATTTCCCGGACCTGCCGGCCAAGAAGCGCGTCTACTGGAGCGGCTCGGCGTTTGCCGGCGCGGCGTCGAACGCATGGGGCGTCGACTTCATCGACGGCGTCGCGGGCGACGACAACCGCAACATCTATTACGCGGTGCGCCTCGTGTCGGGACCAGCCCGCACGCCCGGGCGAGCGCCGTCGGCCGACGGGCGCGAGGTCGAGGATCGCGCGCGCCGTCTCGTCTGGCGCCGCTGCGTCGAAGGGATGCAGTGGAACGGCTCGGGCTGCGCCGGCACCGCCGCACGTTACGCGTACGAGGCA
>Ga0187893_10014789_pt1 | contig 10567 bp, 7 predicted proteins | sample MA1701074metaG_FD_139574 | JGI IMG/M metagenome (GOLD analysis project Ga0187893, IMG submission 139574) | White microbial mat communities from a basaltic lava cave in the Kipuka Kanohina Cave System on the Island of Hawaii, USA - MA170107-4 metaG ...
CGATACGTCCACCGTCACGGGTCAAACGACGCAGGGCCAGGGCTCGTTGCAGACCGGCGATGGCACCGCGGATTCGTCGGGGGGCGATACGGGGTCCGGCGCGACGACCGACGCCGGCCAGGGAACAGCCGATACCGGCAACGGAGCGCAGGTGACGGACACGCAGGTGGGCATGAACATCCCGGTGCTGGACGTTGCGAAGCTGCGCGAGAAAGCGCAACGGCTGGTCGACGGGTTCTCCTGCGCCGGCATCCAGCTCGACGTCTCCGACGCGGGCGACATTGCGGCGTCCGGCTACGTCGGCAGCGAAGCGGACCGGACGAACGCCGGCGAGCAGCTCGGCAAGCTGACCGACGTCGGGCGGGTCGACAATGCGCTGATCGTGATGAAACAGCCGATCTGCGACGCTCTCGGCGTTGTGCGCGCAGAGACCTCGTACGGTGCCGCGAAGGCGCCGCACATCGACCCGGGCGGCGTCGGCGGAGTCTATCGCGAGGGCGACAACCTGAAGCTCACGGTCACCGCCATGTCGGACGGCTACCTCTATGTCGACTACATCGATGCAGAGAATGAGCCGGACTACATCCCGAAACCGGGCGAGACCGATCGCTACGTCCTCCATCTGCTGCCGAACGACCGCTGGCGAGCGACCGAGAAGCTGGTCAAAGCGGGCGAGGAGGTGGTCATAGGGACGCTTCCGGATGAACTGGCGAACTACGTCATCAGGCCGCCGTTCGGAACCTATCTGATCGTGGCCATTTCCAGCCCGGAGCGGCTGTTTGAACGTCCCCGCACGATCGAGGAACCAGTGGAGACCTATCTTCCGGCGTTGCGGGCGCAGCTGGCCGAGGTCGCGCAGCGCGTCGGGCGGGAAAACCTGCCGGCCGCCTCGGCGACCATCGTCTTCGAGGAGTAATTGCATGGGAGAGCCGGTCGGTTAATGCAGGAGTTCGAGACTCAAGCACACCTACATTGTCATTCCCGCGAAAGCGGGAATCCAGGGCAACTGCTCCGTCGCTCGCTCTGGACCCCCGCTTTCGCGGGGGTAACAATCGAAATATGACACCGCCAAACAAACTCTGCTTTAACCATAGGCGTGCCCCAGGTCGACCTCACGGGCATGTGATAGCGGACACAGAAGGGCGTCATGCCGGGTGCTATTGTTTGACGCCGTTAAGGCGTGGCGCAGATGGCTCGGCTTCAATGGAAGGCGCGCCGCAAACTGGCTTGTCCAGTCGACCGCGGTGATGTGCTAAACTCGCCGACAGTCGCGCGGTTGGTGTGGGATGAGCAAATGAGGCCGAACGTTCGCAATCATTTCTGGCAGGTCGTCGTCATGACACGGAAATCGACGGGTAATCGGCACCGCAACCTGTCCTGGGGCTGGGGCGTGCCCGTGTTGTTGCTCCTGGCGTTCATCGCGGCAATCGCGCCCGCGCCACTCACCGGCCCGGCAGCCACGGCCTGGGCGGCGACGCAGAATGCCGACCAGTTCCTGATCGTCGATTGCCTGCTGCCGGGCAAGATCAAGAAGCTGGGCACGCAGGTCACGTTCGTCGGCGCCCGCAAGGCCGTGCGCACCTCCGCCACCGACTGCGAGATCCGCGGCGGCGAATACACCTCCTACGATCGCGCCGACTACGGCACGGCTCTCCAGGTGTGGATGGAGCCGGCTCAGGAGGGCGACCCCAAGGCGCAGAACTATGTCGGCGAGATCTACGAGAAGCAGGGCGATTTCGCGACCGCGGCCCAGTGGTACCAGAAGTCGGCCGAGCAGGGTCATGCGCCGGCGCAGATCAACCTGGGCAGCCTCTACGAACAGGGCAAGGGCGTGCCCAAGAACCCGCAACAGGCGCTGAACTGGTATCGCCAGGCCTCTGGCATCAAGGAAGTGGCGCTGCAGCCGCAGGTCGCTCCCGTGGCGCCGGCGACGCAGACCACGAAGACGACCCCGGCGGTCGATCCCGCCTCGAAGGCCGAGACCGAGAAGCTCAAGAAGGAGAACGAGGCGCTGAAGAAGAAGCTCGCCTCGCAGTCGAAGCAGGTCAAGAAGCTGCAGCAGCAGATCGACAAGCTGCAGGGGCAGCTCGAGCAGAAGCAGAGCAAGGCCGACGTCGAGCGCGAAAAGGTCGAGGTCGCCGACGCGCAGATCGAGGAGCAGCAGGCGGCCCTCGATGCCCAGCGCGAAAAGATCGCGGCGGAGCGCGCCGAGCTGGAGCAGCAGAAGGCGCAGGCGGCGGCGGATCAGTCCAAGGCCGACGAGCTGCAGAAGCTGGCCAACGATCTGAAGGCGCAGGAAAAGAAGATGGCCCAGCGCTCGGACCAGATCGAGGCGCAGAAAGCCGATCTCGAGAAGCGGAAGGCCGAAGTGGCCAAGCTCGACGCCGAGATCGCCCGCCTGCAGGAGGATGCGAAGAAGCAGCAGGAGAAGCTGGCCGACGCCTCGGTCGAGGGTCCGGTCATCGAGATCCTCGATCCCGAGGTCAAGGTGTTTCGCGGCCTGATCGTCGCCGAAACCCAGGGCGAGGTTCAGAAGCGCAAGATCGTCGGCCGCGTCACCGCTGCCGCCGGCGTGCTGTCGCTGACGCTGAACGACCAGGCGTTGGAGGTGGACAAGAAGGGCCTCTTCAGCACCGAGGTCCCGGTCGTGCCCGAGGGCACCAGGGTCGTCGTCGTCGCCGTCGACCAGATCGGCAAGCGCGGCACCATCGAATTCACGCTGAAGCCGCAGGAGATGCGCAGTTCGGGCGGCGGCACGACCGGCGCCGCGTCACCCGACACCGGCCCGACCCTGCCCAGGCTCGACCTCAATTTCGGCAAGTACTACGCCCTCGTCATCGGCAATCAGAACTACAGGACGCTGCCGAAGCTGGACACGCCGATCGCCGATGCCGAGGCGATTTCGTCCATCCTCAAGGAAAAATACGGCTTCAATGTCACCCTGCTCAAGGACGCCACGCGCTACGATATTCTCGAGGCGCTCAACCGTTTGCGCGAGCAATTGACCGAGACCGACAACCTCATCGTCTACTATGCCGGCCACGGGGAACTGGACGAAGTCAACCAGCGCGGCAACTGGCTGCCGCTCGATGCCGAGCGGAAGAGTACGGCGAACTGGATCCCGAACGTCCAGGTGACGGACATCCTCAATCAGATGAGCGCTCGCCACGTGCTGGTCATCGCCGATACCTGCTTCTCAGGTACGCTGACGCGTTCGGCCCTGACGCGGCTCGAAGCCGGAAAATCGCCGGAGGCCTGGGCCAACTGGGTCAAGCTCATGAACGACAAGCGGTCGCGGACGGCGTTGACATCGGGCGGCGTCGTCCCTGTTCTCGATGCGGGCGGGGGCAACCATTCGATCTTTTCGAAGGCTCTGCTGAATGCGCTGGAAAAAAACACCGGCGTGATCGAGGGCCAGCAGCTGCATCAGGAGATCGTGGCCAGTGTCGCCTACGCCGCCGAATCGTTCAATGTCGAACAGGTGCCGGAGTACGCGCCGATCAGGTCGGCCGGCCACGAGGCCGGCGACTTCTTCTTCGTCGCGCGCTGAGTGCGGGGATGCCGGAGGCGGCGGTCAGTCCGCCGCCGCCGTGCTCTCGATCGGCTCGCCGCCGCGGGCGGTACACTCGGCGGTGTCCAGAGTCACTGCGCGGCGTGGGGTCACAGTCGTAATGCCGCCGAACTTGCGGAGCTGTCCGGGCAACAGGCAGTTCGGCGCCGAGGTCTCGTCGGCCGATGCCGCAGCGCCGGCCAGGCTGGCCTGAGCGGCGATCGTCGGCAGGTCTCGATCGCCGGCGGCGGCGGGCGCCACCATGAGTCCGACGAAGAGGCCGGACGCCACCACAACCCTTGCAGACATCTTCATGACCCGCTCTCCATACTCTTCGGCCGCAGGCGGAACGCCAACCTATAAAGTTGTACCGAACGTCCTCTAAGCTTCCGTCAGGAAAAAAGGTTAAACCCGTCACCCGATGAGCAGCGCTGCCGGTAACCATGATGGCCGCGGATTGCGGCGCTCTGTCGTGCCGGCGCTTGCCGCCCTGGCGGTCTGGCTCGGCGGCTGTACGACGGCCCCGGAGCGGTTCGCGGAAACCGCGGCCAGCTTCGGTTTCGAGCGACAGGTCGCGACCGGCGCCGGCTTTCGCCACGTCCTCTACTGGAACGGCCGCGACCGGGCGTCCGGGGTCCTGCATGTGTATGTCGACGGCGACGGGACCGTGGAGATCGGCGGCTATCCCGCCGCCGAGCCGACGCCGCGCAATCCGCTCATGCTGCGCCTGCTCGATCTCGATCCGGGACCGGCCGTCCTCGTCGGCCGTCCCTGCTATTACGGCCTTGCCACCGATCCGTCATGCCGTCCGGAGTTGTGGACGGACGCGCGCTATTCCGAGGCGGTCGTCGCCAGCATGGCCGCCGTGGTCCGGCAGCTCGTGTCCCAGGGCGCCTACCGGCAAGTCGCCTGGTTCGGCCATAGCGGCGGCGGGACGCTCGCAATGCTGGCGGCCGCGCGCGTGCCGGAGAGCGCCGCCGTGGCGACCGTCGCCGCGAACCTCGACATCGATGCCTGGACCGATGCGCGCGGTGCGCGCCGGCTGGCCGGCTCGCTCAACCCGGCGCGGCAGCCGGCCTTGCCGGCCGCAGTGATGCAGCGTCACTACGCCGGCGGACGTGATGAGATCGTCCCGCTCGATGTCACCCGGCGAGGCGCGGCATCTGCCGCCGACCTGAGAGTCGTCGCGGACTACGACCACCGCTGCTGTTGGGAGGAATTGTGGCCGGCCGTATTGGCCGATATCGCCGAAGCGGGACTGTGAGCCCGCCTATGCGAGCATCAAGGAGCCGATAGTCAGGCTGAAGACGAACCAGCCGGCGGCGCGCCGCCAGCGCTCGGTGCGCAGTTTCGTTTGCCAATTGGCGTGCGCGGCGGCGATGCGCAGCGACTCCTCGGACCGCCAGGACACTTCCTGGGCGGCCTGCCGGGCGCTCCACATGGCTTCCGTGACGACGACGCGCTCGAGTTCGCGAGCGTGCCACCGGGCCTCGGCCTCCCGCAACTCGCAGGCGTGCCGCTCCGCCAGCTCGGCGGCGCGGGCGGCCCACAGATCCTCGGCGTCGGCCCACCACTGCTCGCGGTTGCGCGCGAACCGCGCCTCTTCTTCGGCCCGCCACTCGGCCCGCTCGGCGGCCAGCTGGCGCGCCTGCCAGGCGGCGGGATCCTCGTCCGGCGGGAGTGCTGCGGAGGCATCGATGACGGGCAGAGCCGGCGCCGGCTCGGTGCGATTGGACTCGCCTTGGATCGTTTGCAGCCGGGTGCGGCTGAACTGCACCGCCCGCTGCACCAGATCGGGCCACTCCTGCTGCTGCTGTTGCGGCTCGATCCGCTTCAGCGAGTTGAAGGGCACCGTGCTCGTGCCGCCGGCCACGTGAACGTGGAACTGGGCGGCCGTCGAGGCGAAGTCATAGCCGTCGGGATCGGGCGTGGCGATGCTGACGGTCAGCAGGAACTCGTCCTTGCCGCCTTCCGGGGGAACGATCGTCAGGTCTTCCAGTTCGTCGGGCAGCAGCGACCAGGTGCCGTTGGTGTTGCTGCGGCCGGCCGAGAGGCGGGCGCCCGCCGGCAGGTCGCTGATCACCACATAGACGCCGTCGTAGTAGCCGAGGACGGAGAGCGCCGGGTGAAGATCGAGGCGGATGGGCTGCCCAAGGAATCCGGCATCGACGGCGGGCCCGCCGGCCTCCTGGTCGATCGTCGCATCGATGATGGCTGCGAGTAGGTTCATGGGTTTGCCGCTCTTCGCCCTTCCCGATCGCCCGCGCGTTAACCGAATTCCTTGGTGCTCTGCGTCCGACTACTCGACTTACTTATCGAAAACTTTATGCAAACCAGAATAGGTTTCCGGACCTTAAAATTCTGTAAGGCTTCATGGTTAACACAGAAAGTATTTGACCATTTCTTAGTGAATGCCCCCCGAGCCGATGTGGGCCTCCAATCTCATTGGGCGGTAGTGGGCGTCGCCGCCTATTTGCTGGGCACAGGGCACGATTCGAGGCAGACGCGCGGTTCCCCGCCGCGGTGCGTCCGGCGCCTCATGCGCCCGCTTTCCCGATTCGCTGAGATGTTTCAATAGCCTGTGCCGCCGTCGTAAGACGGCTGCAGTCGTTGGCACGGTGCTTGCAGCGCTCACCTTCGGGTTTGCAGCGAACCAAGACAAAAGAGGAGGGCTCAAATGAGGCGGGCGAGGTTCATTAAGTCGAGTTTGTTTGCGGCATCGATGCTTGGCTGCCTCGGTCTGGCGCCATCATTGGTGCAGGCCGAGGAGGAGACGATCAAGGTCGGCATCCTGCATTCGCTGTCCGGCACGATGGCGATCAGCGAGACGACGCTGAAGGACGTCATGCTCATGCTGATCGATGAGCAGAACAAGAAGGGCGGCTTGCTCGGGAAGAAGCTAGAGCCTGTCGTCGTCGATCCCGCGTCGAATTGGCCGCTGTTCGCAGAGAAGGCGCGCGAGCTGCTCCAGCAGGAAAAGGTTGCGGCCGTCTTCGGCGCCTGGACGTCGGTCAGCCGGAAGTCGGTGCTCCCGGTCTTCGAAGAGCTGAACGGCCTGCTGTTCTATCCCGTCCAGTACGAGGGCGAAGAGTCCCAGCGCAACGTCTTCTATACCGGCGCCGCGCCCAACCAGCAGGCGATCCCCGCCGTCGACTATCTCATGGAGAGCGAAGGCGTCGAGCGCTGGGTGCTCGCGGGCACGGACTATGTCTACCCGCGCACGACCAACAAGATCCTGGAGACCTATCTCAGGGACAAGGGTGTGGCCGAGGCGGACATCATGATCAACTACACGCCGTTCGGCCATGCCGACTGGCAGTCGATCGTCGCCGAGGTCAAGAAGTTCGGCACCGCCGGCAAGAAGACGGCCGTGGTCTCGACCATCAACGGCGATGCGAACGTGCCCTTCTACAAGGAGCTGGCGAACCAGGGCATCGCCGCCAAGGATATTCCGGTCGTCGCCTTCTCCGTCGGCGAGGAGGAACTCGCGGGCATCGACACCAAGCCGCTCGTCGGCCATCTCGCGGCGTGGAACTACTTCATGTCGATCGAGACGCCGGAGAATTCCGATTTCATCGGCAAGTGGCAGACCTTCATCAAGGACGACAAGCGCGTCACCAACGATCCCATGGAGGCCCATTACATCGGCTTCAACATGTGGGTGAAGGCGGTCGAGAAGGCCGGCACGACGGATCCCGACGCCGTCATCGACTCGATCGTCGGCATCTCCGTCCCCAACCTCTCGGGGGGTTATTCGACGATGATGCCGAACCATCACATCACCAAGCCGGTGCTGATCGGCGAGGTGCAGGAGGACGGGCAGTTCGACACCGTCTGGCAGACGCCGGGCTTGGTCGTCGGCGACGAATGGTCGGACTTCCTGCCGGACTCGAAGGACCTAATCGCCGATTGGCGTTCACCCCTTGCCTGCGGCAACTTCAATGTGAAATCGGGCAAGTGCGGCGGCAAGGGCAGTTGAGCCCGCGCCGCTGACACGCGTGCCCAGGCGGGGAGGAGGATCCGGGACCGACTCCCCGCCTGGGCCACGGAATCCCGGTCCGTGACCACCTTCTCGAATTCAAGTGTCATTCCCGCGAAAGCGGGAATCCAGGGCCGCCGCTCCAGCGGTTACCCCTGGATGCCCGCTTTCGCGGGCATGACACTTCAGGTGGTGCATTGGTGCCGAGCGATCCGTCGTATCGGTATTGCTCACGCACTCATTGCGGTTTCGGCGTTCATATCACTCGCACCCGCAGCCCATGCCGCCGATCTGCCGAGCCTGATCAACGCGCTCGGCCAAGGCAGCTTTGCCGACCGCGAGAAGGCGATCGAGGCGCTGGCGGCAACCGGCGACGGCCGCGTCGCCTTGGTCCTGCAGGCGCTGGGCGACGGGGACCTCTACGCCCGGAAAAGCGACGACGCCGTCTTCATCGTCCGTAAGCAAGGCGCGGATCTCACGCTCTTTGACCCCGTATCGAATGCGGAGGTGGCGACTGCCGCGGCGGGCGAGATCGATCGCGTGAAGGTCAACAACCGCTTGCGCCGCGCCATCGAAGCCGCGCTCGGCTCGCTCACGCTCATGGGGCCCGATCCCCGCGTAAGGCGTGACGCGGCGGAGGCCGTCTTCAAGAGCCGCGATCCCACCGCGATCGCCGCTCTCGACCAGGCCCTTGCCGCCGAGACCGACGAGAGTGTGAAGGCGGTGTTGCATCAGGCGCGCGCCGCGGCCCTGCTCGGCACGGATGCGTCGGAGGGCGACAAGCTCGCGGCAATCGCCGTGATCGCGGGACGCGGCGACCGCGATGCTCTGCAGCTGCTTCAGGCCGTCCATGACGCGTCGGCGGGCCCGGTCCAGGAGGCGGCACTCGTCGGCGTCCGCTCGATCGAGCGGAACCTTGCCTTGTGGGAGGCCGGACAGAACGTCTGGTATGGGCTCTCGCTCGGCTCGGTGCTGCTGTTGGCCGCCATCGGACTCGCCATCACCTTCGGCGTCATGGGCGTCATCAACATGGCCCATGGCGAGATGGTCATGCTCGGCGCCTACACGACCTACGTCGTCCAGGACGTGATCCGCACCTCCGCGCCCGGCCTGTTCGACTATTCGCTGGCGATCGCCCTGCCGCTGGCGTTTCTCGTCGCCGGCGGCGTCGGCCTGCTGATCGAGCGCGGCATCATCCGCTGGCTCTACGGCCGTCCGCTCGAGACGCTGCTGGCGACCTGGGGCCTGTCGCTCGTCCTGCAGCAGGCGGTGCGCTCGATCTTCGGGCCGAGCAACCGCGAGGTCGGTGCGCCCAGCTGGATGTCCGGCGCCTTCGAGGTCGGTTCTCTCACCGTCACCTACAGCCGCATGTGGATCATCGTCTTCGCCCTCATCGTCTTCGCCCTGCTGACGCTGCTGCTGCGCAAGACCGGCTTCGGCCTGCACATGCGCGCGGTGACGCAGAACCGCGCCATGGCCGGCGCCATGGGCATCCGCACGCCCTGGATCAACGCACTGACCTTCGCCCTCGGCTCCGGGATCGCCGGCATCGCCGGCGTGGCCCTCAGCCAGATCGACAATGTCAGCCCCAATCTCGGGCAGGGCTACATCATCGATTCCTTCATGGTCGTGGTCTTTGGCGGCGTCGGCAATCTCTGGGGCACGCTGGTCGGCGCCGCCACGCTCGGCATCGTCAACAAGTTCCTCGAGCCCTATGCCGGCGCCGTGCTCGGCAAGATCCTCGTGCTCGTCTTCATCATCCTCTTCATCCAGAAGCGGCCGCGCGGCCTGTTCGCCCTCAAGGGCCGGGCCGTCGAGGCATGATCGCACCCTTCCTCCTCCGCGGACTCGATCGGCGAGCCTGCGTGTTCCTCGTCGTCATCCTGGCGCTCGGCACGTTCGTTCCCCTGCTGAACCTGGCTCTGCCGCCCGCCAGCCCGTTCCATGTCTCCACCTACGGGGTGGCGCTCGTCGGCAAGTATCTCTGCTATGCGCTGCTGGCGCTGTCGGTCGATCTGGTCTGGGGCTATTGCGGCATCCTCTCGCTCGGCCACGGCGCCTTCTTCGCCCTCGGCGGTTACGCCATGGGCATGCATCTGATGCGGCAGATCGGCACGCGCGGCGTCTACGGCAATCCGGAGCTGCCGGATTTCATGGTCTTCCTCAATTGGCAGGAGCTGCCCTGGTACTGGTATGGCTTCGACCAGTTCTGGTTTGCGGCACTCATGGTTGTGCTCGTGCCGGGCATACTCGCCTTCCTCGTCGGCTGGTTCGCCTTCCGCAGCCGGGTCACCGGCGTCTATCTCTCCATCATCACCCAGGCCGTGACCTTCGCCCTGATGCTGGCGTTCTTCCGCAACGACATGGGCTTCGGCGGCAACAACGGCATGACCGATTTCAAGGACATCCTCGGCTTCAACGTCCAGGCACAGGGCACGCGCGCTGCCCTGTTCTTCGCTTCGGCGGTCGCATTGGCGCTCGGTTTTCTCGTCGCCTCCGCCATCGTCAATTCCCGCTTCGGCAAGGTGCTGATCGGGGTCCGCGACGCCGAGAGCCGCGCCCGGTTCCTTGGCTACCGCGTCGAGTACTACAAGCTGTTCGTCTTCGTGCTCTCGGCCGGCATGGCCGGCGTCGCCGGCGCACTCTACGTGCCGCAGGTCGGCATCATCAACCCGAGCGAATTCGCCCCCGCCAACTCGATCGAGATCGTCATCTGGGTCGCCGTCGGCGGTCGCGGCACGCTGGTCGGCGCGGTGATCGGCGCCTTCCTCGTCAACTACGCCAAGACCTATCTCACGGGAGCCCTGCCGGAGATCTGGCTGTTCGCTCTCGGCGGCCTGTTCATCGCCGTCACGCTGTTTCTGCCCAAGGGCATCGTCGGTCTGGTCGCCGCCATGCCCTTGCGCCGGCCGAAGCCGGCCCCGCCGCCGGAAGCGGTCGCAGTCACGCCGGCGCAGGCGGCGGAGTAGCGCCATGCAGGTCACCGATGCGCTGCTCTATCTCGACGGCGTCACCGTCTCCTTCGACGGCTTCAAGGC
>Ga0187893_10014790_pt1 | contig 10567 bp, 10 predicted proteins | sample MA1701074metaG_FD_139574 | JGI IMG/M metagenome (GOLD analysis project Ga0187893, IMG submission 139574) | White microbial mat communities from a basaltic lava cave in the Kipuka Kanohina Cave System on the Island of Hawaii, USA - MA170107-4 metaG ...
TCACGTCTCCCCTCTTGCTCGCTCCTTCAGGCACCCACCCCTCGGTGGCCGTCTCCCCCAGCGGAGCCACCCACGTCGTCTTCCATGCGCCGGATGCACGGGGTGTCAGTCAGATCTTCCATCGCCGCCGGAGGTAGAACCTCGACAGACACCGAGTGCAATCACATATCAATCTTATCGTGCCGTCTCATGCCGTCGCAACGCTCGCGCATGGTCCTCGTGCTGTTCTCGGTGGCTTCTCGAGACCCAACGCCCCATGTAGACGTTCGCGCAATTTCTTCGCGGTGCACCAGAAGGCCGAAGGTAGCTTGCCACCCGTAGCCGCCGGCGCGGTAGGAGTGGAGTGGACTGACTTCACCAAGGGAATCCGCTGGCTTCGAGAAACTATGGCGGCGTGACTCCAAGGAACGCGTTCAGACGCTGCGCTATTAGCCTTCGCTCGGGATGCTGGTTAGCCTTCGCGTTCGGGCGACGTCGAGGCGAACTGGTTTACCTATCCGTAGCTCGACCTTTCGATAATTTGGTCGAGCGAAGGCTGGTGGAGGCGGACGCAAAGAATTCGAACCGTCGGGGCGATGCCCCTCGAAGCGGTTCTTCTCGACGTTACGACGGCACCAACTTATCAACGGATCGCAGAAGCTGCCCGCCGGTTACGGCACTTCGGCTTGAGTCATGCACGAATCGCTCGCGCTTTGGGCGTAACGGACAAGACCGTAGCGAAAGCAATCCGTCGGTGCTCCTTGGGCATCCGTTAATCGTTGAGCCAGTGACCTAAAGCGAGCGAGCTGAACATCCCGAGATTCGAAGGTTCCTTAGCGAACCCAGCAGGCTGCTCGCTCGATTGACAGTTACCTTGATACGGTATACCTTAGTGTGGTATAGGGAAGTGTGGCGATCCAGAGCTTCGCTAACCCGTCCGTCGAGCGTTTCTTTAAGGAGGGTCGACTTGGCAAGGGTGTCGCGTGGGCTTCCGTCAAGAAGACTGCGGCGAGGAAGCTAGATGTGCTGGACTACGCTGAAACGTTGAGCGATCTTGCCTCGCCACCCGGAAACCGGCTCGAAGCGCTCAAGGGAGACCTCAAGGGCTTCCACAGTATTCGAATCAACGACCAATGGCGGATCGTTTTCCGGTGGACGGACGCTGGCCCTGTGGAGGTCGACATACGAGACCATCACTGAGAGAAGGACCAATGAGCCTGACCAGAAGGGTACGCAAACCGACCAGTCCCGGCGAGATCCTCAGGGAGGAGTTCCTGATTCCGCTCGGAATGACACAAAAGCAGCTTGCGGATCACTTGGGGTGCGACGTCAAGGTTGTCAATCGGCTAGTGAACGGTCGCACCTCCGTGACGGCGGAGATGGCGCTGAAGCTGGGTGCAACTTTCAGAACGACGCCAGGGTTTTGGCTGAACGCTCAGAAAGCGGTGGACCTCTACGTCGCAGCGAGGCGACTCAAGGAGTTGCCCAAGCCGCTTCTCAAGGCAAGTTGATACAGACCTGGGAGCTGCTGACCAGCGCTTCAGCTGGTTCCAATTCTTTGCGTGGTGGAGGCGGCGGGAATCGAACCCGATTTGGCCAAAATTCTAACTGGCTGATGGCGCGCGACTTTCGTTGCTAAGTGGTTCAGCCCCAACGCCTTGACTGCCAGGACGAGTCCTCTCCAATCCTCCTGAGTTTGCTGGAATCCTCCCAGGTCGTGGAGACATTGTGGAGACGGCATCCAGCGAAGAGAATCGCCGGGAGTAAACTTGACTAAATTAGTTCACCTGCTTTGTCAGTCAAATCATGCTATTTAGTCAAGTATGAAGGCTCCATCGGAAAAGGAGGCTATCCGACAAGCATGTGAACTGATAGCCGAGTGGCTTGGCGTCGACGCTAAGGACATCTCGTCAAGAGTACCGCAGTCCCGAGCCGCCGATGCCATTCTCGAGGTGGGTAAGCACGTCTTTGTCGTCGAGTCCAAGAGCTCGGGTGCCGCTGCGATCGTGTCCGACGCGGCCGAACGAGTCTGCGCCCATGCCGCCACGGTGAGCAAGAACGCATCCCGCTTGTCGTTGTCCCGTATATAGGTGAGGTTGGCCGCAAACGTTGTGAGCACGCAGGCGTCCAGTGGCTGGATCTTTCTGGAAACGCCCACATCGTAGCCCCCGGAGTGCGCATCCTCATCGAGGGCAAACCGAACCGGTTCAAGCCCCGCGGCCGACCGTCTTCTGCCTTCGCGCCCAAGGCATCTCGAATTCGCTCGATGGCTTCTGATTCACCCCGACACGTTCTTGACCCAGCGTGAGATTGCGCTCGCGACCAAAATCGACGAGGGGTACACCAGCCGGGTCGTCGGTCGGCTCGAAGAAGAGAACCTCGTGGTTCGCAACCAGACCGGAGCCATCCGACCGCGTGATCCCGGCCTGCTGCTCGATGCGTGGAGGGAGGAATACGACTTCGAGAAACATCCTATCCTGCGAGGTCACGTTCCCGCACGTTCCGGCGATGCCCTCCTCTGCGCAACTGCCGAGACTCTGAGCGAATCCCGTGTCAACCATACCGCGTCAGGACTTGGTGCTGCCTGGCTCGTCACACGCTTTGCTGGTTTGCGTCTCGTGACGTTCTACCTGAGTGAGCAACCTCCGCGGCCCTTCTGGAAGGACTCTCCTTCCGCGAAGAGGAAAGAGGCGCCAACATATGCCTCGTCGTGCCGAACGACGAAGGTGTATTCTAATGGAGCGTCGGACCGTGAGGGCGTGCGATGCGTCCACCCGATCCAGGTCTACCTTGACCTCGGCGCACATCCCGAGCGCGCCCCTGAGGCCGCGACCGAGCTCCGAAAGCGCTACGTCGGCTGGAGGCGAAGTGCCTGACAAACCAACGACCGCGGCTGGCTATCGTAGAGAGCACGTCGAGCTCGTCAGAGACACGTGTTTGTATGTCCCAACGAAGCTCGCGGATCTCTCCGACGACGTGGTGGTGGTCGGTGGGCTCGTCCCATCGCTACTCATTGCGCAGGACGCACTGCCAGTTGGCGTTGAGCCTCACGTTGGCACGATGGACCTCGACATCGGACTCACCCTGGCTGTGCTAGACGAAGCGCGATATCGGACTCTCACCGAGCGATTCGACGTGCGGGCTTCAGCGCAATCGTTAACGATCAGGGAAACCCGACGCGCCAACGCTGGAAGATCGAAAACGACCAGAAGGTAACCGTCGACTTTCTCATTCCGCCGAGCCTGCCCGACGATGTCGGCGGCAAGCTCCGCGATATCAAACAGGATTTCGCAGCGGTCATCGCTCCGGGTCTCCATCTGGCGTTTCAGGACCGAACCAAGATCACACTTTCGCGCCAGACCCTCATGGGTGAGCGCGCAACCCGGGAGATTTGGATCTGCGGCCCGGGTGCCTATGTCGTTGTCAAGGCGCTGGCGGTGAGCGAGGACGACCGAGTTCTGTAATCCGTTCTCCGAAAGCCGTTCGTGTCGAAGCTCGCCGTGAACTCCGTTGGGAGAGTCGTTGCAGCCGTGTGGCCGCGGACAGCGCCACTCGGAAATTAGGCGCGGCCAGGAACGTCTTGTCCGACGAGCGCGGTGTCGCGCGGAGCGATGGTTTACTGAGGCGAACGTCGAGCCCGTCGACAAAGCGATTGCGATGAAGAGGTAACGGAACTTTTGACGGTGTCGCAAAGGAAATACAGGTGTGGAACGAACAGTGCTTCCTTTTGTGCTTACTTTGCCGTGCGGACGGTACCCCATCTTCATTTCAACCTTCCACGCCTCTTTTGGACGTAGCTCGGGCCGGGCCCGAGGTAGACGTCATGCGGTTCAGCGACGAAGGAGGACTACGGAGCGGAACGGGAATTCTAATTGTCGGGCAAGAATAGTTGATTCGGCTCGTTGGCCGTCACGATGATTCGATCGAGCAGCTCACCCACCTTCGAAGCGAACTCCTTCGTTGAAAACGGTTTACGAAGAAAAGGCGTATGCGCATCCAGGACGCGCTCGACAATGGCACTCTCCGTGTAGCCGGACATATACAGGACTTGCATCTCCGGCCGTGTGCTTGCGAGACGGTCGACCATCTGGGGCCCGCTGCAATGCGGCATGACGACGTCGGTGATCAGGAGGTCGATCGGGCCCGAGTGATGCTGACAAAGGTCGAGGCCCTCCCCACCATCGCAGGCCTCGAGGATGTACAAGCCGCTCTGAGCCAAGATGCGGCGAGCGACGGCTCGGACAGAAGCATCGTCCTCCACGAGCAGAATCGTTGCCGAGCGCCGTCTCGAACCCGCGCGAGATTCAGGAATCGCTTCAGCCGTTTGGACTTCCTCTTCGACCTGTGGGAAGTAGATCTTGAAAGTCGTGCCCCGGCCAGGAGCACTTTCTAGACGAACGAGCCCGCCGTTCTGTCGAACACTCCCATAGACGGTCGCCAGGCCCAACCCCGTGCCTTTTCCTCTTCCTTTGGTGGTAAAGAACGGCTCGAAGACCCGCGCCTGGGTCTCTTGATCCATCCCACAACCGCTGTCGCTCACGGTGAGCATCACATGCTGGCCGGGTCTGAATGAAAGATCCGGATTAGGGTTAGCGCGCGAGTCGACGCTCGCAGTCTCGATGACGAGCTTTCCACCGTCGGGCATCGCGTCTCGAGCATTGACCACCAGGTTCATGATGACCTGCTCAATCTGTCCAGGGTCCGCCTTGATGCGCGCCGGGGAGCCGCCCAGGTGCGTGGACAGCTCGATGTTCTCACCGATGAATCGGCGTAGCATCCGGGAGAGCTCCGACACCAGCGTGTTGAGGTCCAGTACCCTTGGTTGGAGCACTTCCCTCCGGCTGAAGGCGAGAAGTTGGCGCGTGAGCGAAGCCGCTCCCTCGGCGCTCCTCCTTATTTCATCGATGTCTTCATGCAGCGGACTAGCCCGTTCCAGCTCTCGAGCGACCAGCTCCGCGTATCCGAGGATCGCGGTGAGCCGGTTGTTGAAGTCATGGGCCACTCCGCCGGCCAATTGACCGACCGCTTCCATCTTTTGCGAATGTCGTAACTGCGCCTCGAGCTCCTTCTTCTCAGTGACGTCGCGAACGATGGCAAGTACCTGATTCGTCCCATCCGCGACGAGCCGCGCCTCGTAGTGGCGGTTCTTGCCCTCCACATCCAGTTGATACTCGAACACTTGTGTCCTACGCGTTTGAAGCGCGGCGCGCAAGGATTTCGTCGACTGCTCGGCGATCGCTCGTGGGAAAATGTCATAGGCGGTTTTACCTAGAAATTCCTCGGGCGGCACGACAGGGCGCACTCCCTTTCCTGGCTTGAACTCCAAAAGCGTGCCTGTGCTACTCATTCGGATCATCATGTCCGGTATGGTGTCGAGCAAAGCCCTATTCTTCTTTTCGCTCTCGCGTAACGCTTCCTCGGCCAGCTTTCGTTCCGTCACGTCGATGTGTGCGACCACGACTCTCACCCTACCGCCTTGCTCGAAACGCGTGACACGGACAACGAACCATCGATGTCCCTTTGGGCTGTGACATCCATACTCCCTTTTGAAGCCAGCCTGCCGCATCGCAAGCACCCCCGCGATTCCATTTGCTATCGCGGTGGCGGTGTCGGCGCACGGACCGGTGACTGAGTTGCAGACCTTCAAGTAGTTGGTGCCGACGCCGTAGTCTGCGCCGACGAAGCCGTTGGAATCTGCGAAGCGGCACCAGGTGGAGTTCACGGCTAAAATCGTTCCGCGCTCATCTAAGACGGCGATGTGGGGTGTCAAGGAATCTAGCGTAAATTCAAGAAATGCTCGTAACGTGTGGACGGGCTCTTGGTGAAGACTCTTTTTGTAACGCATGGTGTCGCAGAAGGGTCGATTTCCAGAACTTTCCTCTTCTCCAATCAGAGTCACAGCAGAAGTCTGCTGCTTATTTACTGTTGTTCGGATCGTTATGAACTGTGCTGTTATTGGACCGTTGGCGCGAAACGCGTCGGATTCCGACTCCTAGCCCTCCGCGTGTGAAGTGGAAGACGGCAACGCCGGACATTGGGCTGCCCGTTCCCGGTTTATTAATTCCGCACTAGCGGTTTCGTTGGTCCGGCGCTGACAAGCCACCGGCGATGACGTAATGCAGGGCTCTCGCATCACGAGTTCCCCCTTTGGCTTTTAGCTCATTATGCCGAGGTGTGCGCGATCTTCAAAGATGGGATTACCGCAAAAACGTGCGGGTTACCGCAATCGGGTACGGAGCTAGGCGAGCTCTCTCGCTTGCAGCACCATGCGCACGAGTGTCGCCAGGGAGTCGGCCTCCATCTTTCGGAGGACGTTGTGGCGGCGCAATTCCACCGTGCGAAGGCTAACGCCGAGCTCACTCGCAATGACCTTGTTGATTTGGCCGGCAATCAGTCGGTCCATGACGGCCCGTTCCTCCGGCGTGAGGCAGGCGATGCGCTCTGTGATTGCACGGCGCCGGGCTTCTCGTTCGCGGGTTTCGGCGTCGCGCGCCAGCGCCTTGCGAATGGCCTCCCAGAGCTCGAGCTCGGGGCACGGCTTCTCGAGCAATGTGACGGCCCCGTGCTGCATCGCTTGGACGGCGACAGGAACGTCTGCATGTCCCGTGATGACGATCACGGGGAAGCGCGCGTTCTTGTCAGCGAGTTTCTGCAGGAGCTCCAAACCGCTCATACCCATGAGCCGTAAATCCGTCACCAGGCAGCCGGGACGCGAGGGATCATAGGCCTTCAGAAACTCCTCTGCGGAAGCGAACAACTCGGAATGGACGCCCATCGGCTCCACCAGCGCACGGACCGATTCGCGCGCAGCTGCATCATCATCGACGACGAAGACGGTAGTCTCACTCTGCACTTGTTTCGTCGTCCTGGGTGATCGGGAGGGTGAGGCGAAAAGTCATACCCTCGTCGGCATCCCGGGTTGCCCAGAGCCGGCCGTGATGAGCCTCGACAATCGATCGACTCACGGCCAGCCCCATTCCCATACCGTCCGGCTTGGTGGTGTAGAACGGCTCGAATATCTGCTCGAGCCGTTCCTCCGGCACGCCCGAGCCGGTGTCTCGAATCGCTACTTCAGCGTGATCCCTTCCTGCGGTGGTCTGGATCGTCACGCGTCGATCGCTCTCTGGTTGGTCGTAGGTTGCCTCGTAGGCGTTTCGCAGCAAGTTCACGACGACCTGCTGGATCTGAATTCTGTCTGCGGCGATCAACGGACTGGGCTCTGCCAGCTGGAGCGCTAACTCCACGCCGTGCTCCCGGGACTCGAAAGTCGTCAGCTCGACCGCCTCTTGCACGAGTGCGTTGAGGTGCCACGTGGAGCGATCGGCCTGCCGCCTCCGGGTAAAGTCGCGCCATCTCTTGATCAGCTCTCCGGCACGCGTGGCCTGTTCGAGGATTTGCCTCACGCCAGACGACACCGTCTCGCTCTCGCTGTTCTTGCTCCTTTCCAGCGCTCTGGTCAAACCGAGCGCGACGTTGGAGATCGCATATACGGGCTGTGTGAGCTCATGCGTGATTCCCGCCGCCATTTCGCCGATCGTGGTGATGCGCGAAACATGGTTCAATGCTAGCTGCTGTTTTTGCAGCTCGTCTGCCATCCGTCTCCGTTCGGTCACGTCTTCGACAAACCCGTCGATCACGGCATTGTCCTTCGGCGACGCGCCGACAACGGCAAACAGCCTCAACCAGCGCGTGTGGCCAGCGGGACCGCGCCACTCGAGCTCGCGTTCCTGTGGCTGTCCGGTTCTCACGAGCCGGTCAAAGAGTTGGACACAGTCGTCCGGCTGAAGAAAACGCTCTTGTAACACGGTTCCCTCGGCCTCTTCCTCCGACGGCAGCGCCAGCATTTGCACGAGCGCCGGGTTCGCTTCCAACAACTCTCCCCCTGCCGTGCAGCGGAAGGTGCCGAGGTTCAGACGGCTCAGGAGCGTCTCCAGCCGCGTCGCCAATTGGGCGGCTCTCTGTTTGGACTGCGCTCGTTCCAGCAAGGAATGCACGGCCGCGCGCAGGCGAACGAGGTGGTGCACGTTCTTGATCGCGTAGTCGTCGAGCCCGTTTTTCATCGCCTCAACGGCGATTTCCTCGCTCCCGGTCCCCGTGAACATGATCACGGGGCAGTCCGGGTGCCGAGCCTTGAGCGCGGTAAGGACGCGAATGCCATCGGTCCAGCGAAGCAGGTAGTCCGTGATGGCCAGGTCGAACCCACCTCGCTCGAGAGCCTGTTCGAGCTCTCGTCCTTCCTTGATTTCGATGGCCTCTATGTCGGGGAACTCCTTTCGCAACTCGCGGAGAGCGAGAAGCCGGTCATCCGGGTCGTCGTCGATCAACAGTACACGAAGCGGTTCTGACATGGCTGGCAGCGCGTTGCCGGCTCAGAACGAGACCAGCCGGTGGAAGGTCCCGACCTGACTCCTGCTGTCTCCTGTGCGTGGAGTCTGGTGCCAGTGTTCGAGCACGGATCGAGTTTCGGATGCGACAAGCGCTTCGGTGCAGCCCGTAGTGGACACCGGTTTGTCAATCTTGTCCTTTGAACGCGTTGCACGATTGCTGCCCCGCTCCCACGTATTTCGTACCGCCATTCTCAGCACAACTCCTTCGTGACTCCCACTTACAGGTGCGAGGTTTAATCTCTCAGTGCGCGATCGAAGTGACTCAGCTCGTCTCGAGGTCAGTCAGTCCTCCCATTGAGGAATGCCGCCTCCCCGAGAATAGCTCGCCAATGACGGGAAGCCAGGACCGTCCGATATCGCTTGGCTCCCTCGGCCTCGTCCCGGAGATTGCATCCTCGTGGTCCCTCTCCCTTCGATCCACTATCCTAATCGCTTTTTGGGCACGCTCGCGCGATTCGAAACCTCGCTAGTGCCGCCAAGACGATGATCGCGGGGTACTATGCACGCTCGCCTGTTCGCGATCGGCGGCGGGGAACTCCACCCAGAACTTGCTACCTTTGCCTTCGGCGGACTCCAGCCCGAGTCGCCCACCTAGACGGGCCGCGGCACGCCGGACGATCGCCAGCCCGATGCCGGTGCCGGGGTAGGTCTCGCGTCCATGGAGTCTTTCGAACACATTGAAGATGCGCTCGTGTTCTCGGGGAGGAATACCGACTCCGTTGTCCTCGATGTATAGACGAACCCAGTCGTTCCGTGTCTCGGCCGATACCTTTACCCGAGGCCGGACATCCTTGGCGACGAACTTCACGGCATTGGACAACAGATTCGTGACGATCTGTACCAGCGTGGCTCGGTGGCCCCGGACCGGCGGCAAACAACCCTGCACCACGACGTGCGCCTGGCTTGCCTGAATCTCTGGATCTAAATCAGATAGTGATTGTTCGACGACCCACGTCAGGTCGACCGACTGCAAATGGATCTCGGTGTGCGCGAGTCGACTGTAGGCGAGGACGTCCTCGACCAGCCCATCCATACGACTCGCCGACGCGACGATGCGCCGGGCGAGCTCCTGTCCCTCGGCGTCCAGCCGGTCGGCATGGTCCTCCACCAACGCGCGACCGAAACCCTCTATGGCTCGAAGAGGCGCTCGCAAATCGTGAGTCACCGAATGAGCAAATCCTTCCAGTTCGGCATTTACTTCCTCCAACCTTGCCGTGCGCTCCGCCACCCGTTTCTCGAGGGAAACGTTCAGCTCGCGAAGCGCTATCTCGTTTCGCCGACGTTCGATGGCGTCGCTCAGGAGATTCGCCATCGCCTGAAGGAAGTGCGCATCATCTTCGCCGAAAGTGCGGCGCCGAGACGTATGCGCCCCAAGTACGCCAAAGGGGCGAACGGGACCTTCAATGACCACGCTCATCCCGCTCACCACGTGGTGGTCGACCAGGAGCGACGGTCCGTGGAATCGCGTTTCGCTTCGTAGGTCTTCGACGATCACGGGTTCTTTGCGCTTCAAGGTGTAGCCCGCTTGGGAGTCGTTTGTGGCTGGAACTGTGGCGTGCCCGACGAGGCCGTCTTTCCATCCGACGCCGGCGCGCAAGATCAGCGCTTCGCCATCCGGGAGCAGCTCCAATACCTTGCTGTATTCGACGACCAGCGTTCCAGCCACCTCGTGCACGACTCGATCCATCAACTCGTCGACGTCCATGCCGCCCAGAGCATCCAGACCCATCTCAGCAATAACCGCCTGTTGCCGTGCTCGGACTTTCAGCAACTCCTGCACCTGATTCCGTTCGGTGATGTCCTTCCCCAACGCCGCAATGGCAACGGGATGACCGCTCTTGTCTCGTAGTAAACTCACAGAGTACAGGACGTCCGCGACCGAGCCGTCTTTGCGCTTGAATTGCATTTCCAGATTTGAAAGACTGTTTTTTGTCATGACCTCCTGGAAAGCGCGCTCGAACTGCTCCGGTTCCGCGGCAAGCGCTACCTTGGGCTTTCCGATCAAGTCCTGTTCTGTGTATCCCAGCTGCTTGGTGACGGATTGGTTTATGGAACGGAATCGACCTTCGAGATCTACGGTGCAAACTAGGTCGGAGGTGTTGTCGATGATGCTCTGCAAATAATCTTGCGTCGCTTTGAGGTGCTTCTCTATTCGTTTTTGCTCGCCGATGACCGCTGCAAAAACCAGCGCCGTTACCGCA
>Ga0187893_10014792_pt1 | contig 10565 bp, 9 predicted proteins | sample MA1701074metaG_FD_139574 | JGI IMG/M metagenome (GOLD analysis project Ga0187893, IMG submission 139574) | White microbial mat communities from a basaltic lava cave in the Kipuka Kanohina Cave System on the Island of Hawaii, USA - MA170107-4 metaG ...
GCGACCACTGGTGGAATGAATTGATTCCGCAACAAGCTCCGGAAGCATCCTTGGAACCCACCGACGCCGAAGATGTCCTGATGGTCATCTATACTTCTGGAACGACCGGCAAACCAAAGGGAGCTGCGCGTGCAGGCTGGCGATGTCATCTATTGGATGACCGACATGCCGGATGATGGGTTCTTGGCTGGTATTTGGCGCAACTTTGCTCGGTGCAACCTGCTTTGTATACGATGGCGCGCCCGACTTTCCGGGGCCTGATCGCCTCTGGACGCTCGTCGAACGGCAGAACATCTCAGTTCTGGGAGTGTCGCCGACATTGATCCGCTCGCTGATCACTCACGGAGAAGAACCTGTGCGGAAGCACGATCTCTCCTCATTACGAGCCTTTGCTTTGTGGCTGTTCGATGTGGTGGGCCGGCGCCAGCGGCCGATCATCAACTACTCGGGAGGAACTGAGATCGCTGGAGGAATCTTGATGGGTAACCCCCCTGTTACCCTTGAAGCCCACAGCTTTCTCCGCGCCGTGCCCTGGGATGGCAGCTGATGAGGTCGACGCGGAAGGGCGCTCAATTCGCGGTCAAGTTGGCGAGTTGGTGATTCGCGCGCCATGGATCGGCATGACCCGCGGATTCTGGGAGGATGAGCAGCGCTACCTGGAAACTTACTGGTCGCGTTTCGACAACGTCTGGGCGCACGGCGATTGGGCCGCCATCGACGAAGATGGGCTCTGGCATATTCTTGGACGCTCCGACGACACGATCAAGGTCGCCGGAAAGCGAATTGGTCCAGCAGAAGTGGAATCCGTGTTGGTGAATCACAAGGCGGTTAGCGAAGCAGCGGTTATTGGCGTTCCTCATGAAATCAAAGGCAGCGATGTCGTCTGCTTTTGCATTCTGGCGCCGGGTTTTACACCGAGCGATGAGCTGCGCTCTGAACTGCGCGGCAAGGTTGCTGCTGAGATGGGCAAGGCTCTCCAGCCTCGGGAGATTCGTTTCGTCTCTGATCTTCCCGAGACACGCAACGCCAAAGTGATGCGGCGGATTATCCGCAGCGCCTATTTGGGCGAGGTGCCAGGAGACACTTCAAGCCTCGTCAATCCACAAGCGATTCAGGAAATTCGCAAGGCCCGATGACGGCGACTTGGCGCGGTCCAGATTCTTGAACCGAGACCAAGCGCCGACGGCGGGTGGCGCTGTCTTGGAATCAATGTCAATGTGATCATGAAGCGCTTGGTCTCTTGAACTCGTAGGCTTTCGAGTCCTTCCGGTCAGCTCCGACCACGTTGGGCATAATGATCCGTCATTGGAAGCGCCAAAATATTTCAAGTTCTTGATCACCACCGGTAGACATCCCCTCAAACCTCTTCAGCAGAGCCAGACGCTCTGCGTTAATCCGAAGGTGCGCTTCGTACTCGAATGGAAAGGGCTGCCCGCGATCCCGACATCGACGTCGTAATCATTGCAACTCCAGACTCTTGACATGCGCCATGAAGCCTTATGAGCGCCTGTTACACTAGTTCTAGTCGACCTCGGTTGGCGTTAGTAGAAAGCGAGCTTCGACCCTGCCCTTGGATACTTTGCTGCGATATCGACACTAGCAACGGTATCTTTCGCCTGATAATTCAGCCGATTCCTATCTTGCGAAGATAGTCCCGAGTGCGTTTTGCTATGGGCAGCGGCCTGTCAAAAGGCGCCGGATACATATCTTGTTCGACAATTGCGAATCCCCTATAATCGATTTCTTGCAAGAGATCTCGAAATGCCGCAAAGTCGACAACTCCCTTCGATGGCTCGCAAAACATATTCATCGCGACTGCGGTTGCAAAAGGGATGCGCTCTACCTCCACCTTTCTTTGTATCTCCCGATTCACGCTCTTGAAATGGAGATATGGGATGCGCATATGGTACTCGCGCATGAAGGCAACCGGATCGCCGCCCCGGTAGGCGTGGTGACCTGTATCCAAGCAAAGCGAAACAACCTCTGGATCCGTGTCGGCCAAGAACCGTCTTATCTGGTCCTCGTATTCCACGTGAGTTTCTGCGTGCGGGTGGAAAACTGCTGTTAGCCCGAATCGTTGCCGAAGGATGGCGGCCAACCTGTGGACATGATCGATTAAGTGCTTCCAGCCCTGCTCATCCAGTCGTGGAGGAGCTATCGACTCGCCTGTGAATAGATTCGTATATGGGAAATCGATGAGCAAATGAAATTTGGCACCCAAGGATGAAGCTAATGCTCCAGCGCTGACAGTTTCCTTGACTACGTCATCCCACTTCGTCGGATTGGACAAATCCCCAAACGTTACTCCTGCCTCTAGTTTCAACCCTCGCGTGTCAAGTTCTGTGCGAAGCTTTTCTGGGCTGGATGGCAGATATCCATAAGGTCCCAACTCGGTCAAGGTGTAACCTGCCTGCGAAACTTCGTCTAAGTAACGATTCCAGGGAATTTGTCTGGCATCTTCAGAAAACCACACTCCCCAGCTGTCTGGACCAGTTCCCACTGTCACGTTCATCGATCGCCTCCACGCCCCAGCCAATCGAGATATCAATAGTAAAATTTCGCGAGTTCAGATCTTTCCTTTTCATATTGGTCGCGTAGAGAACGAGTGAGGGTGTCATTGGTGGCTTCAGCGACACTCACGTCCCACCAAATCCCGGACGCTAACGCCGGATCGCTATCAGATGCTTCAACGACAATAACACATGGCCTCGACTCCTCCCGGGCTTCGTTCAGCGCCCGTCGTAATTCTGCAGCAGTCCTTACATTCCATGTCTTGGCACCAAAACCTTCCGCGGTCTTGGCATAGTCAACGGGCAGATACTCGCCTTCCAAGCGATTGGTCTGGGGATCTCGATAACGGAATTCATTTCCGAAACTTCTGCCTGCTCTGTGAAGTTGATGAGCGAGGATGCAGCGATATCCGTGGTTTTCCGAAAGGATCACCGTTATCTTGAGCTTTTCTTGAACAGCAGTCACCAGCTCTGTCGGATTCATGAGATAGGTTCCATCCCCGACAAAGACATAGACCTCCCGATTAGGCTGAGCCATCTTGACACCCAGGCTTGCCGGGATTTCGAAACCCATACAGGAAAACCCAAACTCAAGAGCGCAGCTCCTTTGTTGCGTTGTATCCCACAGTTTGAATACGTTCGCAAGGAGTCCACTGGAAGCCCCAACAGCGATATCTCCTGCCTTCGATTGCTCAAACACGACGGAGACTAACTGCGATTCACTTAGGGGCACTGGGCTTTCGTTCTTAACAACATTGTGCTCGATGGTTCCTTTCCAAACATTCTTGGCGCCAACGATTTCCTGCTCGTAGGCGGTATTGGGTCGAAGGTTTGCTTTTTCACATTCCAAGGTGAGAGCCTTGAGGGCCTCTCTCGCATCCGCCACTACAGGAACCGCTCCCATCTTGTGTGCATCACGAGAACAAACATTGATATGGACGAACTTCACATTTGGGTTCTGGAAAAGGCCGCGCGATCCGGTCGTAAAGTCTGAGAGCCGTGTTCCGATGCAGACCACGAGATCGGCATCTTTCATGAATCTTGCCGCCACCGGATTGCCCTGTACTCCCTGAGCACCCAGGAAACTCGGGTACTCAGATCGAATGGAACCTCTGCCGGCGGTAGTCTCTCCCACCGGAATGGAAACCGACCGCGCAAACTGTTCAAGTTCTGCACATGCGTCTGAGTAGAGCACACCTCCTCCAGCGATAATGACTGGCCTCTTGGCGTCGAGTAGCAAAGAGACTACTTCCTGAATTCGCCGAGCTTCGGGAAGTCGTCGGTCGATCCTCCAAACACGTTTTTCAAAAAACTTAGATGGATAGTCGTAAGCTTCTGTTTGCACGTCTTGTGGAAGAGAGATGGTAACAGCTCCAGTTTCAGCGGGATCAGTTAGTACACGCATAGCTTCTGGCAGAGCTGTCAGTAATTGCTCTGGACGCAGTATCCGATCGAAAAAGCGGCTTAACGGCCGGAAGGAGTCATTCAAGCTCGTGTCGGCGGATATCGGATGCTCCACCTGCTGCAGCACATTGCCTTGGTATCTCGCCGCATAGTAATCGGAGGGAAGAAGGAGCACCGGAAGACGGTTTATCGTTGCAGCTGCAGCACCTGTCAACATGTTGGCTGAACCCGGCCCAATCGAGGTCGTGCAGGCGAAGGTGGAAAGCCTACGACTCACTTTGGCGAAACCCGCCGCAGTGTGCACCATCGACTGCTCGTTGCAGGGTTGGTAGTAAGGAAGATCATGCCCATACTCATACAAGGCTTGACCCAGCCCACTAACGTTGCCATGGCCGAAGATTCCGAAGACTCCTCGAATCAGCCGCACCTGCTGACGATCGAACTCACTGAATTGAGCCTGAAGATACTTGACTATCGCCTGACCCGCGGTCAGACGAATCGTCTGGCAAGCCCATTGAGTCATATACATTCTCCTTGTCGTATCGCATCAAGAACCATGCTGATTTCCTAGTCGTTCAGTCCATGGATAACCACGGTTTTGATTTCAGTCATATCCTCGACAGCATAGCGCACCCCTTCTTTGCCAAAACCGCTTCGCTTGAACCCTCCGAACGGCATCAAGTCGGCTCGCCACAGCGGTGTCCAGTTGATCATGACGTTTCCAGTTTCTACCTGGCGTGCAAACCGCAAAGCCCGCCCTATATCACGAGTGAAAATTCCAGCGCTCAGGCCGTACTCGCTGTTGTTGGCCAATGCCAGGGCCTGTTCCACGCTTTCAACTGGTGTGACCGCAACGGCCGGGCCAAACAGTTCGTCCTTGAAAAGACGCATCTGTGGACTGACGTCAGCTACGATGGTCGGAGCAAACGCGGCGCCGCTACGCTGCCCTCCAGCAACTAGGTGAGCGCCACTGTCCAAGGCTTCGCCGATCCAGGCTTCAACACGCTTGGCCTCTTCCTCTGAAATCATAGCCCCCTGTCCAGTGGTTTCATCCAGAGGATCACCCATTCGAATGGACTCGATTCGAGGCTTGAGGGCGTCCAAGAGGTCACCATAGATCTTTCTGTGCACCAGGATCCTTTGGACGGAGGCACACACCTGCCCCGAGTTGACATATCCTCCAATGGCAGAGACTTGTGCAACCTGCTCTAAATCAGCGTCTGGCAACACGACGAGTGGACTATTGGACCCGAGCTCCAGGGAAACCTTCTTGATGCCGGCAACGCGAGTGATCGCCTCACCGACCTCTGCACTCCCCGTAAAGCTGATCTTTCGGACTCTGCGGTCACCACAAAGAAGCGGGCCAATCCTAGCTCCCGTTCCCGTAATACACTGCAGTGCGTTTTCTGGGAGGCCAGCCTCAATCATGAGCTGCATAAGCTTGAGGGCAATCAGAGGAGTCTGCTCGGCTGGTTTCAGAATCACGGCGTTCCCAGAGGCTAGGGCAGGGCCGACCTTGTGTAGGGCCAAGAGTAAAGGATAGTTGAACGGCGTAATCGCCAAGACGACTCCGCAGGGTAAACGCCAAGTCATTCCCAGTTTGTCCCTAACTCCGGCTTGGGCATCCAACGGTAGGGTCTCTCCCCTCAGCTGAGACCCCTCGAAGGCACAAAGGCGCAACAAATCAGGCATTCGGCCTACTTCAATCCGAGCCTCGCTAATTGGCTTCCCAACTTCTAGGCTTATAGTTCGGCTCAGGTCGTCAGATTGGGCCTCAATCAGATCGGCGGCACGACGAAGAACCTGCTGACGCTCGTATGCACTCAGTGCAGACATAACTCGCGCCGCCTTCTCTGCGGCTGCCAGAGCCTCCTCAACTTGAGCGGCCGTAGCTTCAGGAACCTCTTCAATTACTTGGTTCGAATAGGGAGCCAGAACAGGAATATGCTCGGGAGAGTCCACCCACTGGGAATTGATGTACATTTTCACAACGCTACCCTCGAATAGTGTTCGCTAAAGTGCTCTTATCGCTGGTGCGGAAAACTCTGCATCGCTGGACCCAACGCCTCGTCAATGATGTGGCAAAGTATTGGTTGCTTTCCACTCTTAGGAACGCAGTTCAGGCCAATGCCCGGGGCGACCGATGGCTTCGAAACCGCGCCATCAACAGTTCCATAGCTCTTACCATACCTTCGCTGCGGTGTGGTTTTGAAGTGCTGTGCTAGGCGTCAAATACCAGAAGTCCCAACCTTGAAAGGTCAGAAGCTTAGCCACCTCTGGTCTGTATGAAGAATGAAACAGCCATAGGCGTTGTCCCTGCTTCAGCCTTGAGCTGGATGCCGCCGCACGTGCTTGTATCCCTGATCAACAAGTAAGTCTCAAACTCACAAGTAGGTCAAAGGTGAAGAATGCGAACCAAGAAAGCTCACTCTCGGTGAAAGGCAAGAACTTCAGGGTTGAGCACGTGGGCTGGGCGCTCCCCGCTCAGCACTTGTAACGCCTGATCGATGGCCGTCTTCCACAACCTTCGTTTGCTGGAGACAGTAACCCCGGCAATGTGTGGAGTGGCAATGACGTTTTCACGTTGAAGCAAAGGACTATTCGGATTCGGAGGTTCTGTTTGAAATACATCCAACCCCACCCCACTCAACTGACCAGTTTCGAGGGCCGCCAACAATGCGGTCTCGTCTACCAATCCTCCGCGCGATGTATTGATCAGGATGGATCCCCTCTTCATCTGGGCCAAACGGGTTTCATTGATCAAGTGTTGAGTAGTTGAGCTAAGCGGTAAATGAAGCGAAACAATATCTGCCCTCTGCAAGAGCCGTTCCAGATGTTCTTGCCTGTCCACGCCAAGATCTCTTGCCCGTTCCGAAGACAAGGCCGGATCATATCCAAGGACACGCATCCCCACTGCTAAGGCGATTCTGGCGACGCGGCTGCCTATTCGACCCAAGCCTACCAAGCCGAGTTCCTGGCCCTCCAGTTCCAAACCTTGGTGACAGTTGAAATAGTCAACGGCTCTGCCGGATCGCATGAGGTTCTCCACCTCTCGGAGTCGCTTGGCAACGGCAAAAATCAACAACATCGCGTGTTCTGCAGTGGAGACGACGGGTCCTTCCGGTGCAAAACAGACCGCGACACCCTGAGCCGTAGCGTCAGGAACACTAATGTTGTCGTATCCAATGCCGGTGCGTGAGACGACTCGCAACGTCGGGACTCGGCTGAAGAACTCTTTGTCATAACGAATACGCGCAGAGGCAATGATAGCTTCTGCACCCGTCAGGGCTTTGAAAGGATCTGTGGGGTCTTCACTGGCAGATCCGGTGATCAAAACCCTGCTCTGGAGCAGGCTGAAGTATTCGGAAGGCAAGCTCCGTTCGAACCAGAAGCGGTACATATGTGCTGGGTGCTCCTATTAGAATTGATAGACTTACTTTGGCGGCTGGGTGAATGACATCTAAACTAACTGCGGACTGCTTGGATCGCTTTTCGAACATTATTTGATGTTTGCTGCAGTGCTGTCAGCATCAGACTGTAGTCGTTTCCCATCTGTAGCCAATGAACGCCTTTTTCCACCCACTTGGCCAATGTTTGCGGTTCGGCCGAGCTTCCGACTCCGACCGGGATTCCCGCTAGGCGAGCTTTGGAGACAATTGTGTCTATAGCGCGCAAGACGTCAGAATGCTGAGGCTCTCCTGTGTGACCCATTGAGGCGGATAAATCCATAGGTCCAAGTACTAGACTGCTTACGCCTGGGACCGTCAAGATCTGATCGAGATTGTTGACTGCATCAATGTGTTCGATTTGCAAAATCGTCAGCAGCGTCTCGTTCGCCTTCTTCCAAAATTCGCGGAAATCAATCTGCCCATAGTAGGGCCGACGGGGCCCTATTCCCCGTATACCCTCGGGCGGATAGCGGCAGGCTTCTACGGCGCGACGGGCTTCTTCACCTGTCCGAACCATCGGAACAATGACACCGGCTGCTCCAATGTCCAGAACAGGTTTAATCAACACAGGATCATTCCAAGGTACACGAACCAACGGCGCAGAATCACTTCCCTTCGTCGCCATGATATGGCTCTGAACGGTTTCCAGGGAGAGCGCGTTATGCTCCATATCTATCCATACAAAATCAAGAAAGCTGCATACCGCCTCCGTGACGGTTGGATCCGTGAAGGTTATCCCAGTGCCAAGGCAGACGTGTCCTCGTGCGATCTTATCCATGAACTTTTGAGCGTTCTCCATAGTGTCCTCGTGTCCTCGCCTTAGATTCAACACACGCCAAATGCAGAAGGCTCCAAAACGGGCGAATGGTTCGTTGCATCTCTTATCATCAATGCAAAAAAATGCTTCACGTCTGCTCCAAGCCATGATCAGTGGCCCCGCGTCGTAATGTGTCACCGACTCCCTAGGCGGGGCAGGGGTCCTCAAGCGCAAGACTCAACGCGGGAGGTACGTCTGTGGTTTGCCATTGATACCGATCTGAACGGAGAATCGTCCGTCGGATTGAATAGCCGCTTTGATGAACTCTGGTTTGACGTTCTGGTCGTTTTCCTCGGCATTCGCAATAAACTTTGGATCCGTGTTCAACTCTGGACTTGTTTGAATGTTACGGTGAATCTGCCATATCGCTTGAACGCTCTTCGTGCCCTTGAGCGTCCTCATTGTGTTGGGTTCTGCCCCTTTCTTCTGCGCGTTATTGATCACCACAACTCGCGGGCGGATGCTCTCAATCAATACCGTGTTGTTGCTCTGGTCCAAGCCATGATGGCCGATCTGAAACAGATCTACGTCGCCGACTAGATTCTTGGGACAAACCAGCTGTTGTTCGGAATTCCAGGTGAGATCCCCAGTGACGAGAAATGAAAACTGCCCGTAGGTGAGCCGTAACACCAAACTTCTAGCATTGTCCGTTTTGTCCTCAGGACCGACCTTCTTGTTGGTGCACACGGCACTCATTGGAGTGCTCTTGGGTGCTGACACAAATTTCTTATCTGCAGCCAAGCACTGGATCTCCAGCTTCGGACCGCTGCGGCTCCGCCTCAACGCCAGCCCGGCTCCGGGGGTCAGAGCTTGCAGTTTTCCTGCCGCAATGCTTTTGAACTGGGCAAGTGACTTTGAGATTAACGGGAATTGGGCCGGGGTCGCAGGATCGGGCGCAACTTCAGGAATGCTCCGGTTGGCGTAGAACTTCCCGAGCGGCATCAGCCGGCTCAGTCTGTAAGCCCCACCAAAATGGTCCGAATGCCAATGAGTGATCACGACATGATCAATTTGCTTGAGATGCGCCACCTGGGTGGCAACGTAGTGGATGCGCGAGGCGTCGCGATCCAAGTCTTCTCCCGAATCGACGAGCAACGATTCTCCCTCGGGCGTGACGAGCAGGGTGGCAGCTCCCCCACCGACGTCAACCCAGTAGATTTCCAGGGACCGGGATTCCGCTTCATACCTACGGCTGAAGCTTAACAAGACCAGCAAAATCGACAAGGCAAGAAACTTTTTCATGGAGTAATCCTCTTCCCATGGTTTACTTCTGACGGTGGTGTGCAAGCTGAATAGGATCCTCGGGTCGCCCCGTGGCAATGCTGGTAAGGATCGGCTAATTTGCCCTGACAAAAACGGATATACTCCTTAGTCTGCTGGATGCTTGTGGACACCGCTCTCGTCATTAGAGGACCTTGTCGCAGCCTTCCCGGCCAGTGATCAAGTTGGTACTTCTAATTGCGGGCGAGTCTTAAATACTCCCGAGCTGCTGGATTGATCAGAGACTCAATCGTCGTGGAGATGTATCTTGCGCCGCGAGTTTGCCACTCACGAGCGCTCTTTGCATTGCCCGTCATGATGCCGAGCGCAGCCTTTGAACTCAGGACCACATCACAGATTCTCTGCATCACGTCCAAGACCGAAGGGTGCTGAGGCTGCCCTGGAACTCCGAGAGACTGGGACAAATCCATAGGGCCGATGAAAATGACGTCAACCCCATCGATCTCCACGATTTCAGGTAGGCACTGCACGGCTTCAACGGTCTCAATTTGAAGCACCACGAGCGTCTCAGAATTCGCCAGTTTGACGTAGTCTCCCAATGGCACCGTTTGACCGAAATCGGCGGCGCGAACACCCGCCAGTCCCCGTGTGCCCCGAGGGTAGTACTTTACGGAGCGCACGGCGGTCTCAGCTTCCGGCACGGTGTTGACCCAGGGAACATGCACTCCTTGAGCGCCGCTGTCCATGAACCGCAGAGTGACGGGAGGCTGATTGGTCGTCAACCGAACCATAGGCGTCACTCCCCGCAACTCGGCTGCCCGGACCAGGTTCTCACACTCCCGGGGATCGAGCACTCCGTGCTCCGCATCGAAAACAAGAAAATCCCAACCTTGATACCCCATCATCTCGGCCAGACTAGGCTCGGGATAGCGTACAAAACAACCGAACACTGTCTCACCAGCCTTCAGCTTTGCCTTTGTCCTATTGGTCTGCACTATTCTCCTCCACAGCACTTCAATGGGAAGATCTCGGCGCCAGCTGCCGAGCGAAACATACCCCTGGTTCCTTGATGGGAAAGCTTCTGCCAATCGGGCACCTTGCCGCACCGCAGTTCAGGTCACCCAAGGCCGATTTGGCGCAGATACGCTCGAGTGCGTCTGGCAA
>Ga0187893_10014793_pt1 | contig 10565 bp, 12 predicted proteins | sample MA1701074metaG_FD_139574 | JGI IMG/M metagenome (GOLD analysis project Ga0187893, IMG submission 139574) | White microbial mat communities from a basaltic lava cave in the Kipuka Kanohina Cave System on the Island of Hawaii, USA - MA170107-4 metaG ...
CAGAAGTAACGATGACCGCCGCTATTATCGCCCCCGCTATACCAAATTTTACTCCATTACTGACCATGATGCGACTGTATGCCCAAGCACCCGATAATACCTCTCCGAAGCACGCAGATTGCGCATGTTATGCGCAAGAATGCGACTGCATCTAGATTGATGCAGGTTACGCATACGTCATAATTCTTAATATATGCCAATCCTGCATATACGCGGTCGGACTTGCTAGAAGAATTCGTCAAAAGCCGTATTGATGTCAAAAAGCCGCGAAAGGAAGGCCGAACGTACGTCATCGACAAGCTCGAAGGTCTGGACAAGGAGAACTTTCAGATAATCGCCCCCTTTGTCGACGTAGTAAAGATCTATGGGGTGCTGCCGCTTCTGGTCCCTGAGGAGACACTGAAGAAAAAGATCGCATTCTATCACGATTACGATGTCAGGGTTTCGACTGGCAGCACGATCTCAGAGTACATGATCGCCGAGAACGCATTTGACAGGTTCGTCAGCGAGTCTGCAAAACTTGGCTTTGACATAATAGAGATAGGAGAGAATAGCGCGGACCTCAATTTTGATTCCAAAAAGAAAGTGACCGAGAGCATTCTGTCAAAGAACCTAGAGTTTCAGTGGAAGGTGGGCAAGAAGGATCCGCGGCACCAGCTCTCTCTTGACGCCACCCTTGCCAAGATAGAGGAAGGAGTAAAGCTGGGCTCCGACAGAATAGTGCTAGAAGCTAACGAGGGAATACACGTCGGGATATATGACGAAAAGGGTGGAGTCAAATGGAATTTTGTCGGTGCACTGACAGCTAAATTTCCTCCAAACACGTTCATCTTTGAAGCCCCACTTGAATCGCAGCAGTCCGCGCTGATAGCAGAATTTGGCCAGCGAGTAAACCTCGCCGAGGTCCGCCTGGACGCGGTCTCTTCAGTCGAGTCACAGAGGCGGGGCTTTCCAACAAAGGCGGCCTTTAGCGTGGCCCATCTCAGCAAGAACCCTGAGGGAAGCCCGGCGGCCAAATTCGTCTATTTCGTAATAAAGTCCAAGCCGCAGATAGACCAGGTAGAGCTGATGAACATGACGAACCTTCCCAGAAGAACGGTCCAGAGCGCTGTCGAGGAGCTAAAGACCCAGGGTCTTATCATTGAGCGGAGCAGCCTGGATGACGCAAGGAAAAAGGTCTACAGCACCGTGCAGTTCGAGTGGCTATAGATCAGATCGCTACGCCCTGACTTCGAATATCTTGGCAGTCGGGTTGTACCTATCCTGGTACCAGTAAAGAGACATTATGGCAGTCTTTTCATCTGTTATCTGCTTCCCCTCATCAAAGGCCTTTGATTTTTCTGCGAAATCCTTCCTCCATGAGCTGAGGATTTTTGCCCTGATGTTGAGTATGCATTCGCCCTTTTCGTTGCAGATGACATAGTAGGCATACTTTGTGCAGGCAAGCAACCTTGCTATTTCTCTGTGTGATGGCATTGAATCCAGTCGCGGGAAAATGGCAGTCTCTGAAATGAAAGGTTCCGCAGACGGATCCTTGCCGAGTCTTGCTGCATAGTAAACCACCAGGAGTGGACCCTGTGGCGTCTTTACGAATTGCGGTCGTACATAGCTGCGGCTGCCTTTGCCAGAATCCGGGGAAAGGCGGTCGCCGTCGGATGCCCTTACAAAGAACGCACAGACCTTTCGCCTGTCGTTATCTATTACTACACAGGGAAAGGTGCCCACTAGCTGCTCGTTTATGCTGTCGGGGATCGAATTATTGCGAGTTGACCATCGAAAATATGCTGCCTGATTCTTCAAGACAGCATCGGTTGATCGATTTCGAATTAATAGAGGAGTATGTAGGTCATCTATACTTAAGGTACCGACTGTCCTCTCAAATGTCGCTACAATAATATAATACGCGTCAACGACTGAAGTCCATGCCGGCAAAGAAGTGGCTTGACGATCAAGTCAATATGGATACAGTCAAGAACCAGACGATAGCGGTTATCGGTTACGGCATCCAGGGACGAGCCCAGGCATCCAACATGAAAGATTCGGGCCTTGATGTCGTAGTCGGGCTGCGAAAGGGTGGCAAGACCTGGCAACAGGCCGAGGCCGAAGGTCACAAGGTCATGGAAGTGGCCGAAGCTGCCAGGGCCGGCGATATCATTCACCTTCTAATCCCGGACATGGAGCAGGCCGACACATACAGGAAGGACATTTCGAATCATGTCACAGAAGGCAAGGCACTTAGCTTCTCCCACGGCGCCGCGATACACTGGAAGTGGATTGTTCCTCCAAAGAACGTCGATGTAGTAATGGTTGCCCCCAAAGGCCCGGGGCAGCGCGTACGAGAGTTGTTTCAGGAAGGCTTTGGCACGCCATCCCTTGTAGCAGTATATCAGGACCACACTGGCACGGCACTCCAGCGATTGCTTGCCATAGCAAAGGCCATAGGAAGTACCAGGCCCGGAGTATTACAAACCACTTTTAAAGAAGAAGTCGAAACGGACTGGTTCGGCGAGCAGGTGGATCTTTGCGGCGGTGCACACGCGCTGGTAATGAATGCATTTGAAACTCTTGTAGAAGCAGGCTACCAGCCAGAGGTTGCCTACTTTGAATGCCTGCACGAGCTGAAACTAATCGTTGACCTGATACAGAAATACGGCATAACCGGCATGTACAACCGGGTAAGTGAGACTGCCAGGTACGGCGGCCTGACTAGAGGTCCACGCATAGTAGACAAGGATGCGAAGAAAAAGATGAAGGACGTTCTCCAAGAAATTCAGTCCGGCGAGTTTGCAGAAGAGTGGGTCAGCATCTACAAGAAGGAAGGCAAGAATTCCTTTGCGCGCTACATGAAAGACATTGAAGGCCACCAGGTGGAAAGGGTGGGCAAGGAAATGCGCAAAATGATGTGGCCGGGCGCGCCTGAAGTCTAGCTACTTTCCACGGAGTTTTTTCACGTTCTCCGTAATGTGATTGATTATCACAGACAGTGGGGTTCCCGGACCAAAGTTTCCCGTGACTCCCTGCCTCTCAAGTTCGGCCCTATCGCTTGGAGGAATTATTCCGCCTCCAACAACTAGAATGTCAGTAGTGCCCTTTTCCCTTAGCAGCCTCGCCACCTTGGGAAATAGTGTAAGATGAGCGCCATTTAGCAAGCTCATGGCAATCGCGTCGACATCTTCGTCTACGGCCATGTTCGCGGCCTGCTCCGGCGTGCAAAAAAGGCCCGAGTAAATGACTTCCATGCCCGCATCTCGAAATGCCCTGCATATCACCAGCGCTCCTCTATCGTGGCCATCAAGTCCCAGCTTGCAGACCAGGATTCGTATCGGCCGGTGCTGTTGTTGCTGCGCCGACATACTACCTGAAATCAAGCGTCCTCTGCTTAAAATATTTATTCACGCCGGGAATGATGAATACGCACCGGAGTTAATCATGAATTCGCGCTTTATTGAAATCCGGCCCCTTCTCATGTGTAATACAATCGATATCCCACAACCAGGAATTTCCTAAAGGCTTAATATTGCGCGAAATGCAACATTGCGTCCGTAATGCTTCCCATAGTGAAAGGGCTTCTGGCAGGCGAACGAAGATCCCTTGCAAGGGCTATTTCCATAGTTGACAACGATGACCCGGAATCACGCGAGATCATTCGCCAGATATTCAGCAAGACCGGAAAGGCCAGGACCGTCGGCTTTACCGGTCCCGGTGGAGCGGGCAAAAGCTCGCTTGTGGGAAGCCTGATACCACACTGTCAGGCTCTCGGCTACAGGGTCGCTATCCTCGCAGTCGATCCGACCAGCCCGATAACCGGGGGCGCCATCCTGGGCGACAGGGTGAGGATGCAGGGAAGCCTGGACGATGAAAGGGTGTTCATGCGTAGCATGGCATCAAGGGGCGCAGTGGGAGGCGTGTCCAAATCCCTCCGCAACGCCATAAGGATCCTTGATGCCGCGGGCTACAACCTTGTGCTCGTTGAAAGCGTGGGCGCGGGACAGCTTGAAGTCGAGATTTCAAGGGTTGTCGATATCACCGTCGTGCTGTTCACCCCGCACACAGGTGACAATGTTCAGGCGGTGAAGGCCGGCTTGACAGAGATAGGAGACCTGTACGTGGTCAACAAGTCTGACCTTGACGGGGCGATAAAGCTGTACACCACTGTGGTTGACCTCATCGGTAACACCGAAAGAAAGCCTACTATTCTAAAGACCTCCGCCAAGACGGGAAAGGGTATAAAGGAACTAGCGCAGGCTATTGACAAATCGCTAAAGGAAAAAAGCATTAATTATAAAGAACGCGAAAGAAAGATGCTGGAGGACGAGTTAAGAGACATGGTCTTGAACATTATAGAGAAAAGAGTCTCTGACACGCTTGTACGAAGCAAAAAGTATTCAGATTTTGTGGAAAAGCTGTCAAGAAAAGAGATCGATCCCTACCAGGCAGCCGAGCAGCTCGCTGCGGGAGTTTTGTAGGTGGTAAGTGGTGACTGAGAATCTAAAGACTGACTCTGCCATACCGGTAAAGCGGGTCTATGGCAAGAAGGATCTCGCAAAGCACGACGGCCGCGATGAGCAGCCCGGCAAGTATCCCTATACTCGGGGCCTGTATCCGAACATGTACCGCGAGCGGGTCTGGACCATGCGGCAGTACAGCGGCTTTGGCAGCGCCGAGGAAACCAACAAGCGCTTCAAGTTCCTCCTTGATCACGGCCAGACGGGGCTTTCGCTGGCATTTGACCTTCCAACGCAGACAGGCAGGGATTCAGATGACCCACAGTCAGAGGGAGAGGTCGGAAGGACAGGCGTTGCCATTAGCTCGATAAAAGACATGATGACATGTTTTGAGGGCATCCCGCTTGACAAGGTTAGCACGTCTATGACAATCAACTCTACCGCTTCGACGCTACTTTCGCTGTACATCACCGTCGCCGAGTCCCAGGGCGTCTCTGCAGACAAGCTCAGGGGGACGACCCAGAACGACATTCTAAAGGAATACATTGCGCGCAACACGTACATCTACCCGCCAAAACCTTCGATGCGGATCATAGCAGACATGATAGAATACAGCTCGAAAAAAGTGTCACAGTGGTACCCGATCAGCATTTCAGGATACCACATGCGCGAAGCGGGCTGCAACGCCGTTCAAGAGCTTGCATTCACCTTTGCAAACGCGATTGAATACATCAAGACCTGCACTTCAAGGGGGCTGAAGGTGGACGACTTTGCCCCAAGGCTGTCGTTCTTTTTCTGCTGCACGATGGAGTTCTTTGAAGAGATCGCCAAGTTCAGGGCTGCAAGAAAGATCTATGCGAAAATAATGAAGGAAAGATTCCACGCCCGAGACCCAAAGTCCGCCCACCTCAGGTTCCACGTGCAGACAAGCGGCGAGTCTCTTACTGCTCAGCAGGTTGACAATAACATTGTCCGGGTTACCTCCGAGGCACTTGCAGCGGTGCTGGGCGGGTGCCAGTCGCTCCACACCAACTCTAGGGACGAGGCACTGGCGCTGCCAACAGAAGAGTCAGTCAAAGTTGCACTGAGGACGCAGCAGATAATCGCAAGCGAAACCGGCGTCACGAAAACTGTCGATCCGCTCGCGGGGTCGTACTATATTGAATACCTCACCGGCAGGATAGAGGACGAGGTATACAAGTACCTGAAGCGGGTGGACCGGATGGGAGGCGCGATGGCGGCAGTCGAGAAGGGATTCTTTCAAGAAGAGATCAGGAACAATGCGTACCAGCTAAAGAAAGAGATCGACGAAAACAAGCGGGTAATAGTTGGCGTGAACAAGTACCAGGACGCGAACGATATCGAACCAAAGCTCAACCGGATTGACATTGAAATAGAAAAAAAGCAAGTCGCCAGACTAAAGGAACTGAAGAACAGCCGGGACAAGTCAAAGGTGAGCCACGCTTTGGAGCAGCTTCAAAAGGCGGCAGAGAAAGACGAAAACCTAATGCCTCTCATTATAAACGCTGTAAAAAGCTACAGCACTCTGGGCGAAATCAGTGGAACCCTTCGCGGGGTATTTGGAAGATACGAGCCAAAGGTGTCGTTCTAGGGCTTGCCTTTCTGCTTCGCCAGAATGGATGATACTCCATCCACAAATCTGGTGTGGTCGTATGGTGGCATTATCCCAACTATCAGCGTGTCATGATCGCTAATCGGGAAAAACAATCCATCGACATACTTGTAGTGAACGGTTACGAACCCGAGCTCGCCGAACTTGTCCTCGTTGGCCTTTACCGTCTTGATCACAGTGTCCAGCTGAGAGATCATTTTCCGGAATTCCTTTTCATCGGGTGCAGGCCCACCGGACTTCATGTGGGAGGCAGCCAGCCTGCCCTTTGAAACGACGATAACGACTTCGCTGTTGGGATGCAGTTCTGATACACTCCTGCACAGGGACTTGTAGTTCACGACTAAATGTCGAACTGGCTCGACATAAAACTTTCTGGCTTTGCCAGGCTGGGGCAATGTGTATCCCGGCTTAGGTACGACTTGCTCGATAATCCAGAGATCTGAACAGCAGTAGATAGAATTTATTAGACAAGTAATCGCACCGCCAAACTGTGCGGACAAAGTCAAAGTATCGGTTTGCCGCTCTTGCCGCAGGCTTTATTCTCGCTGCCTTTGTTGCAGTGGCGGCGATGGTCACTCCAGGCAAGCAGTCAGACCGCGTGGTGCAGGGACTTGACTTTCCACCTGTAATGATTGCCAACGCGGCAACCGTGGATTATTTCCTCAAAGTAGACGGGATCAAGGGCGAGTCAACAGCTCCGGGCCACGAGGAAGAGATCGAAATTGTTTCTTTTAGCTGGGGCGTCTCAAGGGAGGTCACCGCCGGGGGTTCTGGTGGAGGAAAGCCAACGTTTGAAGACCTTACAGTGATAAAGCTCCAGGACAAGTCGTCTACCAAGCTTTTCCTGGCAAGTGCTTCAAGCAAAGTTATCGACAAAGTCGTCCTCACTGGAATCAGGACGGATCTGGCGGGCCAGCAGTTCATGAAAGTTGAGCTCAAAAACGTGGTAATCAGCTCCTTCATAGAGTCCTCGTCTACCGGAGAGCTTCCGAGTGAAAATGTGAAGCTGAGTTTTGAGAGAATAGAGCTGGTCTATAGATCAACCAACCCTGACGGCTCTCTCGGCACCTCATTTCGGGCGGGATGGGATGTAGTACAGAACAAGGAAATCTGATAGGGTTTACACTCGCCATAACTCGGAATATTCCCGCAAGTACATGTTGCGCCCAGGGCTCAACATGAGAGGCTATCAAACAACTGGTTCCTAGCTCTGATCAGGGCATAAACAGAAATTACAAGAAACAATAGCTGCGGACTAGTTTCCCTCATAGTCAATGCTGGTTTGGCAAATTATTCTTTCCTAATATGGGGATAGCCTTAATTATTTGAATATATATAATATAGCCATGTCGAGCGCGTTTGAAGACGGTTCGCTTGGACTGAAGCTCAAAGGCTACGCTATAGTACCCAATGATGCCCTGGAAACCAAGATCGCGATCTACACCCCAGAGATCGTGGAGTCGATTCTGATGGAGCACCCGCACCTTGTAGACCGCTGGTTGCAAAAGCTCCACGCGGAATACATCAGAAACAAGAAATCGTGTGATTTTGAAAATGATCCTGTGGCATGTTTCACCCTTTCCGTATACGAGCAATTTGAAAAACACTTCAAAAGTTGGCAGGACGGCGGCCTGATAGCTATAAGCCTCCCCCGTGGAAGAATCGTCAGAGTTACGCAAAAGCCGTTGGTCTCGATTGTATCGAATTCCGGTTATCTGGTTTGTGACAAGTGCGCGACATCCTTCACGAGTCTGGAAGAGTACGAGAAGCATTCCCGGCTGGAGGAAGCAAAGCTCGCGGAAGAAAAACATCATAAAGTTTCATATGAAAAGGCCACTCCGGCCCCAGCGCGGTGATCTGGGCTATGAAAAACCATGCCGATGAGCTGCCCTTTGGGTGCGATACCTGCCCAAAGAGCTTTTCTTCCGCAAAAGAGCTCACGAAGCACTACGAAGAAAAGCACCCTGACATGATCGAAAAAGTGATCATGCCAATATAGTTCACATAGTTTCAGGCAGAAGGTAATATATTCATGTAGTCCGGTAGCGCACCTATGGTCAAGGCGGGCTTTCTATCCTGGGTTCGCTCCAATGAAAAGGAGATCATTGACAAGCTCGTAGTGCAGAGTGCCAACCTGCTCAAAGCAACCGGAGCCCTTGTGGAACTGGTTTCAAAGTTTGACAATATCAAGGAACGAAAGGCGGAAATCAAAGAACTCGAACATCAGGGCGATGCCATAACCCACGACCTCTACACTTTGCTTGACAAGACCTTTGTCACTCCGCTCGATCGAGAAGACATCTCAAAGCTTACAGGTGCTGTCGACGAGATTTTAGACTACACGGACGGAACCGCCGAAAGGTTCGTGCTTTTCAAGATTCCTAAGCCCACACCTTACATGGTGGAGCTTGCCAAGACCATTCTTTCAGCCACACAGGAAGTGCACCTGCTGATGAATCGCCTGAGGCGTTTCAAGAGTTCCACCGACTTGATGGAACATTGCCGCAAGATAAGCAAATATGAACACGAAGGGGACACGATTTACCGGAACGCGATTGCGGAACTTTTCGAAACAAACGATCCGATAGAGATTATCAAGATGAAAGAGATCTATGAGACGCTCGAAGGGGCGCTGGACAGGTGTGCCGATGTCGCGGATGTCTTTGAGGACATTGCTCTGAAATACGGATGATGCGTTGTGGCACAGGAAGTAATCTTTGTTGTTTACGGCGCAATAGCGGCGGCGCTCTTTTTCGATTTCGTCAACGGGTTTCACGATGCCGCAAATTCCATAGCCACGGTAGTAGGTACAAGGGTTCTCAGACCGCTACAGGCAGTGGCGTTGGCCGCCATGGCAAACTTTGCCGGTCCGTTTGTTTTCGGAACGGCAGTTGCAGCCACCGTAGGCAAGGGGATAATCCAGCCGGAGTTCTCGACTGTCTATGTTATCCTGGCAGGACTGATAGGAGCTATCATATGGGATCTCATTACCTGGTGGTTCGGACTTCCTTCTTCGAGCAGCCATGCCCTGATCGGGGGGCTCGTAGGATCCGCACTCTTGGTAGGTGGGCTGGAGGCACTGGTATTCGACGGCATCCAGAAGGTACTGGTCTTCATGGTGGTTTCTCCCTCAGTAGGATTCGCAATCGCTGCAGGGTTTGCTTTGGCAATCATGTACTTTCTTGGCAGGTCAACTTCTGCAAGGGTGAACCGGATCTTTGGCAGACTACAGATCGCGTCTTCTGCATTCTTTTCTCTGACGCATGGAGCAAACGATGGCCAAAAGACGATGGGTGTAATAACCGCGCTGCTCATCGCGGGCGGCCTGCTCCAGACCGAGGCATTCATTGTTCCACTATGGGTGGTGTTAGGGGCAGCAGCGGCTATCGCGCTTGGAACATTTTTTGGGGGATGGAGAATCGTAAAGACGATGGCTTTCCGCCTGACAAACTTGAGGCCCTACCAGGGTTTTTGTGCCGAGACTGGAGGCGGTGTGATCCTGACGTCGATGGCGTGGCTTGGCATTCCCGTTAGCACCACACATGCGATTTCAGGCGCCATAATGGGCGTCGGCTCGACAAAAAGACTTTCTGCAGTCAGGTGGGGGCTGGGCAGGCGAATAGTCTATGCCTGGATCATCACAATACCGGCGAGCGCCGCGATAGCTGCCGCCAGTATGCTGGCAATCAGGGCAATTGCTGGCTAAAAGACTTTACGCACTGGTCGCAGCACCGTTTGAGAACATTTACCTTTGTTATTATTCCGTCAATAAAGACGTCGTAAGAAGCCATTCCTGTATCGCACAGATCGCACGAGATCGCCTTGAGGCGTTTTACTTGGTCAGAGATTGGACTTATGCTGACAACCCGCACATCCGGAGAGCCAACGAAGGTGGTAGCCATACTGAGGACACCGACTGCGACCTTAAAGAACTGTTTCTATATAGTCTATATGGACTATGTTGGCAGGATGATCCGACCGATAAGGATTGTTCACGAGCCGAGGGGGACAGAAAAGGTTAATTGAATCGAAAAAAATCCGCCTTTGTGGGCTTGGGCACTTCGGTTCGCAGATGCGGTGATCTTTTCCTGCCTGCCCCGGTAAGGATTTGAGAAGGGTTGGCGCCTGGCTATGTTCTGGGGAACCTTGCAAAGGAAATCAAGCGGCTCGAGATACAGGCAGGTTTATTCGGACCCTTAAGCAGGGAGGCCCTTCTAAAGGCCGGCATAAAGAAGGGAATGAGGTGCATCGACATAGGCTGCGGCTCGGGCTCGGTGACCAGAATGATGTCCGACATAGTCGGGAGGACGGGCAGGGTTGTCGGTGTAGATATAGACGAAAAATATCTGGAATACTGCAGGAGCGTTATCACCCAGTCCAATGTGGAATTTGTTCGTGACAATATTTCTGATAGTGGTCTTGACAGCATTGGAAGCTTTGACATAGTTTTTTCTCGATTTCTCTTTGTCCACCTCCGCGACAAGAGC
>Ga0187893_10014794_pt1 | contig 10565 bp, 5 predicted proteins | sample MA1701074metaG_FD_139574 | JGI IMG/M metagenome (GOLD analysis project Ga0187893, IMG submission 139574) | White microbial mat communities from a basaltic lava cave in the Kipuka Kanohina Cave System on the Island of Hawaii, USA - MA170107-4 metaG ...
ATCATCTGCACATCATCACTGATGATTGACTGGAGGAGATCTGGACCGGTATAATTGCAGCACTTCGACACAAACCGAGGTCACATGGCGAGACGCGTCTTTTTTCTGACTTCCGCTGTGGCTCTCGGCCTTCAGGCTCAAACCATCGATCAAGCGGAGTTTTTCGAGAAGCGCATCCGCCCACTGCTCGCTAAAAACTGCTTCTCGTGTCATACGCAGACCACCTTGGGCGGGCTGCGGCTCGACAGCCGCGACCATATGCTGAAGGGCGGTAACTCAGGGCCCGCGATTATCCCCGGTAACCCGAATCAAAGTCTCCTTGTTCAGACCGTCAGTCACACACACGAGCGCCTGAAGATGCCGCTGGGCGCGTCGCGCCTGCCTCTTGAGGAGATTGAAAGCCTCAAATTATGGGTCACGCTTGGCGCCTTTTGGCCCGAGATGGCTGTTTCCGCCAGCCCCGCCGCTTCAGGAGTGAAATACGTTATCCGGCCCGAGCACCGCGAATTCTGGGCTTTCCAGCCGGTTCGCAAGCCTGCCATCCCTCAGGTTGCAGACACCAACTGGCCGAAGGGTCCGATCGATCGATTCCTTCTCGCGAAACTCAAAGCGCAGGGGCTCAAGCCCGCCAGGCCTGCCGACAAACGCACGCTCATCCGGCGGGCGACTTTCGATATTATCGGCCTGCCTCCGACACCGGAAGATGTGGATGCCTTCCTGGCGGATGACACGCCGAACGCCTTCGCGAAAGTAGTTGACCGTCTGCTCGCCTCCCCGCATTACGGTGAGCGTTGGGGTCGCTACTGGCTAGACCTGGCGCGCTACTCCGACTCTGTAGGCGCTATCGACGGGATCGCCAATTTCAGTGCGAATGCCTTCCGTTATCGTGATTGGGTAGTCCAGGCATTCAACGCCGATATGCCTTACGACCGCTTTATCAAGGCACAGCTTGCGGCGGACATGTTCCCCGAAAAAGAGCGCGATAAGGTGCTGCCCGCCCTCGGCTTCCACGCTCTAGGCCCTCCGGCGGAAGACGACCGCGTTGACATCACGACTCGCACATTTCTTGCCCTCACTGTCGGCTGCGCTAAGTGCCACGATCATAAGTTCGACCCGATCCCGACCCTCGACTACTATTCCCTCCAGGGTGTATTCAAGAGCACCGAACTCCAGGAATACCCGCTGGCTTCGCCCGATGTCGTGGCTGCATACAAGAAAGTCCAGCAGCAGATCAAGGAGAAGGAGGAGGCCATCGCCGAGTTCGTGCAAAAACAGCGCGACCTGCTCTCTGAGACTTTGCTCGGTCAGACCACGTCGTATGTGATCGCTGCCTGGAAGATCAGGTCCGGCGCCCAAAAGGATCTCCCTGAAGCGGGGCTGGACGGCCTGACGCTCAAACGCTGGATCAAGTATCTGGGCAATCGCGAACGCGAGCATCCCTTCTTGAACGAGTGGGACGAGCTGATAAAAAAGGGCGCGACGCTCGAAAACGTGCAAGCTTTCGCCCGCAAGTTTCAGCAGTTGGTCATATCTGTGAACGTGGAGAAGCGTCAGATGGACGACCGCAACCACGTCAAGCTCGGTGGCGCCGCCGGTTTCAAAGACAAAAAGATCCGGGACACAGTCAATATCGAATTTCTCGAGCCCAGGAAATGGTCACTCTGGAGAGATATGGCCGGCGACCCATGCAAAACGGGCGGCTGTCAATGTGGGCTGCCTTTCGATGGCGGCATCGTTTTTTATGGTGACAAAGGCGACGAGCACCACGGTTATTACAAATTGGCGGAGGAAGAAAAAATCGACCGCTTCCTGACTGATGAGCGGAAGGGCCAATTGGACAAGATGCGCGCCGAGTTGGCCGAATTGCAGAAATCACTGCCTCCGCCGTATCCGTTTCTGCACGGCTATCGCGATTCGAATGAGCCTGCGGATGTCCCAGTGGCGATCCGGGGCGACGAAAAGAATCAAGGTGAAATCGCGCCACGCCGCTTTCTCCAGATCCTGAGTACCGGCGAGCCGAAGGGCTTCTCCAAAGGTAGCGGGCGTCTGGAGCTTGCCGAAGCCATCGCCAGTCCGGAAAACCCGCTGACCGCAAGGGTCCTGGTCAATCGTCTGTGGCACTATCATTTTGGCCAGGGCATTGTACGAACCGTTAGCAACTTTGGCCGTCTTGGGGAGCGCCCCAGCCATCCAGAACTGCTGGATTATCTCGCCACCCGACTAGTTGAGAGCGGCTGGTCCATCAAAGCACTGCACCGCCAGATGATGCTTTCCGCCGCCTATGCCATGAGCACCGAGCACATGAGTTCTAACTTCGAGAAGGATCCGGACAATCGTCTTCATTGGCGCGCCAACCTGGCGCCACGCCTCGACGCGGAATCATTGCGGGACGCTATTCTCGCCGTTTCTGGCAGTCTGGTTCGGGATGTGGGCGGACCTCCGGCGAAGCTCATTGACGACAACCGCCGGCGCGTGCTCTACACGGCCGTGACCCGAACCGATGTGGATCGCGCTCTGCTTTTGTTTGATTTCCCTGATCCCAACGCCGTTCCCGAGACGCGGGCCGTTACCGTTGGTCCTTTGCAGCGCCTCTATTTTCTGAATAGTGGTTTTGTAATTAGTCAGGCGGCCAAGCTCACCGAGCGCCTTATGAAAGAAGCTCCCGGCTCTGATGATCAAAAGATTCGCCGCGCTTATCAGCTTCTGTTTTCGCGTTTGCCCGCCGGTGCTGAAATTGCGCTCGGAATCGATTTCCTCCACCGCAGCGGAAATTCATGGGATCAGTACGCCCAGGTGCTACTCGCTTCGACCGAGTTCAGCTCCATTAACTAAGGACCTCTATGACACGCCCTATATCTCGTCGTGAAGCGCTGCAGATGATGGGCTGCGGCTTCGGCTCGCTTGGATTGACCAATAACCTGCAGGCCGGCCCTGCGCAGCAATCTCATTTTCCGCCTAAGGCCAAACACGTTATCTTTCTGTTTCTGAATGGCGGCTTGTCGCATCTCGACACCTTCGATCCCAAACTGGAGCTCACTCGGCAAGACGGTAAGCCGATGCCCGGTCCGAAGATCATCACGGAAACTCGGGTTGCCGGCAACCTGATGGCTTCGCCCTACAGCTTCCGCAAATATGGCCAGAGCGGGATTGAGGTGAGCGAGATATTCCCGAAAGTCGGCGAGTCGATCGATGAGTTTTGTGTCATTCGGTCGATGTGGGCCGACACATCCCTGCACGCGCCAGGCGTGCTGTTCATGAACTGCGGCCATCCATTGCCGGGCCGCCCTTCTATGGGCTCCTGGATTAGTTACGGACTCGGCAGTGAGAACGAGAATCTTCCCGGTTTTATTGTTCTTTGCCCTGGTTACCCGATTGGCGGGCCGCAAGCCTGGTCCTCGGCCTTCCTCCCGAACTCGCATCAAGGCACCCACCTCCCTAGCTACGAGCGCGATCCCGAAAAGCTGATCCAGTTCATCCGGAACCATCGCCTCACTCCGGACCAGCAGCAGCGCCAACTCGAATTGCTCGACAAGCTCGATCGTTCCTACATTGGCCGCATCGGCTACCAGCCGCATCTCGAGGCCAATATCAAGTCCATGGAAGTGGCATTCCGGATGCAGACTGAGGCGCCCGAGATCTTTGACGTGGAAAAAGAAACCGAAGCGACCCGCGCGCGATATGGCGACGGGGATTTCGGTCGCGGGTGCCTGATGGCCTTGCGATTGGTCGAGTATGGCGTACGCATGGTGCAGGTCTACTTCGGTAAGCGGCAGCCCTGGGACAGCCATGATGACATCCGCATACACGGTGGCTTGGCCAAGCAGGCCGACGGCCCGATTGCGGCGCTTGTCCAGGATCTGAAGTCTCGGGGCTTGCTCGACAAGACCATCGTCATCGTCGGCAGCGAATTCGGCAGGACGCCCTTCAATCAAAATACCGGTGTCACGGTCGCCGGCGTAGGCCGCGACCACAACGAGAAGGGTTTCACAACGTTAGTAGCCGGTGGAGGTTTCAAGCGCGGCCTAGCTTACGGCGCGACCGACGAGTACGGTTTCAAAGCCGTCAATCACCGCGTCCACGTGCATGATCTGCACGCCACGATACTTCATCAGCTCGGGCTGGACCACAAACGCCTCACCTACCGGTATAGCGGACGCGATTTCCGCCTTACCGACGTAGCCGGGGAGGTCGTTAAGGATATTCTGGCCTAGAATTGCTTCCGGCCCCAGTACTCGAGCATGTGGCCGTCGGGATCTTCGAAGTCGATATGCACTTCCTTCTCCTTGTTGTACCGTGGGCCCCAAAATTTTACATTGTGCTTCCGCAATGTATCGAGAGCATTCTGCTCGTCCATGGGATCGATATAGAAAACAACATGAACCCGCCTGCCTAGATCTTCGATCGCTCCCAGGTGAGGATTGATCCGCGGCCACTCGTTTGGCAACCACAACCCCAGATACCCGTTCGCCAAGTGAAAGGTAACGCCCGTCCCGGGCTTGAGGGCGTCATAGGCGAATTCCTCGAGCCCAAGTACGTCGCGATAGAAACGTCGCGAACGCTCGAGGTCTGAGACGACTAGTGCAACTTCAGCGATTTGTTTGATCTTGGGCGGCATGAAATCAGCTTTCCTCTAGTGCCCTACCGGCTCAAAGCCGACAGGTTCGCTTTACAACGGAGAGACGGCCGAAGCCTAGTGCCATGGGAGTCCTCGAAGCCGACAGCATCCCCGCGGTGGATTGACACCCCGCTCGATACATGTTATTCATCATCGATGATCAAGTGAATCACCATACCATGAGCTGACGCGCTCTGCAATCAAATTCTGCGGTTAAATTCTGCGGTTTCGCCCATTGGGAGGGGTCATGCAAAAGCTTCTTCGGGTCTTCTTGATTGCGGTGGCCGCCTTACCCGCCGCTGCACAGACGTTTGGTGAGATTACCGGCGAGGTTCGCGATCCGGCCGGAGCTCTAGTAGCTGGCGCGACGGCGATTGCGACGAACTCAGCTACGAACGCGACACGAACCACCAGTACCAATGAAGCTGGTTTGTATAGCTTTCCCGCACTTCCGCCGGGCACTTATGACCTGAAAGTTCAGATGAAAGGGTTCGCTACGGCAGTGCGAACCGGCATATCGCTTCAGGTACAGCAAACGCTCCGGGCCGATTTTTCGCTACAGCTCGGTGATGTCGCCCAGACCATCGAGATCAAGGGCGTAACCGGCATGCTCGATACCGAGAGCGCGGCTGTTGGGACAGTTATTGAAAACAAGCGCATTCTGGACCTTCCCTTGAATGGCCGCAACTTCTTGCAGCTTGTCGCTCTGACGCCAAACGTTAGTTTTGGATTCCCCTCCTCTGGCACAGCGGGCGGTCGCCAGGGCGGTATTCGCACACAGCAGACGATCTCGATAGCTGGCCAACGGAATTTCACGAACCGCTATACGCTCGACGGAATCGAGAACACAGATGTGGACTTCGGTACCTACCTCTTCTTGCCGTCCATTGACGCACTCCTGGAATTTAAGGTGGAATCAGGAATTTTATCCGCTGAGTTTGGACGTCAGCCTGCGCAGGTGAACGCTTCGACCAAGCCAGGTACTAACGATTTCCACGGCGCCCTTTTCGAGTTTCTACGCAATGACAAACTGGATGCTCGACCGTTTGATTTCACGCCGGTTCGGACCACTAAGTCGTCTTTCAAGTTGAATCAATATGGGTACACCTTGGGCGGACCCGTCTGGATCCCGAAAGTGTTCAACGGGAGGAACCGGCTGTTCTTCCTCTCCAATTTCGAGGGGCTGAGGGACCGCAAGCAGCAGCAGCGCGTAATGACTGTTCCCACGGCGGGCATGAGAAATGGAGACTTTACGCGCTTCGCCAACCCAATCTATGACCCCGATACACGCATGGGACCACGAGGATCGGTGACAGCCCAGCCATTTCCGGGAAATGTAATTCCCCAGAATCGCCTGCACGCCACGTCGCGCCAGTTACTCGAATTCATTCCGGCACCCAATATTGAGACCGCCGCGCTGAGCCGCAACTTCCTTACCGCTTTGAATCGTGTCATCGACCGCGATCAGTTTACGCAGCGTATTGACTGGATTGAAAGCAACTCCTCGAACTGGTTTGGACGATATAGCTGGAGCAATGAGAAAGAGGTGTTGCCCGGGCCAGCCGGCGCAGGCACCAAACTGACTTCCGAGGTGAAGCAACTGGTGGTCTCCAACACGCGTGTGCTGTCCCCAACCCATGTAAACGAGTTCCGCTTCGGGTATAACACGTTTTTCAACAGCAATGGCACTGAGCTGGCGTTCGAGCGAGATGTGCTCGGTGAACTGAAGATCCCCGGCTTCCCTTCTTCCGTTCCCAGTTCCTGGGGCATCCCGACGCTGACGATTACCGGCTTTGGCGATTTGGGGAACGGCACCAACGGTCCCAATGATACGGACAACCGCCGCATCCAGGCCGTGGACAACTTCTCCTGGATCCGGGGCAAACACTCGATGCGCATGGGCATCGAGATTCTTTCTGACGATTACAACGTTGTCGGAAATTCGTTTATCCGGGGTGTCTTCACCTTTAACGGGACCGTCACGGAGAACCCCGTCAGCCGGCCTGGTACGGGTTACGGCATGGCCGATTTCATGCTGGGCCGCATGGGCTCTAACATCGGCGTGCTCGACCTGGCGTCCGTGGGATTCCGCGCCATGAGCCAGTACTACTATTTTGATGACGCCTGGAAGGTGACGCCTCGCCTCACCATCAATCTGGGTTTGCGGTATGAAAACACACCTCCATTCAAAGACAAGCTGGGCAAGGCTATCAATGTTCACCAGCCGTTCTTCGACACCTCGCCCAACGTCCAGGACGCGAGCCGACATCCTACGCTGGTACGAATCGGTAGCGGTGACTTCTACGAAGGCCTCGGCTCTCGATACAATCCCGCGATTAAGGTGGCCCGCGACGGCAGGCTGGGCAGCCGGCTGGTCCGGAGAGACAACAACGACTTCGCTCCTCGTCTGGGGATTGCCTGGAATCCCACATCGAAGTGGACGATTCGCGCTGGCTTCGGCGTATTCTACTCCCAGGAGATCGGCAACGCGCGCTTCGACATCGGGCGGAATCTGTCGGCAAGGCGCGAGGCGCAAGGAGACATCGACTTCCCGAATCTGAGCTTTACGCAGCCGGTGGGTGCTCCCATCACTACGGCTCAGATCAACACGCCGGGCGTTTTCGGCAATGTCCCATACCGCCGTACTCCCTACACCCTTCAATGGATGTTCAATATTCAACGCGAGCTGCACACGGGGACACTGTTAGAAGTTGGCTATCTCGGTTCCGTGAGCCACAAGCAGGAAATGCTGGTGGGGACAAACTTCGCTCGTCCTGCGTCTAGCGGCGCCGTTCAGCCCCGCCGGCCCTATCCGGAATTCGGGTCGATTCAGATGGTGGAGAACCAGGGGAATGCTACCCACAACGCTCTCGGCATCAAGTTGCAGCGGAGGTTCAGCCACGGGTTAACTTATCTGCTCTCGTACACTTTCTCGCGCTCAATCGATATTGTCAGTGGCCTTCGGTCCAACGGTAACGACGTCACGTTCCCGCAGGATGCGTTCAATCCGAAAGGCGACCGGGCGCTGTCCGCATTTCACGTCAAGAATCGGCTGGCCTATTCCGCCCTCTACGAGCTTCCGTTGGGTAAGGGCAAACGCCTGCTCGATCACTCTGGCCCAGTCAACGTGCTGCTGGGCGGTTGGCAGGTCGGTTCAATCGTGACCCTCATGAGTGGCAATCCAATGAACATTCGGGTCGGGCGAGACCAGTCGAATACCGGCGGTTTCAACGACCGCCCGGATGCCACAGGGCAACCGATGAATCTGTCGCGAGGCGAGCGTACGACCGCGCGCTGGTTTAATAGGGGCGGTGTTGTTCTCCAGCCATTCGGCCAATATGGGAATGCCGGTCGCGGCACAGTTACAACTCCTGGCCTGATGCAGTGGGACTTCAATGTGCAAAAGAATTTCCCCCTCTTCGGCGAAAATCGTCATCGCCTCGAGTTTCGCTTTGAAGCTTTCAATTTCACCAACAATTCCAATTTCGAGCGCCCGGGCTTCCAGTTGCTGGATGCCGATTTTGGCGTCATCAGCGGTACACGCGTGCCGATGAGAGAGCTTCAGTTCGGCCTGAAGTACGTTTTCTAAATCGCGCCTCAGATTGGCTGGTACCGCGTATCACCAGCACCATGCCGGGCTAAAGCCTCGCAATTCAGATCGATTCCCCATCCGGGCCCCGACGGCAGCACCAGTTGGCCGGCTTCCATGAGGAGAGGCCGTGTGCTGACCTCCTCTGCGCGCGCCACGTCCTCAACCATGCCTCGCCGTTCGAGCATCAGGAAATTCGGAATGCAGGCCGCCAGATGGGCGCTCGCGGCTGTAGCCAGAGGCCCGTTCGGATTGTGCGGCGCCACAGTGATGTAGTTTGCCTGGGCCATGGCAGCGATCTTCACGCATTGTGAAAGACCGCCCGCGTTCGTAATATCGGGATTGATCACTGCTACAGCCTGTTTGTTCAGCAGGTCGCGGAAACCATAAACCGTCACCAGCCGTTCCCCTGCACATACCGGCACACCGACGGCGCGCGAAACGAGCGCGAGCGAGTCGACATTCTCCGGCGGTACCGGATCTTCGATATAGACAAGCCGGAAGGGCTCAAGCGCCTTACCGAGCCGGATGGCATTACCGGGGCTCAATTTCCCGTGAAAATCGACAAGGATGTCATTCTCCGGCCCTATCGCATCCCTGACGGCGCCGACATCCGCCACCGCCAAATCGATGACGATGTTGGGCACGTGCTCTGTCTCTCTGATATAGGAGGGGAAATGGGGGTCGGAAACGCCGCGGCGGTAGTCCCGCCCGAAGGGATCCATCTTGACCGCCCGATATCCCTTCTCGATCATCAGCTTCGCGCCCTGTGCCAGCCTTTCGTGACGTCCGCCCTCTCCCTCCGGACAGACATGCGCGTAAACTGCGATGGTCTCTCGTACCGGGCCGCCGAACAGCCGGTAAACAGGAACGTCAAGCGATTTTCCGAGGATATCCCACATACACATTTCGACAGCGCTGATTGCGGTGCACCGGATCGTTCCTGTCCAGTAGCCCGTCCGATAGAGCTTGTCGACATGGTCTTCCACTCTCCTCGGGTCTTTGCCGGCCAGGTACTCGACGAGCGAGTCGATTGCCGCGACGACCGTCTTCTCCTGGTTCATACCCACTTCGGAAACGCCCGTGATCCCTTCGTCTGTGAAAATCTCGGTGAAGATCCAGTAGCGATGGCCAGCATTATGGCATAAATGAGTCTTGATTCCAGTAATCTTCACGTGTTCATCTCTCCCCGAAAATCTCTCTTTAACTGCCGGGTCGCGGCGAATGTAAGAACGGCTGCGGCGAACCAGTAGATTCCGGAACAAGCAGCGAGTGCGGCGGCGATACCGATTCGCGCGTCAGTCACACCGGGCGCGAGAACGGCAGCGATGCCCCCGGCCGTATTGCCCATGCAGTTCATTACGCCATAGGCGGTGGCCCGCAGGTTAGGGGGCACTATCTGGCAAAGCACGGGCATCACGTTCGGCGCCCATGCGCCCCGAACAAATCCCAGGAGCGCAAGGCTGACAGCCGCTTGCGTCACCGTGGTTGACATACTCACTGCAATGAAGAACGGCGCGCTTAGGATCAAAGACCCGGCCTGCGTTAGCATGCGTCCGCGAAAGTTCTTGGTCGCGAAATAATCGCCTACGACTCCGCCGGCAAGATTACCGATCGACGTCGGCAGCTCCAGGTAGAAATTGGCGGAAAATCCGGCCGCAGTGAGACTCAGGCCGAACCGGTGAAATAGAAAATAGGCTAGCCACGTCGAGACGATTGCGCCCACGATGGAGTAGCACATGAACGCTACCGTAAAAGAGCGCATTGAGACGGTCCGGGCAAGCTCGCCTACGGCGCTCCACAGCGGCTGCTTCAGTTTTACTTCGGCCGTCTTCCTGATGGTAGCCGCGGGCGCATGCAGGGCCACCGAAAGCAAAGGCACCCATGCCAAACCTGCTCCGCCAAGGAAGAAAAATAGAGTCCGCCAGTGAAAATGCTCGGCCATGTAGCCGCCCAAAAAGCCTCCCGCAACCTGCCCCAACGCCATCGCGCTCAAATGCAACGCCACGGCCTTGGATCGAGTTGCCTCCGTGTGATGATCGCCGAGCATGGCCAGCGCTGTCGGCAGGTAAAATGCCTCGCTAATCGCCAGCAGCGCTCGGAGCATGATCAGAACGCCAGCGGAATAAGCAAAGCCGTTCAGAAATGTGATCGCACTCCAGGCGAAGAGGCTGAGCATGATCACGGTGCGACGCGGGAAGCGATCGCCGAAATAGCCGGCCAAGGGGCCGAGCAGCGCATACGGCCAGAGGAACGCTGACCCCAGAAGCCCGAGCTGCACCTTCGACATTGCAAGCTCTTGCTCCAGGACGGGAAACAGCGCATAGATCGAGTGGCGATCTACTGCGTTTAGGAACCCTG
>Ga0187893_10014795_pt1 | contig 10565 bp, 14 predicted proteins | sample MA1701074metaG_FD_139574 | JGI IMG/M metagenome (GOLD analysis project Ga0187893, IMG submission 139574) | White microbial mat communities from a basaltic lava cave in the Kipuka Kanohina Cave System on the Island of Hawaii, USA - MA170107-4 metaG ...
GGATACTGCGGGGTGATACCCGTGAGGGGCAAGGAGGATGCAGTCTATGACGGTAATTTTTACGGGCAATGGGACAGGGTTAGCGTGCAGGACATCGAGGACGCGATATGGGACGTATATCAAAATTACGGGAGCCACCTCATACGCGCCGTGCAGGGGTCCCGCTGGATCGAAAACAAATGGACCAACGAGGGCTCTCAGCAGACGCTCCTCGAGTTTATGCGCTCCCTCTAGGGAGCCTTATATAGCCGGAAAATATAATCACGCCTAACTTATCTGAAATCTTGGAAAAATTGCTTGAGTATCCGTAAATAATATGGTATTGTTCCAATCATCTCGGATTTGGAGGATGCTTCCATGAGCAAAAAGAAATATTTAGAGGGAGTTAACCCCGAAAGGCGCGAGTTCCTCGAGAAGGTAACCAAGGGCGCGTTTATCATCCCTACAGTCATATCTGTCATGATGCTTAACCAGAAGCTCAACCTCACTACTGCTAACGCAGCAAGTAACATGACTGTACCCTAGTACCGGGTATCACATGTTTCCAGCTCGTTCGTATTGAGTCAACCGCGATAATATGGAGGGTAATCCAATGGATGAGAAAAAATTTCTAGAAGGCGTTAACCCCGAAAGGCGCGAGTTCCTTGAGAAGGTAACCAAGGGCGCGTTTATCATCCCGACAGTTATATCGGTTATGATGCTTAACCAGAAGCTCAACCTGACGACGGCGAACGCCGTGAGCAACGACCAGCAAGCGCCCGGATAGTCCAGCGAGGTTCGCTACATGGTCGGCACATGCTGAGTAGTGATACGTTTCAAAATGATTCCTGATTCGAGGGAGAATGACGAATGAGCGATAAGAAGTTTTTAGACGGCGTTAATCCCGAGAGACGCGAGTTCCTCGAGAAGGTTACCAAGGGAGCTTTTATAATACCCACGGTCATATCCGTGATGATGTTAAACCAGAAGCTCAACCTGACGACGGCGAACGCCGCGAGCAACGACGCCGATCCGGTTTAAGCTGTATAGACAATTCCGGCTGCGGGTTATCTGATGGGGAGTATGATTTATATTTGAGAAAATTAAGAAGGGGAGTGACGAATGAGCGATAAAAAGATTCTAAATGGAGTTAATCCCGAAAGGCGCGAGTTCCTGGAGAAGTTGACGAAGGGAGCGTTCATCATCCCGACAGTCATATCTGTCATGATGTTGAACCAGAAGCTCAACCTCACGACTGCAAACGCCGAGAGCAACGACAGGGCGGAGAGTTAAGACACATTTGCCAGTTCCGGCCGAGGGTTCTTCACTTATTTTTATCCTAACGAAAGAAACGCCGGTTATTTATACAAACCGGATGGTGCTTCGGTCACACGGGCAGTTTCAGGCTAATGAAGTCCGGTCCATATGCGGCGGAGCAACCCCGGTCCTGTTTTACGCCATCCCGCAATAATTAATGACACCGTCTTTTCTATACATCCCTTCCGGTTATTATTACCAGCGGGTAATACTGCATTGAGCCATATATTCCTTTCAGCCGCCATGATCGTACGCAACGAGGAGCGTTTTCTCAGGGACTGCCTGGAGTCGCTCAAAGGCGTCGCAGACGAGATCGTCGTCGTAGACACGGGGTCCACGGACGGCACGAAGGGGATTGCGGCCGAATACGGCGCGAGGGTCTTCGATTTCCCCTGGTGTGACGATTTCTCCTCCGCCCGGAACGTATCCGTCGAGCATTGCCTCGGGGAATGGATACTCTTCATAGACGCCGACGAAAGGCTCGTGCCCGTCGATAAGGCACTCGTGAGAGCCGACCTCTCGCGCCCCGGATATAACGCGTTTACCGTAAGCTACCGGCCTCTTACGGGGTTCACCGCTTTCAGGGAATACAGGATATTCAGAAACGACCCGAGGATTAGGTTCGAGGGGATAATCCACGAGACGGTGGTCCCGTCCGTAAAGATGGCGGGGGAGGAGGACGGGCTCGCGATCGGCGACTCCCTGCTCGAGGTCTATCACATCGGATACGACGGGGATATGAGGCGGAAACATGAACGGAACCTGCCTCTTTTACGGAGGCATGTGGAGAACCTTCCCGAGAATATTTTTCTCAGGTTCAAGCTGGGCGTGGTATTAAAGGCGCTCGGCGATACGGAAGGGGCCGAGCGCGAGTGGCGGAGGGCAATAGAGAGCGTCCGCCGTAGAAAAGATAACCTCATCCCGAGGGACAGCCAGCCTTTTTACGACCTTATGCGTCTCCTGCTCGAAAAGGGGGAGGACATTACACCGCTGCTTCAAGAGGCGGAGGCCCTCTTTCCGGGTAATTACCTTATAATGTGGGTGAGGGCCATGGTCCTCATGCACGGAGGCGGGTACGAGGAAGCGGCCGGGATCTTCGGGCGGCTCACCTCCATAGACCCGGACAATCTCGAACCCGAGAGGATCTCCTACGACCGGAGGATATTCGGCGAGTTCTCTTACGAGCCCATGGGCACCTGCTACTTCAAGCTCGGCAGGCTCGAGGAGAGCGGGCGCTGCTACTCTCTCGCCCTCGAGCGCGACCCGGAAAACTCTGAATACCGGACGAAGCATAAGCTCATATCCGCGCTTCTTAAAAAATCCTGAGCCGGCGTCATTCCAAAGCGGGTTTCCTCTCTATTCTTGCTTTTCCGGGTGGGTTTATTTATTATAGACATTGAGAAAATTCACTTCGGGAGGGTACACATATGGACGAGAACAAGAAGGCTCCTAAAAAATTCCTCGATAGTATAAACCCCGAAAGGCGCGAGTTCCTGGAGAAGGTGACCAAAGGCGCGTTCATCATCCCGGCCGTAATATCGGTAATGATGCTCAACCAGAAGCTCAACCTCACGACGGCGAACGCCGTGAGCAACGACTTCGAATAGGGCTGAGTTGGTCTCTGTCGGCCGCCATGGTTTAAAAATAGTCCATTTCTATTCCGTATCGATGTGTATCCCATACTCGTGTGTGCAGAGTATCGGTATTTCGTGCAATGCCCTCCTTTCATCCAGTCATTGCTTGTTACATCGTTTTCAATTAGAGATAATAGTCCCATCGGGGAAAAAGCGCGATGAACAGACGGAGAAGCTACGGAGGATGCTGGCCCACCCCCGCGCAGGAGCTCCTGTTGAGGGCTTCATTACTCAAAGGCGACGGAGCCGTAAGCGCGTTCAGCGAATGGAAGGCCGTGGCCGATGTCAATACCGTCGACCCCGGCTCATACAGGCTCTTCCCCCTCCTCTATTCGAACCTTAAATCAATGGGTGTCAATGACCCGCTCATGAACATTTTCGGGTGGGTTTATGAGAAGACCGGCTCGAATAACAGGATTATGTACGGCAGGCTGTCGGCGCTCCTCTCGGAGTTAAACGAGCGGGGCATGCCCGCGATACTGCACAAGGGCTCGGCGCTCGCGCTCCTCTACTACGGGGACCCCGGCCTCCGCCCGATGATGGACGCGGACATTCTCGTCCCGACGGGGAGGGTGCGGGAGGCGATAGATATAATCACGGGCCTCGGATGGCGCTCGTCCCTGACCCCGCTCAAGGGCTTCTCCGACAAGGAGCTCCTCTCCAAGCTCGGATGGACCCCGGCCGAGAGGAGCGTCCGGGATTATACGGACGAATATTTCTCGGTCAGGCACGGTCAGGACTTCATGAACCCCGCGCAGTTCACGATAGACCTCCACTGGCACCTTCTCCACGGCTACAACCGGCCGGACTCGGACGCGCTTTTCTGGAAAGGGGCGCTGGGCATAAGCGTGGAGGGCGCCCCGGCCCTCGCGCTCGACCCCGCAGACCAGCTCCTTCAGGTGTGCTCGCACGGGGTCGCGTGGAACACGGTCCCGCCCATAAGGTGGGTGGCCGACGCCGCGGCGATAGTGCGGAAGGTGAGCGGGGAAGGGGAGGGGATCGACTGGGAGAGGCTGATTAAAGCTTCCGGTAGGCACGGGAAGGTCCTCCCCGTCGGGGAAGCGCTCGGGTATCTGAACAGGTATCTGGATCGGCCCCTGCCCGATGCGGTCTTTAGCAGGCTCGGTTCTGTTCCCGTATCGAAAACCGGGTACTTCGAGTACCGCGTTCGGACGAGGCCCCCGGGCGTGCTCGACGGTCTCGTCGAGCTGAGGTTTCTATGGAGCTCTTATTCGAGGGAGAACAGCGGGAAGAATTTATTTGCGAAGTTGTACAGGTTCCCGAAATTCCTCCAGCACGTCTTCGGCATGGAGAGCGCATGGCATCTGGTCCTGTATTCCGTGTTCGAGCTCGTCAGGCGGACGGGCGGGATCCTGGGGTCGATTAAAGCTAAATTGCTGAAAACCTCGGCCAAGGGTTAAGAAAGAAACGTAAACATCTCCGGTTTTTTGAAATGCTGTAAGAATTTACTTTTTTTTCAGATCCCTTTCGTTAAAGACCTCCTCGGCTGCGGTAAGTCCGTTTATGGCCGAAGGAAAGCCGGAGTATACCGACATTTGAATGATTATTTCCTTTACTTCCTCTCTGGTTAGTCCCACGTTCAGAGCAGCGTTAATGTGCACCAGCAGCTGCGGTCTTGCGTTCCCCAGAGCGGTGAGCGCGGCTATTGTCGCAATCTCTCTCGATTTTATATCGAGGCCGGGTCGGTTATAAACGTCGCCGAAAGGGTATTCTATAAGGTAAGTTGTAAAGTCTTCGGAGATATTCTCGAGACTTTCAACCACCTTTTCGCCGGCCTCGGCATCGATTTTCTTGAGGTTTACCAGTCCCCTCTCGTATCTTTCGCTGCGGTTACTTCTTGTCGAGTTCATCGCGTAACCTCCTCTAATGCAATTATTGAGTTCAAACCAATAATCAGGATACACCCGGTCATGGTTTATTTCTCTTTGTTTGTATTTTTTCGAGTTCTTTGTAGTGCTTTATCTTTTGCTCAATAGCTTCCAGATGCTTATTAAGTTCGCCGAGCCTTTCGTATAAATCGTCTTTGAAGTCCTCTAGCATTTCCCTTCGCTCTCTCGCGGTGGTGCCGCCTTTCCGTCTGAGGTCTGCAAAAGTTGTCATCTGGCTTATCGGCATCCCGGTAACGCGAAGCCTGTTTAAGAATTCGATCCAGGATATGTCGGATTCCGAGTAATAACGGTGTCCATCCTCCGCGCGTATAACAGGGTCTATCAGGCCGATTTTCTCATAATACCTGAGAGTGTGCGTGCTGAGACCCGTTAGCTGCGATACGCGACTAATTTTTAACTTTATGTTCATCCGATTCGTCTCCGTCTTTCGACTACAGTTGAAAGTATACAAGTTAGAGCACACTCTAAGTCAATGGGGGCGATAAATTAAAGATATATGTGAAGGATTAGCTGGAAGCCTGTATAACCGTTATCTGTGTGGGTCGGAAGGGATGATATCTTCGCTCACAAATAATTTGTTTGACTATGCGAGCCTGAATACCTTCTCCGGCTTTATCCTGAATATGACCCGCTTCTCGTTCTTATTCGTGCGGGGGTAGGTGTCGAGCTTCAGGTACTTCTTGGCCATCCTGTTTATGTGCTCCTCGGCCCCCTCAAAGGTGTCCCCTTCCACTCTCCCCCTTATCATAACCTGCCTGTAGGGGTTTCCCGAATCAGTTATGCATACCGCCACACGGGCGTCCCTCCTCATGTTCTCCGCCTTTACGCGCCCCTCCGCGGTATTGATGATTATATATTCCCCGTCCGAGTCAACCCATGTGACGCTCACCTGAGGCGAGCCGTCGGGCATAAGCGTAGCGAGGGACGCGAAATTCTTCCCTTCCGTGCATAACTTATAGACGAACTCGTCGATCTTCATACTAGGGCTCCTTCTCTCACAATTCCTCTTTCAGTATCATTTTTTATTTTGCTCCCCAGCCGCCGTCGACAGTGAGCATGAGCCCCGTAATGAACCCCGCGTTCTCGCCGGCGAGAAAAAGCACCGCATGGGCCACCTCGGAGGCCCCGGCCAGCCGCCCCATCGGGTGGAGCGAGTTCATGAACTTCATGCCTTCCTCCTCGCCGACCCTCTTCAGATAACCCTCCGTGACCAGGGGGGTCATCGTCGTCCCCGGACACACCGCGTTCACGGTAATACCCTTCTCTGCGTACTCGAGGGCCATGCTCTTCGTAAGCTGCACCACCGCGCCCTTGGACGCCGTGTACGCGGCCAGGGAGGGGAAACCTTTCAACCCGACGATAGACGCGTTGTTCACTATCCTTCCTTCCCCCCGCTCCAGCATGTGCGGTATCACGAATTTGCTCATGAGCCACGTGCCCCTGACGTTGATGCCGAATGTCCTGTCCCACATCTCGCTCGGGGTCTCGTGCGTCGTCCCGGGGTAAAGCACCCCGGCGTTGTTGAAGAGCACGTCCACCTTCCCATGCTTGCCGAGGGCGTAATCGACCGCCGCCCTGCAGTCCTCTTCCCTCGATACGTCGGACGTGGCGTACTCGATCTCGAGCCCAAGCTCTTCGGCCTCCGCTTTCACTTCACCGAGCTTATCCTTCCTCCTGCCCGTTATGAGGACATGCGCCCCTTCTTTCGCGAACAGTAACGCCGTTTCCTTTCCAATCCCCGTGCCGCCCCCCGTTACGATTACGCTCTTCCCCTTAAATCTCATTGCTCTCTCTTTATCAATATTTATCGGTGATTATCGATTTCTATATATCATATACAATAAAATATTGAGAATCGACATATTTCTGCACATATGCTTATCTGAATATCTAAGGCGGCTAAGGGTGAGAGGGATTAATCTCCCGGTTGTACAGGCATCGAAGGGGAAGGATTTCCTTGACCCGGTGAGACGTATGACTATCCGGATTCTAGGGCAATACCATATTCAGTTCACCCGCGTCTCTCCGGCGCCGCGCCTCTTCCATTCCCCCGTCAATACAGCCTTTCTCTTCCCGCAGCCGTCGCCGAGAGGGATGAACGATAAAGCGTCGTCCTTTAAGCGAAACCTGTATTTACCCGCGCCGCCGCAAGAGGCGTCCTCGAACGTTATATTGCGTCCCGAGAGCCGGTATTTACCCGCCGATCTCTCGTGTCCCCCGGGCTCTCCGTTGAAGGTGAATTCGAAGGTCGAGCCCGGTCCGAAAGTGAGGTAACCCTCGAACGAGCCCTCTTCGCTCATTATATTCCTCTCCCACGTCCCGCTTATTTCTTTCCTCGTATTCTCCGAATCCCCGCAGCCCGAGGTCCAGAGGATGAGCGTGACGAAGAGTAATGCGGCTAGTCCCCGCGCTTTTCTCATTCTCCCCGCCTGAAACGCCTGAGAGCTCATTCCCGATATATATATATTCTAACAGCAAAATGCCGCCTCCGGACCCTGAAGCGGTAATAAACCCCGCGCGCCCGCCGCCGGCCCTCGCCCGTTCTCATTCGGGTTTCATGCATGGTATTATATTTCGACGGTCTAATAAAATATTTGTTGTTTATTAAAGTGTATCGTTTATCTTTTTATCATGAATTCGGTTCCGTATGAGCCGAAGAAAAAAAGTCAGGGAGGGTATTATGGGCGTAATCAACAGTGTTAAAAAAGGCGCGACTCTTGCCGGGATCGCCTCGGCGTTGTTTATGGTCGGTGTAAGTGCGAATGCAGACGTCCCTGCCCAGCCCACGTCGTGGGATAAATGCGCGGGGATCGCGAAAGCGGGGAAGAACGACTGCGGCGCGCTCGACGGCAAGCACGACTGCGCAGGCAAGGCGACTATGGACTCGAGCCCGAACGAATGGGTTTATGTCCCGGCCGGCACATGTGAGAACATTGCCGGCGGCAAAGTCGTAGGCACCGAGCCTGCGAAATAACTATCTTTCAATGTTTGAAACGGACAGAAGCTCACGCGCCGGCTATCTCAGAGCGGGTATAGGCCTGCGCGACCCTCATCTGAGGCGGATCATCGAGGACAAGCCGGACATAGACTGGCTCGAGGTAATTGCCGATAACATTATAGATGCGGACGAGCCCGCGCTTTCGAGACTTGAAAAGTTAAGACGCGACTACCCGTTAAGCCTCCATAGCGTAGGCACTTCGATAGGGTCTGTAGACCCGCTCAACTTCGATTACCTGAAGAGCCTGAAAAGGCTCATCGAGAGGCTCGACCCGTTTTCGGTCTCGGAGCACCTGTGCTGGTCGGGCGCGCACGGAGTTCACCTCCACGATTTATTCCCCCTCCCGATGAACGAAGAGACGGTCAGGCACGTGGCCGGGCGGGTAGGGCGGATTCAGGATTTTTTCGGCCGGCAGATATTGATTGAAAATGTTTCCGCTTATACCGGATTCGAAGAGTCCGAAATGAGCGAGCCCGAGTTCATTACTCAAATTGCGAGAAGGAGCGGGAGCGGAATTTTGCTCGACGTCAATAACATCTTCATCAACTCTTATAATTTCGGCCTCGACGCCGTGAAATACGTGGACGATATCCCCGGGGAGCTCGTAGGCGAGATGCACCTGGGAGGCGGAGAGCAAAGGGAAGGTTTTATCCTGGACGCCCATAACTGCAGGATCTGGGACGAGGTCTGGGGGCTTTACGGGCACGCCGTCGCGCGCTTCGGCACCGTACCCACATTGATAGAGTGGGATAACGACATCCCCGAGCTCGAGGTGCTGCTGGATGAAGCGGATAAGGCGAATAAAATCATAGAGTCGAAATGCGGGACTTAGCCGGAATACAAAAGGATTTTTTAAAAAGTATTTTGACCGCCGAAAATAAAACCGGACAGCCTCAGCCTCCGGCCGGTTCTTCCGAAGCCGGAGAGTCTTCTGCCGCTATCTACAGGGACCTCGTTGCGACGAATCACCTGAACGCCCTTAAGGACGTATACCCCGTATGCCTGAGGCTCCTGGGCGAGAGCTATTTTTCGTTCCTCGCATGGAATTATTTAAGAGACAGGCCGACGGCCGACCCCGATCTGAACCGTTACGGCCATGATTTTCCGGGTTTTCTGGAGCACGAAGCCGGGGTGAGGGAAGAGCTCGGACGTCTCGGTTACCTGCCCGGGGTCTCGCGGTTTGAATGGAGCCTCTATGCGGCTTCCCGGAGCAGCGCGGACATCATTCCCCTCGAAGAAACTATTTCCAGGCTGACGGAGCTCGGCGATAAGGACACCGTCTTATTTCGCCTGAACCCGTCCCTCTCTCTTATGGAATTCAGCTGCCCCGTCGTCCGCATCTGGGAAGAGAACCGGCTTCCGGAAGTCGGCGAAATCGTGCTCGATAGAGTAACGGAGAAAGTCGTCGTATGGAAGAATATGGGGGACGTCCTCTACCGGACTGTGGACGACGAAAGTTTTAATTTGCTGCGGCTTGTTCGGGAGGGAGCACCGTTACGCGAGCTGAACAGAATCTATGAGAACCGGGAGCAGGATCTCGAACGTCTCATCGCGCAGTCGATATCAAGCGGATGGATTGTGGGTGTGAAGGATGCGGTTCGGTAAGGGCAACAAGTAGCACCGCATTCCTTAAGTTTTCGCTTACGAAAGACGAAAATAAAAAAAGAGATCGCCACGGCTACCTTATAGCCTCGCGAAGACAAAGAATGCTGTCATTGCGAGCAACGATTTCGACCGAGGGAGGAATCGGTCGCCCTTGGCTGATTGCAAATAAGCACCTTAATCATCGCGCCTTAGTCATAAAAAACTAGGAAACGGAGCGCGGCAATCTCGCTTTTTGTTGTCATTCCCGCAACGATTGCGAATAAGTGAGCAATTGGACGCCCAAGCTTAGACCGTAGACTGCTATTTAACTTTGGTAAGTCGTCGATGAAACAAATTCTAAAAGCGGGAATCCAGATCTTTAAATTAAAATAGGAAAAGGCTGGATTCCCGAGACAGTTACGGCAGCAAAATCCTTCTACGGCGCCGTCGTAATCCTCCCCTCTCCTCCTTCTGGATAGTCCGCGGCGGAAATAATTCCGCCGAGTCCGCCCTGGGCTACCGGATCGACTATATAGTTAAACAAAGCCTGCTGATATACGACGCCTAGTGTGGTAAAGGGCGCTCCTCTGAATGGATACATGTCCCCGCCCCTAGCGGAAAAGTCCTGAATGGCTATGTTGATCCCGGCTCCGGGAACGACCGCCCCGGCCGTAACGATCACGGTTCCGTCGTCGAGCACGATCTCCTTCACCCTCGTACCGGGGGTTACGACGTTTAAGTCGGCGTCCAGCACCTGCGCCGTCCCCGCAGGGTCGTAGACCATCGAAAACCCCGCGATCTGTGCGAAGCGTCCGTCGGCGGCGGGGATCGCGGAAACAGCGTTCTCCATTATCTCCTTGAACTGATCCCTGGGGATCGCAGGCACGATGGATACGAAGTTAGTGAACGGGAATATATCGAACGTCGTAAGCTCCGTTATCGGCCCTGCCGGTATGAGCGTATTGTTCCTTATGCCGCCCCCGTTCTGGAGGGCTGCGTCCGGCAAGGGCATCCCGAAGTCAGGCGCCAGGAGCGTCGCCTGGTAAAGTATTGCGTCCGCGGCGAGGTTCCCCTCGTTCGTCTCCATCGTCCTCACGCCTGGGTCGCGCCTCCCTTCGAGCGCTACTTCACTCGTCGCTATTA